>Ga0116175_1000600_pt1 | contig 24706 bp, 24 predicted proteins | sample AD_UKC125_MetaG_FD_89802 | JGI IMG/M metagenome (GOLD analysis project Ga0116175, IMG submission 89802) | Active sludge microbial communities of municipal wastewater-treating anaerobic digesters from USA - AD_UKC125_MetaG | ecosystem: Engineered > Bioreactor > Anaerobic > Digestate | place: USA... | reverse complement strand
CCATTTCACGAGGGCGCGCGCTCTCGGGAACCGTCACGTAGCAGCCTGCGGGGACGCAGGGGCACAGATCGGTGGGCGCACCAAGGGGATAGCTTACTGGCGGGTCGCCCACCGGCCAAACCAATGGCCGACGCCCGTCACCACCGGTCAGCCACCACCCGTCGGCCGTCGATCAACGATCAACTAGCCGGCCGCGGCGGACCGGCCGGAGCGCTGGCCCGGCCCCGCCGACGACGGCCCCGACCGCGTGACGTGGCCGATCGCGGTGCTGCCACACCACCTTCGTCACCGACCTCGACCGCGGCTGCTTCGGCCTCGGCCTCGGCCTCGGCTTCGACGTCGGCCTGAGATTGAGCGTCCGGCTCGGCCTGCGGTTCGGCCTGCGCCTCAGCCTCAGGCTGCGCCTCAGCACCGACGGCGGACACCTCGGGTTCGGCAGGCCGATCGGCCCCGTCGAGTTCGACGCCCTCGACAGCGTCGGAGCCGGAAACCTCCGGCACGACCTCAGTCAGCTCGGTGGTCACCTCATCCAAGGGGGCCTCTACCCCTCCGATCGGCAGCGCGGCGAAGTCGTCGGCCAAACCTGGTGCCTCGGCGCTCTTGACTGCGGCGGCATGAGCCGCAGCGGCGATCTGAGCGGGTGTCGGTCCACCTGGCGGCGGGGTTGCGACCTTCGCGACCTGCTCGGCCGGCATACCGGAGCGACCGCGTCGTGAGCGGCTGGTGCGCGCCGGCGCTGCTCCCGCCGCCGGCTCCGGCTCCGGAGCAGCAGGTCCGCGCTCGATGGGGTCGCTGTGCACGATGTAGCCCCGGCCGTTGCAGTGCACGCACGACTCGGAGAACACCTCGATGAGCCCGGACCCGACCCGCTTGCGGGTCATCTGGACCAGGCCGAGCGAGGTCACCTCGGCGACCTGATGCTTGGTCCGATCGCGGCCGAGGCACTCCAACATTCGCCGCACGACGAGGTCACGGTTGGACTCCAGGACCATGTCGATGAAGTCGATGACGATGATGCCGCCGATGTCACGCAGCCGCAGTTGACGGACGATCTCCTCGGCCGCCTCGATGTTGTTGCGGGTGACCGTCTCTTCGAGGTTGCCGCCCGAGCCGACGAACTTGCCGGTGTTGACGTCGACCACCGTCATCGCCTCGGTGCGGTCGATGACGAGCGACCCCCCCGAGGGCAGCCAGACCTTGCGGTCCATCGCTTTGGCGATCTGCTCGTCGACCCGGTATTGCGTGAAGATGTCGGTCTCGCTGGTCCACCTGTGCAGGCGCGGCGCGAGGTCAGGGGCGACCGAGTTGACGTAGTCGTTGACCTCGGCCCACGCGGTGTCGCCGGCGACGACGAGCTGGGTGAAGTCCTCGTTGAACACATCGCGGATGACCCGGACGGTCATATCGGGTTCGCCGTGCAGCAGGGTGGGGGCGACCCCGCCCTTGCCCTTGCGTCCGCTGGTGAGGCCGTCGGCCTTGGCCTTGATCTGCTCCCAGATCGCCGTGAGCCGCTCGACATCGGCCCGCAGCTCCTCCTCCGAGGCGCCTTCAGCCGCGGTGCGGACGATGACGCCCGCCGACTCGGGCACGACATCGCGCAGAATCCGCTTGAGCCGGGCCCGCTCGGTGTCTGGCAGCTTGCGCGAGATACCGGTCATCGACGAGTCCGGCACGTAGACGAGGTAGCGGCCCGGCAGCGAGATCTGCGAGGTGAGCCGGGCGCCCTTGTGGCCGATCGGGTCCTTGGTGACCTGGACGAGCACGGACTGCCCCGACTCCAGCGCGTTCTCGATGCGCTTGGCGCTGCCCACATCCAGTCCTGCGGCATCCCAGTTGACCTCGCCGGCATACAGAACTGCGTTGCGGCCGCGGCCGATGTCGACGAAGGCGGCCTCCATCGAGGGCAGGACATTCTGGACCCGGCCGAGGTAGATGTTGCCGGCCATCGAGGAGTTGGTCTCGCGAGAGACGTAGTGCTCGACGAGCACGCCGTCTTCGAGGACGCCGATCTGGGTGCGGCCTTGCCGGGCTCGCACGACCATGACGCGTTCGACGCTCTCGCGGCGGGCCAGGAACTCGGCCTCGGTGATGATCGTGCGACGACGCCCGGCCTCGCGGCCCTCACGGCGGCGCTGGCGCTTGGCTTCCAGTCGGGTGGACCCCTTGACGCCGATGACCTCGTCACGTTCGGGACGCGGCTGGCGCACCCGCGTCACCACGCCCGGGGCGTCTTCGGTGTCGGCGCTGCCGGTGCGCCTGCGACGGCGGGTGCGGCGGCGGGTGCCGGTGCCTTCGCCAGCTGCGCCGTTGTCGTCCTCGCTCTCGTCGGCCACCTCAGCGCTGTCGTCCTCGGCCGCACCACTCTCGGCCGGCTCCCTGGGAGCCGTGCCGTCTGAGGTGTCGGTCGCCCCATCCGCGCTGCGCGGACGACGGCCCTTGCCACCCCGGCGACGGCGACGACGGCCCGCCGCGGTCGTGTCCTCACCGTCGGCGTCGCCATCAGCCTCGGAGCCACCGGAATCGCTGTGATCCACGGCGTCGCTCGCGCCCGACCCGATCGCGCCACGATCCAGCGCGGCCGGGTCGGTGGCGGTCGCATCGGGGGCATCGGTCTCGTCGGAGGCCGCCCCAGCAGGATCGTCGACCTTGGGTGCGACAGCGGGTGAACTGGCCCGACGGCTACGCCGAGGTGCGACGACGGGCGCCGGGGCCTGGAAGAGCACTCCGAAGCTCGGCACGGTGGCCACCGGCTCGTGGTATGCCGGGTGGTCACCTTCCTCAGCAGAGTCCGGGGCGTCCGGGTCGGCCAATGCATCCGAGTCCGCCAAGGCGCCCGGGTCGGCCGAGGCATCTGGGGCGGCGGGGACGGCCGGGGTGTCGGCGTCGGGCCCGACCTGGGCGTGGTCGACGGTCAGATCGGCTGCGTCAGAAGCCGGCGCGGCGGCGGCCTTGGTCGCGCGCTTGCGCGGGGTCCGCTTCCGGGCAGTGGGCGGGGTCTCAGCGACCGGGTCCGACCCGCCGGTTGCTGCGGGGGCATCGTCGGTCGTCGCCGTGCGGACTTCCGGCGTGCCACTGGGCGCCTCTGGGGGAGCGGACGCAGCGTCGAGCGATTCGGGAGACTCGACCGTGGCCTTGCGTGCGCGACGGGTGCGACTGACCCGTGGCGCAGTGGGAGTGGTCTCGATCTGCAGCGGTTGCTGGGCCTGGTCGCCGTCGCCGTCGCCGGGCTGGGGCTCGCCAGCTGAGGTGGGACCGGCCTCGTCGCCGGTTGTCCGCTTCGGGGCGCGGGTCGCGGCCCGCTTGCGGGGCGCTCGCTTGGCGGGCGCGGGGGCCGCGTCGGTCGCACCCTCGGACGGCGCGACGGACGGCATACCGGAGTCGGAGATGTCGGAGGTGATGGCGGCCTCAGTGGTGCCGGTGGGCTCTTCGGTGGATGCCACAGGGCGTCCTCTCGTCACCCGCGCGGCAACGCCCACACCCCATGGGGTTTCCCCCTCGTCACCACGCGGCGCGTGATCAGGCGTCGTCTACGCCGCGGGTGCGGCGCGACGGAAGTCGGCTCGCTACACCCGACCCAGTTCGCGCGGGATGCGCGGCCCCGAATCAGGCGCCGGCGACGCTCTCGATGGGGGCCAACGGATCGGCCACCGTCGCGTTGTCGTCCTGCAGCGGGCCCTGGGCCAGCCGGATCACCAGGGGCGATGTCGGCGGCTCCAGACCGGCAACTGCACGCAGCGCGGTCAGAATGTCGTCGGGGCGCACGGCGGGTGTGGTGTGCCGTACGACCATTCGGAGTATCGCACACTCCGGGGGCACGACTTCGGTCAGGACCACGACCGAGTCGGCCGTGTCGACGCGCAGCTGCACGACAGCCGCCCGGGCATCAAAGGTGCGCAGGCCGGTCTTGAACATCCGGCTCACCTCGATGCGGTCGGCCGCCCGAAAGATCTCGACCGCAGCGATGAGCTCGGCGGCCTGCACTCCCCGCACTGCGATGGCCCAGTCGCTGGCCTGCAGGCGGTCGGCCAACGGTCCGGGAGCGGCCTCCGCGGCCTGGACGATATCCAGGCCAGGCGGGAGGGCCGCATCGAGGGCCTCGGCCAAGACCGTCGGCTCGACCCGGCGGGTGAGGGCGAGTTCGACATACTCCGCCTCGCTGGCCGTGCCCGTCGACGCCGCATTGGCATAGGAGATCCGCGGGTGCGGATGGAAGCCGGCCGAGAAGGCGATGGGCACCTCAGCCCGGCGCAGCGCCCGTTCCAAGGCGCGTTGGAAGTCACGGGTCGAGGAGAAGCGCAGCCGGCCACGCTTGGCGTAGCGCAGTCGCACCTTCTGGACGACCGGTGCCGGGGGTGGGCCCTCGGGTTCGCGTTGCCGAGCCACGGTCACGCCTGGCCGGGTGCCGCGTCCGAGCCGTGGGGTGACCCCTCGGCCGACCCGTCGGCGGGCACCGAACGGTCTCGGGCCGCCACGCCGTCGGCGGCGGCGCGCTGCTCGGCCTTGCACCGGGCCTCGTCGCGGCGGCGCTCCGCGTCAGCGCGGTGGATGGCCATGGCCTGCTCGAGCGTGGGCGCGGTGCCACCCAGCCGGGCCGGCACGAGGTGGGCCTCGTCAGCGCGCATCGGGGGATAGGCGGCCTGCTGCCCGTCGAGTTGCTCCTGCATCCGTCGCTTGAGCTCGGCAGTGACCTCGACGATGTCGGCGTCGGCCCCGACCGGCATCGGCTCCCCCACCGTGACGAAGATCGGGGTGTTGGTGCGGCCGAGGTTCTTGGGGTGGCCCTTGGTCCACACCCGCTGGGCGCCCCAGACCGTCGTCGGCAGGATCGGCACACCGGCCTCCTGGGCCATCCGGGCGGCCCCGAGCTTGAAGTCCTTGAGTTCGAAGGACCGCGAGATGGTCGCCTCGGGATAGACCCCGACGATCTCCCCGCCGCGCAGTGCCGATACGGCATGCCGGTATGCCGCCGCACCGGCCGTGCGGTCGACCGGGATGTGCTTCATCCCCCGCATGAGCGGACCACTGAGCTGATGGTCGAAGACCGACTCCTTGGCCATGAAGCGCACCAACCGGCGGGCTGGGAGTGCCGCGTACCCGGCATACGTGAAATCGAGGTATCCCGTGTGGTTGATCGCCATCACCGCACCACCGCTGCGCGGGACGTTGTCCTTGCCCACGATCGTGAAGCGCAAACCCTGCGCGAGAAAGAGCGTGCGGGCGACGCCGATGACCGGCCAATAGACGAGATCCACGACAGCCACCCTAGGGTGCTCAGACCAGCTGCAGGTCCATGCTGTAGTCGCCGTCCTCGATGTGGCCGGTCCAGCCGCGGTGGGCGAAGAGGGTGCGCATCCGGCCGTTGTCCAGCGACACGTCGGCGTGCAGCGAGCGGCAGCCCTCGGCTCGTCCCCGCTCCCCCAGCAGCGCGACCATCTGCGAGCCGATCCGTCGGCCTTGCCAGGCGTCGGCCACGAGGAAGGCGACATCGCCGACCCCATGCCGGTCGGGGCAGCTGAGGTTGGACAGGGCCACGAGATGCTCGCCATGGAAGACGCCGACGGCCTCACCGACGCTGCGGTCGAAGACCCAGCCCAAGAGGTGCTCGACCTGCGGGCCGATGCCGAGGTAGCGCCAGCGCAACGCACGCTCGGAGCAGCGCTCGTGCAGGTCGCGGATCGCGGCCTCGTCGCCCGGATCCACCAGACGCACTACCAGCGGTATGCCGTGCGAGTCGAGGATCTCGGTGGGCAGGTCGGGGCAGCAGCGCTCCTCGCGGTCTGCACCCGCTGCACTGGCCGACATGCTCTGAGCCTTCCGTGGTCGCCTGACATGACATCGCCGCATGCAGGCCTACCGAACGGTAATCACACCGTCGGGCGAGAAAGGCCCGGAGCGACGTGCGCCACTCGTGGTCCCCATCACAGTGTTGACGGGAGGTTGAGGGGCGGGTGAACACCAGGCCAACCGGCCCGCTGACAGCTGGCGATATCCGCGTGAAGCGGGTGCCCACCGTCTGGGAAGATGCACCCCATGACCAGCACGCCCGGCACACCTGCTTCCCGCGCGGCTATTCCCCGCGCGGCTATTCCCCGCGCGGCTCTTTCCCGCGCGACCTCGATCCCGGACCGCCCCACGGTCGACGGCCTCGAGGACAAGTGGGGCGCGGTATGGCGGGCCGAGGGCACCTACCGCTTCGACCGCGAGCGCGCTCTCGCCGGTCCGCGGTCAGCGGTCTTCTCCATCGACACCCCGCCCCCTACGGCATCGGGCTCGCTGCACATGGGGCACGTGTTCTCCTACACGCACACCGACTGCATGGCCCGGTACAAGCGAATGGCGGGGTATGCCGTGTTCTACCCGATCGGGTGGGACGACAACGGCCTACCCACCGAGAAGCGGGTCCAGAACTACTACGGCGTGCGTGGCGACGCGTCGCTGCCCTATCACCCCGACTTTGTCCCGCCCTTCCACGGCAACCGCACCTCGACCAAGGCGGCCGATGAGGTGCCGATCAGCAGGCAGAACTTCATCGAGCTGTGTGACGAGCTGACCGTCTTGGACGAGCAGGCCTTCGAGGCGCTCTTCCGCCGGATGGGCTTCTCGTTGGACTGGGACATCTCCTATCGCACCATCGACGACCACTCCCGGGCCACCGCGCAGCAAGCCTTTCTGCGCAACCTGGCCCGCGGCGAGGCCTACACGGCCGAGGCCCCGGGGCTGTGGGACGTCACCTTCCAGACCGCCGTGGCCCAGGCCGAGTTGGAAGCCCGGGATTACCCCGGCGCCTACCACCGGGTGGCCTTCCACGGCGCCGGGGGACCGGTCCACATCGAGACCACCCGCCCCGAGCTCATCCCGGCCTGCGTGGCACTCATCGCCCACCCCGACGACGAGCGCTACCAGCCGTTGTTCGGCACGACCGTGCGCTCGCCGCTCTTCGACGTCGAGCTGCCGGTGCTGCCCCATCCTGCGGCCGAGCCCGACAAGGGCGCCGGCATCGCGATGTGCTGCACCTTCGGCGACCTCACCGACGTCATCTGGTGGCGCGAGCTGCAACTGCCGATGCGCTCGATCATCACCCGCACCGGGCGGCTGCAGACCGAGACCCCTGCGTGGCTGACCGGGCCAGGAGCGCAGCTCTATGCCGAAAAGGTCTCTGGCGCAACGGCATACGGGGCTCGTGAAGCGATTGTCAGCGCGCTGCGGGAGTCCGGCGACCTCGACGGCGAGCCGACGCCCACCCAGCGCAAGGCCAACTTCTACGAGCGCGGCGAGAAGCCGCTCGAGATCGTCACCTCCCGGCAGTGGTACATCCGCAACGGTGGCCGCGACGGTGCTCTCAACGCCGAGCTCATCGAGCGGGGCCGTGAGATCGACTTCCACCCGAGCTTCATGCGGGCGCGCTACGAAAACTGGGTGGCCGGCCTCAACGGCGATTGGCTCATCTCGCGACAGCGCTTCTTCGGTGTGGCGATCCCGGTCTGGTATGCCCTCGACTGCGACGGCGAACCCGACTACGACCACCCGCTGGTGCCGCGCGAGGATCAGTTGCCGGTCGACCCGGCCGCCGATGCCCCGGAGGGCTATGACCAATCGCAGCGCGGCCGGCCCGGTGGCTTTGTCGGCGACCCCGACGTCATGGACACCTGGGCCACCTCGTCGCTCTCGCCGCAGATCGCGGCCGGGTGGCGCGGCGACCCCGAGCTGTTCGCAGCGGTGTTCCCTATGGACCTGCGTCCGCAGGCGCACGACATCATCCGCACCTGGCTGTTCGCGACCGTCGTGCGGGCTCATCACGAGCACGGCTCAGTCCCGTGGACCAATGCGGCGATCTCGGGCTGGATCCTCGACCCCGACCGCAAGAAGATGAGCAAGTCCAAGGGCAATGTCGTCACGCCCGAAGACCTGGTCATCCAGCACTCGGCCGATGCGGTGCGCTATTGGGCCGCCTCCGGCCGGCTCGGCACCGACGCGGCGTTCGACCCGGGCCAGATCAAGGTCGGCCGGCGGCTGGCGATCAAGGTCCTCAACGCGAGCAAGTTCGCGCTGTCCTTCGGCGAGGTCGAGGGCGACCTCGCGGCTGCGGTCACCGATCCGCTCGACCGGTCCATGCTCGCCGGACTTGCCGACGTGGTGCGTGCCGCCACCATCGGATTCGAGGCGTGGGACTACACCCGCTCCCTGGAGATCACCGAGTCGTTCTTCTGGTCGTTCTGCGATGACTACCTCGAGCTGGTCAAGGACCGCGCCTACGGTGGTCAGGGCCAGGCCGGCGCCGCCTCGGCCCGCGCTGCCCTGCGCATCGCGCTCGACGTGCTGCTGCGCCTGTTCGCCCCGATCCTGCCGTACGTCACCGAAGAGGTCTGGTCCTGGTGGCGCGAGGGATCGGTGCACCGCCAGACCTGGCCGCTTCCTGCCGAGGCACTGCCGGACGGTATGCCGGGTGCTGCGGGTCTGCTGGCCGCAGTCGGCGAGGCGCTCGGTGCGGTCCGAAAGGCCAAGTCCGAGGCCAAGGTCGGCATGCGTGCCGAGATCACGTCGATGACGCTTGCCGCCCCCCAGCCGGTGCTCGACGCGGTCGCGACTGCGGAAGGCGACCTGCGCGCCACCGGCCGCATCGGGCACCTTGAGTATGCCGTCGCCGAAGAGGTCGAGGTCAGGGGAGCCGTCCTCGTGCCCCTGGCCAAACCGGCCGGCTGAGCTTGGCGGTCTTCCTTCTGCCTCAGAATCGGCCGCGGGTCGGCGGCATACCTCCCCTGATCACGCCGGGTCCGGCGTGATCGCCCGGTTGATCGCTTAACGACTCGCTCTGCTCTCGGCGCCAGATGTCGACCCCACGCGGGGTGCCGGCTGGCATCCAACTGCGGCGTACTATCCGTCCGGGAAAGGAGGGCCGCATGAGTCTCCAAACTCACCCCGAGCGACCGTCAGGATGGTCGCGCAGACTCGCCCTTTCCGTCACCTACCTCGCCGCCATCGCCATCCTCGGATTCGCTCTGGCGATCTTCATCCTTGCCAAGGACTCCGCCGCCAACGCTGTCGGCGCATTCGTCGGGGTGACCTGGGCCGTCCCGGTCTCCGCCCTGGCCATCACGATCGCTGCTGCCGTGGGTGTCGGTCGCAATCCCCACCTCGCCCGCTCACGGGGACGTCTGGCAGGCTTCGCCACACTCGCCCTGACGGCCGTCGGTGCCACGATCGTCGGCGTTGCTCTGACCGCCAGCAGCGGATGGCGCGCGATCGGGGCCGCTCTCCCCTGTGTCGCGCTTATCCTCACGGCCCGTGCCGCTCCGCACCAGATCCGCGAGGGTCTGGGGCAGCGATGAATGCCCGAGAGAATCCGGGTGATGCCGGGCACCTAACAGCCGGACGACTCGGCGGCTATCGCCGGAGTCGACTGGATGGTCTCGGACGGACTATCCAATGGCGGCCACTGGTTCAACGGCGTCGTCAAGGAGGGTGAACTACGCTGGGTCGATGCCCAGACCGGCGAATTCGGTGGCTGGCCGCCTCCGTGTGGAGCTTTCGACAGTATCGAAGTCCTCTACCGGGAGTCGACAGGGTCCGCGTGGAAGGAGCTCGAACTTGCTCAACCGTGATGACGCTTTCGAGGTGCTGCGGCGGTATCTGGCCGAAGTCGACCTGCATGCTCCCGAGCAGGGGTGGCAGCTCAGCCCCGTAGAAGGGTTGGGGTGGCACGCGTCTCGACCCACCACCCGCTCGAATCTCAGTTTCGTCGTCGCGCATAACGGTCGGGCCGACGGCTACTCCCCCTCGCTCACGACTGCTGGCGATACGCTCGCGAAGCTGTGTGATCCGACCTGGCTTCCACAGCACGGCGCTCCGCGTCGGCCTGCGCCGTGGAGCGGCAGTGCCCAGATCGTCGAAGTGCCGGGGGGGTTCGCTTTCCAGCTGAGGGCTGCCACTGGCGCAGTCATCGCGACCGGTGACGTCCACCCGTCGGCCCAGGAGGCCATGAAGCGACTGCGGCGGGTGTACCCCCGAGCCAACCCCGCGAATGAGTGAGCGGCGACCTCCGGACCGCCCGTTTGCTGATTCGCTGGCCAACGAGAAGGGCACCGAGGGGTGCCCCACCGTGTCGCGTCCTCCGGATGGCCCATGCCAGACCAGGCCCACCCATAGCGTGACCTCGACTCAGGGGTCACCGACGCCACGCTACGGGTGGGTCAACCCCGACAAGGCGCTGGACTACCCCCACCTGGACATCGTGGGCGAGGACGACCCCGATGTCGCGGCATGGTTGGCCTCGCTGTCTCCTGCGGATCGCGCCGAGCACGAAGCCCGCGTCCTGGCCGGTCGTGCGGACGACCCCCAAGCGCGCCTCGACGCCCAAGCCATCGCTCGGGTAGGGCTCGCCCTCGGCGCGGAAGCGACCACCCCACAGGATCTCGACGCGATCTTGCGGCGCTGCCCGCGCTTTCAAGGACTGGCGTTTGCGGGCCTGCGCTACGAGCTGGCGCCCGGGGCCCACACCACCCGGGGACCTCTGCTGCTCACCGCACTGCCAGCCCTGGCCCTGTCCAGCGGACCACCAGCGCGCGGCGGATCCACGGTGCCGCCGCTGCTGTTTGTCGTCTTCGTCACCGGTGGCCGTGATGCGTCGGCCGTGGCGACCAGACCCGCCGAAGTGCCCATCGTGCTGCCCGCCGGCACTCCCCTCGAGGTGCTCGGCCGTCGAGATATCGCCGGCCAGTCGGTCGAGCTCGCAGTCGACCGCAGTGATCCCACCGATCCCCGGGTCGGCCAGTCTGCCTGGCTGTGGAATGCGGCGGACACGGCGCTGCACGCCGGTCGCCACACGCCGGTGCCGGTTCACGCAGCCACCGACCATTACCTCGGAGGGTCACTGCCGTGAACGACGACGACCGGGCGCCAGCATGCTCCGAGCGGCTGGCCGAGACGGACCTGCCACGGCTCTCGGCGATGCCGTTCGAACGCGAGATGACGCTCCCGAAGATGATCGAGGCGGTCCACGGTGCGCCAGCGCCACTGGAACGCCCGGAGAAGTTCATCGGCCCGCTCGACCCGACGTGACGACGCCGTCCCCGGACCCGTCATCGACCGGGGCGATCAGCCACCACGGCTGCGGCCAGCCGCCGATGTCGGCCCGCCCGACACTCAGGGCCTCCACATCCCACCGGCTCACCGTGCCGCGGCCAGGGTCGTAGATCATCGGCTGGCGATCCCCGGGGACGATGAGCGCCACGTGGCGCGGCAGCCACCGCGAGCCGACAAACAGAGCGCCCGGCCTGCCCTCGCCGATGTGACGCGAGAGGTGGTCCAGCAGGCGGGTCCGACGCGACGAGGAGGCCCAACGCACCGGCACGGCGCGGTATCGCGTGCCCCCCGGCCGCGCCACGGTCTCGAGCTCACCGCATACTCCCCAGGGGGGTGTGCCCAGCGCGCGGGGCCAGGGCAATTGCGCGGCGCCCGTGGGCCCGGTCAGTGCGGTCGCGCGGCGGTGCACTTCCCCGACGTATGCCGTGAACCTTGCCTGAGCGTCGCTGGTCACCCCGAGCGGGTGCCCCGCACCACCGGTGGTGATCCACGCCGCGAAGTCGGGATCGACGAGCATGCGAGCCACGGTCAGTGCGGTCGGACCACAATCGTCGGGGCCGGCTTGCGCCGGAGCCGGGACACCAGGGACGAGACGAAAAGGCCGGGTCACGGCATACCGGAAGAAGTCAGGCGGACTGGCGGCGCGGGGCGCGCTTGGCGACCGACGGGACGTCGCGGCGCACGATGGTGGGGTTGACGTTGTCGAGCACGACCTCGCGGGTCACAACAACCCGGGCGATGTCGTCCTCGCTGGGGACATCGAACATCACCGGCAGGAGGACCTCCTCCATGATTGCCCGCAGGCCGCGGGCTCCGGTGCCCCGCAGCAGCGCCTGATCGGCGACCGCCTCGACCGCCTCGGAGGTGAACTCCAACTCGACGCCGTCGATCTCGAACATGCGCTGGTATTGCTTGACCAGGGCATTGCGCGGCTCGGTGAGAATCGACACGAGAGCATCGCGGTCCAACGGGCTCACGGTGGTGATGACCGGCAACCGACCGATGAACTCCGGGATGAGCCCGAACTTCATCAGGTCTTCGGGCATGACGTCGGAGTAGGACTGGCCCTCGTCCTTGGCCGCGTGCAACTGCGAGCCGAAGCCCAAGCCCTTCTTGCCGGAGCGGGCCTCGATGAGCTTCTCAAGGCCGGCGAAGGCACCGCCGACGATGAAGAGCACATTGGTGGTGTCGATCTGGATGAACTCCTGATGCGGGTGCTTGCGCCCACCCTGTGGCGGCACCGAGGCAGTGGTGCCTTCGAGGATCTTGAGCAGCGCCTGCTGCACGCCCTCGCCCGAGACGTCTCGGGTGATCGACGGGTTTTCGCTCTTGCGGGCGATCTTGTCGACCTCGTCGATGTAGATGATGCCGGTCTCGGCCTTCTTGACGTCGTAGTCGGCCGCCTGGATGAGCTTGAGCAGGATGTTCTCGACGTCCTCACCGACGTAGCCGGCCTCGGTCAGCGCGGTGGCATCGGCGATGGCGAAGGGCACATTGAGCATCCGCGCCAGGGTCTGGGCGAGGTAGGTCTTGCCACACCCGGTGGGACCGATGAGCAGGATGTTGGACTTGGCGATGTCGACGGCATCCTCACCGCGACGCCCGAGCGCCTCGCCCGCCTGGATGCGCTTGTAGTGGTTGTAGACCGCGACGGCCAGGGATCTCTTGGCGGTGTCCTGGCCGATGACGTAGTTGCCGAGGAAGTCGAAGATCTCGCGCGGCTTGGGCAGCTCGTCGAGCCCCAGCTCGGAGGTCTCGGCCAGCTCCTCCTCGATGATCTCGTTGCACAGGTCGATGCACTCGTCGCAGATGTAGACGCCCGGCCCGGCGATGAGCTTCTTGACCTGCTTCTGGCTCTTTCCGCAGAAAGAGCACTTGAGCAGATCGCTGCTCTCGGCTCCGCGTGCCACGTTCGTCCTCCCGCTGTCGGTCCGCTCGTCCTGGGTGCCTTTGCCCCTGATCACCCAGGACGCTCACTGCGGCCGACGTTATCGCCAGCCGCCACATTCATCCCCTATTAGACGCGGTGAGCCGAAATCATGACGGCTTGTCCGCTCAGGGCTGACAAGGCGTCCCAGGCCTCCGGTCGGCTGGGTCAACGCTGAGCGGATGCCTTACGGGAGGCGAGCACCTCGTCGATGAGGCCGTAGTCCTTGGCCTCCGCGGACGAGAGGATCTTGTCGCGTTCGATGTCACGAGCAGTCTGCTCGCTGGTGCGGCCGGTGTGCTTGGCCAGAGTGTCCTCGAGCCAGGTGCGCATCCGGAGCACCTCGTTGGCCTGGATCTCGATGTCGGAGGCTTGTCCGTAGTCACCGCCGGCGAGGGCCGGCTGGTGGATGAGAATCCGAGCGTTGGGCAGGGCAAAGCGTTTGCCAGGCGCACCCGCGCCGAGCAACACCGCGGCGGCCGACGCAGCTTGCCCCACGACGAAGGTCTGCACGTCCGGGCGGATGTATTGCATCGTGTCGTAGATCGCGGTCATCGCCGTGAACGAGCCGCCAGGGCTGTTGATGTACATGAGGATGTCGCGGTCGGGGTCCTGAGACTCGAGCACGATGAGCTGGGCGATGATGTCGTCGGCCGACGCGTCGTCGACCTGGACGCCGAGGAAGATGATCCGGTCCTCGAACATCTTCGTGTAGGGGTCAAGGCGCTTCATCCCATAAGAGGTGCGCTCCTCGAACTGCGGCAGGATGTAGCGGCTCTGCGGGCCGGCATACCCCGGGTATGCCGTGCCGGAGGCTGGAACGGTCAGACGCCCGTGCGGCGTGTAGGTCATCGTGGTCTCTTTCGTCGTCGCGGGCGTCAGGAGCCGGTCACGGGGTTGTCGGCGGCACGGCCGGCACTGGAGGCCCGCTCGACGACGTGGTCGACGAAGCCGTAGTCCTTGGCCTCGGCCGCAGTGAACCACCGGTCGCGGTCGGAATCCTTCTCGATCTGCTCCACGGACTGGCCGGTGTGCTCGGCGATGAGCTGGGCCATCTGCTTCTTGATGTGCAGCATCTGCTCGGCCTGGATCTTGATGTCCGATGCGGTGCCACCGATGCCGCCGGAGGGCTGGTGCATCATCACCCGGGCGTGCGGGGTGGCATAGCGCTTACCGCGAGTGCCGGCCGAGAGCAGGAACTGGCCCATCGACGCGGCCATGCCCATGGCGACAGTGGCGACATCGTTGGGCACCCACTGCATGGTGTCGAAGATGGCCATTCCCGCGGTGACCGAGCCACCGGGTGAGTTGATGTAGAGCCAGATGTCCTTGTCGGGGTCTTCGGCGGCCAACAGGAGCATCTGCGCGCAGATGGCGTTGGCGTTGTCGTCCCTGACCTCCGAGCCCAGGAAGATGATGCGCTCCTTGAGCAGGCGGTTGTAGATGTGGTCTTCAGGCCCGCCCGGCGTGGGCGTCCCGGCCATCACGACCTCGTGTCCGTGGCTCACCAGTGATCTCCATACATTCGTAGGTACTCCCGTCGTCCGACCCTAACGCGCAGACGGGCGTGCCTTATCCCGCGTCCCAGCCGTGTTCGCCGTGAGCGCACAGACGTCCGAGTCAGGCTGGGTCGGTGTCATGGGGAGCTTGGTGGCGAGGCTCGCGCATGGCCGGCACAGCGAGCAGGGCCAACGCGACCATCGCCCCCACGACGAGCAACGCCCGCAGCACGCCCACGTGGTCACCGAGGAAGCCCAGCAGCGGCGGGCCGGCGAGGAAGGCGAGGTAGCCGATCGTCGACACGACGCTGACTCGGGCGGCGGCGTGGACCGGGTCGTCGGCTGCCGCCGACATCCCCAGCGGGAACCCCAGACTCGACCCGATCCCCCAACAGGCCGCACCGGCATACGCGATGGGGGTGGAGCCAAAGACCACGAGAAGGGCACCGATCACGGCCAATGCCAGGGTGATTCGCAGCACGAGCACCCGGCCATAGCGATCCAGCAGCCACGTGCCGCCGACTCGTCCGACGGTCATGAAGACCAGGAACGTCGCCAAGCCGAGGACCCCCGCCCACGGCGGCTGCCCGTGCCCCTCGACGAAGGCGACCGAGAGCCAGTCGTTGGCCGTTCCTTCGGTGAAAGCGGCTGCGAGAGTAACGAACCCGATGAGCAGGGTGCGGGGTTCGGTCCACGCTCCCCGCATCGACACGGGAGCCGAGGCTGCGGGTTCGGCCATCCCGTCCGGGATCTTCCCGGGGACTTCGACGATGCGCGGCAGGAAACGGCGCACGGACCACGCGCCGACCAGCCCGACGGCCACTCCGGTCGCCACCAGGTGCAGGACGATGGGTATGCCGGCAGCGCTCAACGCTGCGCCGACCAACGCGCTGAACACCGTGCCAGCGCTGAAGGCCGCATGGAAACGCGGCATGATCGAGCGGCTCAGCTGCTGCTCCACTGCGGCGCCCTCGATGTTCATGGCGACATCCCAGGAACCGATGCCCAGACCTGCCAGGGTGAGGCCGACGGACAGGACCGGACGCGAGTGCCACAGGTCGGCCCCGATCCCGGCCAGGGCCAGGCCGATGACCGCCAGGATGACCCCCGCCGTCACGGTGCGAGAGGCTCCGAAGCGCTGCACCAGCCAGCCAGAGGTCGGCAAGGCGACGAGGGACCCGACAGAGATCGCCAAGAGGGTCAGTCCCAGTTCGCTCGCGGACAGGTCGAGAGCGGCTTTGACCTCGGGGATCCGTGAGGCGAAGGCCGCGAACTGCACACCGGCGAGGGCGAAGACGGCATACACCGCCGTCCTTGCACGGAGCACCGCTGGAGGCGACGTGGGGATGGACTGCGACGGGGCTGCCGTCATGGCGAACTCCTATCGGCCGATGCCGGCCGCGAGAGTGCTGACTCGGTCAGGACCGGTCGTCGTCCACGTCGTCCACGTCGTCCACGTCGAACTCGGCGAGGTCGTCCACGTCCTCGAGGTCGTCAAAGTCGTCGCTCTCGAACGCCGGACGCGGGGTGAGCTCGGCCAGGTCGATCGACTCGCCGTTGCTGTCCGTGACCGTCGCGTGCTCGAGCACCGCAGCCAGCGCCTTGCGCCGGGCCACCTCGGCGACCATCGCGGGGATCTGACCCTGCTGGTCGATCGCCTGGGCGAACTGGTTGGGGTCCATGCCGTACTGCTGCGCGGACATGAGCAGGTATTCGATGAGCTCGGGTTGCTCGACCCGGATCTCTTCCTTCTCGACGATGGCATCAAGGAGGAACTGCGCCCGCAGCGCCTTGCGGGTCTCCGCGTCGACCTCGGCGCGGTGCTCGTCGTCGTCGAGCCGGCCCTCGCCCTCAAGGTGGTGGGTGACCTCGTGCTCGACGATCGAGTCGGGCACGGGAATCTCGACGGCCGCGAGCAGCGCCTCCATGATGCGGTCGCGGGCTTGCAAGCCCTGCTGGAACCGCTTGCCGCGCTCGGCCTCCGTGCGCAGGTCGGCGCGCAGTTCGTCCATGGTGTCGAACTCGGAGGCCAGCGCGGCGAAGTCGTCGCCGAGCTCGGGCAACTCGCGGACCTTGACGCTCTGGACGGTCACCGTGCAGTTGGCCGACTCGCCTTCGTGTTCGCCACCGGCCAGCGCCGCCGCGAACGTGCTCGTCTGGCCGGCGGACAGGCCCACCAGCGCCTCGTCGAGACCTTCGAGCATGGTGCCACTGCCGACCTCGTAGGACACGCCGGAGACCGAGTCGATCTCGGTGCCGTCGATCTCGGCCGTCAGGTCCAGCGACACGAAGTCGCCGGTCTCGACGGCACGCTCGATGACCTTGAGGGTGCCGAAGCGCTGGCGCAGCGTGGTGATGCGCTCCTCAAGGTCGGCCTCGTCGACCTCGATGGCGTCGACCTCGACGGACAGCGTCGAGTAGTCGGGAACGGTGACCTCGGGACGGCAGTCGACCTCGGCCGCGAAGGCGAAGGGCTCGCCGTCCTGCACCGGGATCGCGGTGACGTCGACCTCGGGCTGGCCGAGCGGGCGCACGTCGTGCTCCTCGAGGGCCTTGCCGTAGAAGGTCGGGAGGGCATCGTTGATGGCTTCCTGCAGCACCGCGCCGCGGCCGACTCGCTGGTCGATGATCCGCGCGGGCACCTTGCCGCGACGGAAGCCCGGCACCTGCACCTGGCCGGCGATGGTCTTGTATGCCGTGTCGATGCTCGGCTTCAACTCGTCGAAGGGCACCTCGACGGTCAGCTTGACCCGGGTCGGGCTGAGGGTCTCGAGGGAACTCTTCACGGCGGCTACTCCAGATCGATCGGGTGGGGGTGGTGCAGGCGCGCATGGCAGCGCGATGGCAACCGGAACACTCTAGTTGGTCGGGGTAGCCGGATTCGAACCGACGACCTTCCGCTCCCAAAGCGGACGCGCTACCAAACTGCGCCATACCCCGTCAGGCAGCCGCGCGCTGGGTGAGGATCCACCCCTCGGGCCGCACGGCATACCGGTGGTGCGTGAGCAGCATCGGGCGCGAGCGGTTCGCGCTTTCGCTGCAAGCGGGTCTAGGCTAGCCCCCCGAGGCAGCGCCTCCGACCACCGTCTCGGCCGATCGGAGCGCCGGCCCCGACCCGCGGGCGTAGCTCAATGGTAGAGCCCCAGTCTTCCAAACTGGCTACGCGAGTTCGATTCTCGTCGCCCGCTCCACCACGTGTCCCCCCGAAGTCTCCCGAACCGGAGCTTCGAGCCCGACGCGGCGCGCTCGCCACAGCTCACGCGCAGGGCGGGATGGGTTCCTTCGTCACCTCAAACACCACCAGGACGCCCCGCGGCTCGTCGGTCGTGGTGAACTCCGCGCGGGTCGCCGAGGTGCGCACCATGGTGCCGCGAATAGACGCCCGGCTGGTCGATATCCCCGTCGCGGGATCCGTCGTGAAGCCGGGGAACTCCACCGACGCATCGGTCACCCAGTTGTCTCCGTCGAAGATCGCGTACTTCACACCGCAATGGATGTAGAGGTCATGATTCGGCGCCGCACGGCCCGCCGGCGCTGGCCCAGCGGTCCCGTCCGCGAGCATGACCGGAGCCGACGTCCTGGGTGACGGTGCGCTCGACCCACTCCCGCACGCGCCACACACTGTCAAGATCGCCACCAGGCCGAGCACGACGGCGCCCACTCCGGGCCTCCGGATCAGGTGGGACAGCACGCTCTTCTCGGCCATGCGATTACCCATCCGTTCCACATCGGCAGCCGTGGCGGATACCCACGATTTTCGTTCAGTATGCGCTGCCGAACGTCAGCGCGGAGGACAAGCTGCGCTCCGGAATCGACGTGTGGGTTTACGCACCGAGATAGCGCAGCCGCAGGTCGGTAATCGCCCTTCCGGCGGCAATCCCCTTGGCCTCGAAGCCGGTGACCGGCCGCCAAGCGGGGCGGTCGACCGGCTCGCAGACCCAGCCCGGCTCCCCCGCCACGACCTGCCGCACGTGGGCGGCATACGGAAGTTGGTCGGTCGCCACCAGCACCTCGCCGCCGGGTGCGAGCCGGTCGGCCAGGAGCCCGAGGGTGTGCCGTGACACGAACCTGCGCCGGTGGTGGCGCGCCTTGAGCCACGGGTCGGGGAAGAACACGTGCACCGCGTCGAGCGCGCCAGGGTCGACGCGCTCCTCGAGGAACTCCACCGCGTCGCAGAGTTCGGCGGCGAGGTTGGCCGCACCCGCATCGGCCGCCGCCGCCAGCATCCGAGCAACCCCGGGTGGGTGGACGTCGAGAGCGACAAGCAGGTGGCTCGGATGGGCCTGGGCATAGGCGACCGCAGCCCCGCCGTGCCCACAGCCGATCTCCACGACCAGCCGCTCGACCCCGGGTGGCCGAGCCGGTGGCCCGACAGTGAGGCGCGGCGGCACGGCATACCGGGGCAGCAGGGTCTCCAACCGGTCGGTGGTGAGTTGCGAGAGCCGGCCACGGCGGGCGTGGAAGGTGCGCACGGGCGGCGGGTAGGTCACCCGCGACACGGTAGGCCGTGCGTGAGGGACCGCACTACAGTTGGGTGGCTCCGGCGAACGCCGTCGGACGGACCGGGAGGGAGAAGACCCATGGGACTTTTCGACGAGATCAAGGACAAGGCCGAAGAACTCAAGGACAAGGCTGTCGAGCTTGTCCAGGGCCAGAGCGACAAGGTCGACGAGGCCGCCGACAAGGCCGGCGACTTCATCGACGAGAAGACCGGCGGGCAGTACGCCGACAAGGTCGACCTCGCCCAGGAGAAGGTCAAGCAGGTCGCCGACGACCTCGACCAGGCCAACTGACCTGTCTGGCGCATCAGCCTGACGCCGCAGGGCCGGCCCCCAGCTCGGGGCCGGCCCTGCGCGTGTCTGGAGTTGGCCGCGTCTCTGGAGGCGGCTCAGGGCAGCGTCGGGAGGTCTCCGTCGAGCTCGAAGTCGGTGACCATGGCCAATCGTCGGGCATGCCGCTCGTCGCCGGAGAAGTCGGTGGCCAGGAACGCATCGGCGGTCGCCAACCCGGTGGGGACGTCGACGAACCGCCCGCCCATCGCGATGACGTGGGCGTCGTTGTGCTGGCGGGCGAGCACCGCAAGCTCGGGGCTGGAGGCATAGGCCGCTCGGATGCCCGGCACCTTGTTGGCCGCGATGAGTTCGCCATTGCCCGAGCCGCCCAGCACGATGCCCCGTGACCCGATGTCCTCGGCGACAGCAACCGCAGCCCGCAGGACGAAGACCGGATAGTCGTCCTGGGCGTCGTAGTCGAGCGGACCGTGGTCGATGACCTCGTGTCCGGCGTCCTGCAGGTGGGTCACCAGGGCGCGCTGCAATTCGTATGCCGCGTGGTCGCCGCCGATGTGGACACGCATCGTCGCGTTCTCCCTTTCGCTGTCGGGGTAGCCGCGCCGGAGGCGGCTGGAGGCTCAGTCGAAGAGCTCAGTCGAACTCAGTCGAAGATCGGTCCCACGGTACGCGTGCGCTTGAGCTCGAAGAACCCCGGCGTGCCGGCAACCAGGCGGCAACCGTCCCAGAGCCGCCCGGCGGCCTCGCCCTTGGGTGCTGGGCTGACAACCGGGCCGAAGAACGCCACCCCGCCGACGGCGACGATCGGGGTGCCCACCTCGGTGCCGACCAGGCTGATCCCGCGCTCATGGCTGGCGCGCAACGCCTCGTCGTAGCGATCGGTGTGTGCCGCGTCGGCGAGGTCGGCGGGCAGCCCGCACTCCGCCAATGCCTGGGCGATGACCCGGTCGACGTCCTGGTCCTGGCCCAGGTGGATCCGGGTGCCGAGCGCGGTGTAGAGCGGCGCCACGACGGAGTCGCCCTGAGCCTGTTGCGCGGCGATGACGACCCGCACCGGGCCCCATGCCTTGGCCATCAGGGCTTGGTAGTCGGCGGGCAGATCCCGGCCTTCGTTGAGCACCGACAGGCTCATGACGTTGAAGGTCACGTCGACCGGACGGACCCGCTCCACCTCCAGGAGCCACCGGGAAGTCATCCAGGCCCAGGGGCATACCGGGTCGAACCACATGTCGGCGTGTTCGCGCTCTCCAGTCGGCTGCGTGGGACGGGTCTGCGATGCAGCGGGCGAGTGCGAGGTCATGGGCGCATCATCTCATCGTGCCGTTCACACCTCTGCGGGCGTTCACCAGCGAAGTGTTCACAGGCTTGCGCCGACACGTGCGAGGATGCGAGCAGGCGAGCCCGTCATACCCACAAGGAGCGACCCACCGTGCCTGGCACCAACCTCACTCGCGACGAAGCAATTGGCCGCGCTGCCGCGCTGCGCACGACGGCATACGAGATCGACCTCGATCTCACGACCGGACCACAGACGTTTCGCACCGTCACCCGGGTGACCTTCACCGCGACGCCCGGAGCAGACACGTGGATCGACTTCGTCGGCGACTCGGTGCAGGCCGTGACGCTCAACGGCCGGTCCCTCGACCCGGCCCAGGTCTTCGCGGACAGCCGCATCGCGCTGCCCGGCCTCGCTGCCGACAACACCCTCGTCGTCGACGCGACCGGGCGCTACACCAACAGCGGCGAAGGCCTGCACCGCTCGGTCGACCCGGTCGACGGCGAGGTCTACCTCTACAGCCAGTTCGAGGTGCCCGACGCGCGCCGCGTGTATGCCGTGTTCGAGCAGCCGGACCTCAAGGCCACCTTCGCCTTCACGGTCACGGTGCCCGAGCACTGGATCGTGCTGTCCAACGAGCCCGTCGCCGATCGCGCTGCGGCAGGTGCGGGTCGCACCACCTGGACCTTCCCCGCGACCCCGCGGATCTCCTCCTACATCACGGCCGTGTGCGCCGGTCCTTATGTCGGCGTGACCGACTCCTTCGCGGGGCGCGGCGCGCAGATCCCGCTCGGCGTCTACGCCCGCAAGTCGCTGGCCGAATACGTCGACCACGACAACATCCTCGACTGCACGAAGGCGGGCATCGGATTCCTCGAGGAGGAGTTCGACATGCCCTTCCCCTTCGCCAAGTACGACCAGATCTTCGTGCCGGAATACAACGCCGGGGCCATGGAGAACGCCGGCTGCGTGACGATCACCGACATCTACGTCTTCCGTGGGCAGGCCCCCGAACCGCTCGTCGAGCGCCGTGCGCTGACGATCCTGCACGAGTTGGCGCACATGTGGTTCGGCGACCTGGTGACCATGCAGTGGTGGGACGACCTGTGGCTCAACGAGTCGTTCGCCGAGTGGGCCTCTTCCGAGGCGCAGGCGTCGGTGACCCGCTGGCAGGACGCCTGGACGACCTTCCACAGCCACGAGAAGACCTGGGCCTACCAGCAGGACCAGCAGAGCGACACGCACCCTGTCTATGCCGACATGCGCGACCTGCACGACATCGCGGTCAACTTCGACGGCATCACCTACGCCAAGGGCGGATCGGTGCTCAAGCAGTTGGTCGCCTATGTCGGACGGGATGCCTTCCGCACCGGGCTGCGGGCCTACTTCCGCAAGCACGCGTGGGGTAACACGACGATGGCCGATCTCTTCGCTGAGTTCGAGGCGGCCTCGGGGCGCGACCTGTCGGACTGGGCCCAACGCTGGCTACGCACCGCGGGGGTCAACACGCTCTCGATCGACGTCGAGACCGACGACGACGAGGTCATCACCGACGCGGCCATGGTGCAGACGGCGATCCCTGACTTCGCGACGCTGCGTCCGCATCGGCTCGGCATCGGCCGCTACGACCTGCGCGATGGGCGCCTGGATCGGGTGGGCTACGACGAGGTCGACATCGACGGCGAGCGCACTCCACTGCCGATGCTGGTCGGCCGGCGTCACCCCGACCTGCTGTTGCCCAACGACGATGACCTCACCTACGCCAAGATCCGGTTGGACGACCGGTCCTTCGACACTGCGCTCACGCAGGCTGCGACCATGTCCGACCCGCTGGCCCGCTCTCTGGTCACCGGGTCGCTTTGGGAGATGGTGCGCTCGGCCGAGCTCGCTCCCAGCGTCTTCCTCGACTACCTCCTGCGGGCCATTCCCATCGAGGACCACCCGACGGCGCTTCGCACCGTGCTGCTCACGACCAAACAGATCCCCTCGATGCTGCTGGCCACGCTCGACTGGTACACCCCAATGGCCGACCGGCCAGCTGCCCGCGCCCGGGCTCTCGAGGTCGTGCGCGCGTCGCTCGATGCCGCTCCGGCCGGCAGCGACCGGCAATTGCAACTGCTCATGTCGTATGCCGGGCTGGTCACCGAGCGCGCGGACACCGACCGGCTCGCGGCGGCGCTCGAAGGCGACTCGCCCTTCCCCGGCCTGCGCATCGACCAGGACCTGCGCTGGACCCTGCTCTTCGGCCTCGCGGCCGCCGGCGCCGCCGGCGAGGAACAGATCGCTCGCGAGCTTCAGCGCGACCCGTCGGTGGCCGGCCACGAGAAGGCCCTATCCTGCCGGGCGGCTCGCCCGACCCTCGCGGCCAAGCAGGAGGCATGGTCGTTGACTTTCGACGCCGACACCTTGACCAACGCCGCGATCGAGCACGTCGGCAAGGGGTTCCGGCGCGCCAACGATGCGCAGGGCCTGCTCACACCGTTCGTCGAGCGCTACCACGACATGCTCGAGCCGATCGTCGCCAGCCGCTCTCACGCGATCGCCGAACGCTGCGTCAAGTACTTCTACCCGCTGGACCTCGCGAGCGTGACGTTACGCGACCGCACCCGACGGTGGCTCGACGAGCACCCCGATGCCAATGCGGGCTTGCGGCGCCTGGTCATCGAGCAGCTGTCGTTCGTCGAGACGGCGGTGGCCGCTCAGCAGGCCGACGTGGCAACCCGCTGACTCGGCGGTTGTCGTGGATTCGACCTCCGGGGCCGCGCTGTTCGACCGCTTTGTCGGGATGCCGATGATCATCGTCGGCATCCTCGTCGGCGCGGTCGTCGTGCGTTGGCTCATGCATCGGCTCATCAAGCGGATCGTCCGCACCGCCACGGAGCGGCACGCCGTCCGCGCGGCAGCGGAAGGAGGTCGCACAGCGGCGCTGCTTGCGGCGAGTGGCCTGGCCCACGAGCGCTATGTCCAGCGCACCGAAACCATGGGCGCGGTGTTGCGCAGCATCGTCACCATCGCGGTGACGACGATCGCGATCCTGACGATCATGGCCACTCTCAACATCCCGCTCGGGCCGCTGCTGGCCTCAGCTGGAATCGGCGGTGTGGCAGTCGGTTTCGGCGCGCAAAGCCTGGTCAAGGACTTCATCTCTGGGGTATTCATGATCGTCGAAGACCAATACGGCGTCGGCGACACGATCGACACCGGCGAGGCCGTCGGGGTCGTCGAGGACGTCAGCCTGCGGGTGACCCGGCTGCGGGATCGCTCCGGTGTGGTGTGGTACGTCCGCAACGGCGAGATCGTCCGGATCGGCAACCACTCGCAAGGCTGGTCCACCGCCCAGGTCGACGTGCCGGTCGCCCTCACCGAGGACATCGGCAGAGTCGCCGACATCCTGCGCGCTGCCGTCGCCGACCTGCCGGAGCACGACCCGAGAGTCACCGACGCGGCGACCGTGACGACCGAGTCGATGTCGCAGGGGGTCATCACGCTGCGGGTCAGCGCGCGCTGCCTGCCCACCCAACACCTCGACGTGCAGCGCGATGTCAGAGACCTCGTCAAGGGCGCCCTCGACCGAGAGGGCGTCCAGATCACGGCACCGTCCTTCGGGTCGGGGCAGAGCAAGGCACCATAGGTCGGTGAGCTTCTACGACGAGGTCGGCGGGGCGCCGGTGTTCCAGCAACTGGTCCACGAGTTCTACCGGGGGGTGGCCGACGACCCGCGGCTGCGGGCCCTCTACCCCGAGGAGGACCTCGCACCGGCCGAGCGTCGACTCCGGCTTTTCCTCGAGCAGTACTTCGGCGGACCGGGCACCTACTCGCAGGAGCGCGGGCACCCCCGGCTGCGGATGCGCCACACCCCGTATGCCGTGACTCCCCTTCAGCGCGATCGCTGGCTGCGGCACATGCTCGCGGCGGTCACCACCCTCAACCTGAGCCAGGAGCACGAGACAGCCATGGTCGACTATCTGGTCCGCGCGGCATACATGCTGGTCAACGCCGATGACGAGGCCCGCGCATGAGTTGCCCTGTGTCAACCTTGGCTGTTTCAGGCGGCTTTCGCGGCGTGTTCGTGGAGGACGCGTTGGAGTGCGTTGTGGCGGGCGGGGTCGTAGGCGACGCCGTCTTGCCAGCATTT
>Ga0116175_1000598_pt1 | contig 24733 bp, 21 predicted proteins | sample AD_UKC125_MetaG_FD_89802 | JGI IMG/M metagenome (GOLD analysis project Ga0116175, IMG submission 89802) | Active sludge microbial communities of municipal wastewater-treating anaerobic digesters from USA - AD_UKC125_MetaG | ecosystem: Engineered > Bioreactor > Anaerobic > Digestate | place: USA... | reverse complement strand
TAATCGAGTTGGATTTAACCATTATCCCGCGCGGCGGCGGCACCGGTTATACCGGCGGCGCGGTGCCATTGGATGCCATGAGCGCGGTGATCAACACCGAGAAACTCGATCAGCACAACGGCGTACAATATGTGGAACTGCCCGGCTTGAGCGGTACCCATCCGATTATCCATTGCGGCGCCGGCGTGGTCACCCGCCGGGTAGAAGAAACCGCTACGGCGGGCAAACTCGTGTTTGCGGTCGACCCCACTTCTGCCGACGCCTCCTGCGTGGGCGGCAATGTGGCGATGAACGCGGGCGGCAAAAAAGCCGTGTTATGGGGCACCGCGCTGGACAACCTCGCCTACTGGAAAATGGTCAACCCGCAGGGCGAATGGCTGAAAATCGAACGGGTAGGCCACAATTTCGGCAAAATCCACGATGAAGAAACCGCTATCTTTGATGTACACACGCTCACTTCAGACGGCCTCAATATCGCCAAAACCGAGCGTTTGGAAATCCCCGGCCGCAGCTTCCGCAAAGTCGGCCTTGGCAAAGACGTGACCGACAAATTCTTAAGCGGCCTGCCCGGTGTGCAAAAAGAAGGCACCGACGGCATCATCACCAGCTGCGCGTTTGTGTTGCACACCATGCCCAAACACATCCGCACCATTTGTTTGGAATTCTTCGGCACGGTGGCCAACGCCACCCCGTCTATCGTTGAAATCCGCGATTATCTGCTCGGCCACGACAGCGTAAAACTGGCGGGCTTGGAACACCTCGACTGGCGTTATGTGCGCGCAGTTGGCTACGCCACCAAAGCCGCCGGCAAAGGCCGCCCGAAAATGGTGCTGATTGCCGATATTGTCAGCGACGACGAAGCCGCCGTGATTGAAGCGGCCGACCGCATCGTACAACTGGCGCAAGCCCGCGACGGCGAAGGCTTTATCGCGGTTACCCCCGAAGCGCGCAAAACCTTCTGGCTCGATCGCAGCCGTACCGCCGCCATCGCCAAACACACCAACGCCTTTAAAATCAATGAAGACGTGGTGATTCCGTTGGAACGCTTGGGCGAGTATTCAGACGGCATCGAGCGCATCAACATCGAGTTGTCGATTAAAAACAAACTCGCATTGTGCAACGCCTTAATCCAATACCTGCAAGGCACGTTGCCGGTGGATCAAATGGGCACCGACCTGCCGAGCCAAGAATTATTGGGCGACCGCGCCAAACACGCGCTCGCGCACGTTGAAGCCGTGAAAGAACGCTGGGAATGGCTGCTCGCCAACCTCGATGCACCCTTGAGCGAATACAAACAGCGTTACGGCGAAACCGTATTTGCCGACCCGCAAGCGCAAGATAATGACAGCTGCTTTATCGCCTTCCGCGATTTCCGCCTGCGCGTGTCGATTAAAGCCGATGTAATGAAACCCCTGTCTGAAATTTTCAGCGGCAAAGCCGACACCAAAATCATGCAGGGTTTAGCAAAAATCCACGCCAAAGTGGTGCGCAGCCGCGTGTTTGTGGCCTTGCACATGCACGCAGGCGACGGCAACGTCCACACCAATCTTCCCGTAAATTCAGATGATTACGAAATGCTGCAAACCGCCCACAAAGCAGTCGAACGCATCATGGGCATCGCCCGCCAGCTCAACGGCGTGATTTCCGGCGAACACGGCATCGGCATCACCAAGCTCGAATTCCTTACCGACGAAGAAATGCAGCCCTTCTGGGACTACAAAGCCAAAGTCGACCCGCAAGGCCGCTTCAACCGCCACAAGCTGATGAAAGGCTCGGATTTGCGCAACGCCTACACGCCCTCGTTTGAATTGCTGGGCGTAGAATCACTGATTATGGAACAGTCCGATCTCGGCACCATTGCCGAATCGATAAAAGACTGCTTGCGCTGCGGCAAATGCAAACCTGTGTGCAGCACCCATGTGCCGCGCGCCAATTTGTTGTACAGCCCGCGCAACAAAATCCTCGGCGTCGGCCTGCTCACCGAAGCGTTTTTGTACGAAGAACAAACCCGCCGTGGCGTATCGATGAAGCATTTCGACGAATTAAACGATGTCGGCGACCATTGCACCGTCTGCCACCGCTGCGTGAAACCCTGCCCGGTGAACATCGACTTCGGCGACGTAACCGTTGCCATCCGCAACTACCTGCGCCAATCCGGCAAACGCAAATTCAACCCCGCCGTGGCCGCCGGCATGGCTTTTTTGAACGCCAAAGACCCGCGCACCATCAATGTGTTGCGCAAAGGTGTGGTCGAAGCCGGTTTCAAACTGCAAAACCTCGGCTACCAATGGGGCAAAAAATTCCACATCGGCGCCGGTAAACAAAAAGCCGCGCCGAAAGCCACCACCGGCGGTTCGCCCATCAAAGAGCAAGTGGTGCACTTCATCAACCGCCCGCTGCCGCGCAACGTACCCATCCGTACCGCCCGTGCACTGCTGAATATCGAAGACGACAAAACCGTGCCGATTATCCGCAACCCGCGGCTTTCTGAAGACACCGAAGCCGTGTTCTACTTCCCCGGCTGCGGCTCCGAACGCCTGTTCAGCCAAGTCGGCCTGGCCACCCAAGCCATGCTGTGGCATGCCGGTGTGCAAACCGTGTTGCCGCCGGGCTACCTCTGCTGCGGCTATCCGCAAAACGCCGGCGGCGATAAAGCCAAAGCCGACAAAATGGTGACCGAAAACCGCGTACTGTTCCACCGCATGGCCAACACCTTAAACTACCTCGACATCAAAACCGTGGTAGTAAGCTGCGGCACTTGCTACGACTCGCTGGCCGATTACCGTTTTGAAGACATCTTCCCGGGCTGCCGCATCATCGACATCCACGAATTTCTGCTCGAAAAAGGCATCAAACTCGACGGCGTAAGCGGCCAGCAATACCTGTATCACGACCCCTGCCACAGCCCGATCAAGACCATGAACGCCACCAAAATGACCAGCGAATTGATGGGCAAAGAAGTGGTGTTGAGCGACCGCTGCTGCGGCGAGAGTGGCATGTTTGCCGCAAAACGCCCCGACATCGCCACGCAGGTGAAATTCCGCAAACAGGAAGAAATCCAGAAAAACCTCAAGCAGTTACCGCAGGGCGAACCGGTGAAAATGCTCACCTCCTGCCCCGCCTGCCTGCAAGGTTTGAGCCGCTACAGCGACGACAACCAAATGCCCGCCGACTACATCGTGGTCGAAATGGCCAAGCATATTCTGGGGGAAAACTGGCAGAACGAGTTTGTTGAAAAAGCCAACAACGGCGGTGTAGAAAAAGTATTGTTGTAATTAAACCACTTCAATGGCGCATTCTTGTCGCATTTTTCAGACAGGCGTGCGCCGTTTTTTGATACTTATTTGCAACAGTTTTTTCTATTTTCTATCGTTTTAAGCATCGCTTTTTTACTTTTATTTAACAAAAAAATGCCTGTCTGAAAGTTTCAGACAGGCATTTTTCATGCGCGCAAGCTTAAAACAAGGAGTCCAAATGGCTGTTATTGCCCCCTTTATTGCTGCCGCCACCCTGCGCAGGTTGCGGGGCACGATTAGTCGGCTCTACTGCAACTTCACCAGCAGGTGCTATCGGAACATAACCACTGTTGCTGGCACTACTACCAGACGGTCTGCGACGCTCACCGCTCGGAGAGCTATTAACAGGGCCACTCGCGCGGTTATCCAAAGCCAGCTTCGGATTGGTAACCTGTTGCTCTTTCAGGAAATACTCGCCGCCACGGTTCACCATACCGGCCGGTACCGCCATGCCTTTACTCGGCATACCTTTCAAAGCAACCCGCATATAGTTTACCCAAACCGGCAAAGCGACCGTACCACCAAAGGCCGAACTACCCAAGCTCTTCGGCTTATCAAAGCCTACATATACCGCGGTGACCACTTCGGGGGTAAAGCCGACAAACCAAGCATCTATGGCCTCATTGGTAGTACCGGTTTTACCAGCTATATCCGAACGACCCAAAGCACCGGCACCGGTAGCCGTACCGCGGCGTACCACGTCCTGCATCATGCGGTACATGATGAAGGCATTACGCGGATCAATCACTTGCGGCGCCGTTTCACCGGCTACCAACGGCTGCATCTGCGCTTTCAAGTTATTCTGACTATCGTAAATCTTATCAATCACATAGCCTGTTACTTTGTAACCGCCGTTGGCAAATACCGCATAACCTTCAGCCATCTGCAAGGGCGTGGCCAAACCAGTACCCAGCGACATCGAATAACCGGCCGGATGATCAGCCGCATTAAAGCCGAAACGTTGGATATATTGCTGTGCATAAGGAATACCGGTCGCCATCAACAAACGAATAGAAACCATATTTTTCGAATAGGTCAGCGCCTGGCGCATGGTGATGAAACCGCTGTAACGACCGTCCGCATTTTTCGGCTCCCATGTTCTACCGTTGGTACCTTGTCCCGGCAACGAAATGGGCGCATCGTTGATCACGGTTGCCGCCGTCATCCCTTTAGCTAAAGCTGCCGAGTAAATAAAGGGTTTAAAGGTAGAACCCGGCTGCCGCTTCGCTTGTGTCGCACGGTTAAAGGTTTTGCTGTGGAAATCATAACCACCCACTAAAGCGCGAATAGCGCCGTTTTTGGCGTCTACCGACACTAAGGCACCTTGTAATAGAGGCTCCTGCACCACAAACCAGCCAGAGTTGCCTTTTTGCAAACGAATTAACGAACCACGGCGGATTTGTGCATCTTCCATGCTCTTATTATTGACCGCACGGGCGGCAAAACCTAGTGCACGGCTATTCAGTGTAGTCCGCTTACCATCCGGCATCTGTACTTCCACGCCGTTTTTGTTGCTGGCCGACACCACTACCGCCGGTACCATGCCATCTACCGTATAAAACTTAGACAAGAAGTTGCTGATTTCTTCTTCTTCATTATCGGTTTTACTCAAATCCAGATAATCTTCAGCACCACGATAACTGCTACCGCGATCAAGGCCGCGTAAGGTACGACGCAACGCGCTATTCGCTGCTTTCTGATTTTCAGTGCTTACCGTGGTATACACTTTAAAGCCTTGGCTATAAGCATTTTCTCCATATTTTTCATACATCTGCTGACGAACCATTTCCGCCACATAGAGCGCGCTCTGATCAATCTGCTGTACATAACGCTCATAATGCAACTCCTCAGCTAACGCCTGGCTGCGCTGTTGAGGCGTAACCATATTTTCCTCAACCATATTATTCAGAATATATTGCTGACGCAGCTTGGCACGTTCGGGGTTCACAATCGGATTAAATGCCGAAGGTGCTTTGGGCAAGCCCGCCAATATCGAAGCTTCAGCCAACGACAAATCTTTGACGTCTTTATTAAAATAAATCCGCGACGCCGCCGCAAAGCCATAAGCACGTTGTCCCAGATAAATTTGGTTGAAATACAACTCCAGAATCTGATCTTTAGTTAACGACTGCTCGATTTTATAAGCCAGTAATGCTTCGTTAAACTTACGGGTAAAGGTGCGCTCGTTAGTCAGGTAAAAGTTTCTCGCCACCTGCTGGGTAATGGTACTGGCACCCGACTGCACGCCGCCAGTCAGATTACTGATTGCCGCACGAGCCACACCGATAACATCCACCCCCCAGTGGTCGTAAAACCGCTTGTCTTCAGCAGCCACTACCGCATCTTTCAATACTTGGGGGAAATCCTGAATTTTCGTAAAAGCCCGTCGTTCTTCACCAAACTGACCAATCAGTTTGCCGTCTGAAGAATAAATCGTCAGCGGCATCTTAGGCTGATAATTCTGAACCGCATCCAAAGCAGGTAACTTAGGATAGGTCACCAAAATCGCGATGGCCAACAAGCCGATTGCAAACAACATTAAACCCAGCAAAAGGCCAAGCAAAGTGGTAATAATTTTTTTAATCATGACTAAGTAATAAATTTTGCCATTTTCGGCAGTAATTAAAGTAAAATAGCACAGCATTTAGAAACACCAAGTGTACCTCAGTGCACAAAATATCTGAACAACTTACGGAAACCAATACAGTTGCTTACTTCCATATTGGCAGGAAACTCACATTATGCGTTTATTAAAAAATCAAAAAAATACAACAAGCAAAGCTTCTATGAGCTTAGTTTCTAAGGGTGCAATAGGCGTCGACATCAGCCAAAATGCAATCAAGATGGTACAACTCTCGGGGCGTAGTTTAAACCAAATTCAGTTGGAAAAATACGTCATTACCCGACTGCCCAAAAATATTATTCGTGGCAACCAAATTCACGATTACGACCAACTTGTTTCATATTTGCAACACACATACACCCAACTCCACTCTAGCAATAAAAACATTGTTGCTGCAATACCACAAAATTTGGCCACACTAGAAACCGTCATTTACCCCAAAGACAGTGAAATGAGCTTGGAAGAGTTCGCCGAGAATGAACTCAACCAACTAGGCGCGGTAGACGAAATGAATTATGACTACCAAGTTATAGGGCAATCTATTATGCCGCCTGGCCAACAAGTGCTTTTGGTCGCCTCACGCAAAGAAGACCTCGAACCGCGTTTGGAAGTCTTTGAAAGCGCCGACTTACTTCCTGCTTACATGGACGTTGATCTGTTTGCTAAAGCCAATGCTTTCAGCTATTGGATTAATCAACATGCCCCCGAGTTGGAAGACGAGAAAATCGCCGTTATCGAAATCGGCGATAGCCAGATGCAAGCGATTGTCACCCAAAACGGCCAAATCCTCTACAAACAAGAAACTGCGGTCAGCAACGATCAGCTCATTCAGCTGATTCAACGCACCTACCAATTATCCGAAGAACAAGCGGAAACGATGAAAAATACGCAGGATAAGCCTGCCGATTATCAATCGCAAATTGCCGACCGCTTCAATATTCAAGTAGCACAAGAAGTACAACGGGTATTACAGTTTTACTACACCACTCAACCGAGTGACCAGTTTTCAAGCGTACGCCACATCTTTCTGACTGGCAGCGCCTCACAACAAATAGGGCTTGCAGAAACGGTTTTCTCACAAACCAATACTGCCTCCCAATGTGTCAGCCCGGTCACTTACACCGACAACAGCAATTCGGTTGATTTATCACAATTACAGCAAGATGCGGCATCATTAACCATCGCTTTTGGATTAGCATTAAGGGGCTTATAACATGATCGAATTAATTAAGATCAATCTGTTACCGTACCGGGAACAAATTGAGCAGCGCAAGAAACAACGCTTTAACGTACTTATGTTGGCAGCAGTGGCCACTGGCGTAGGCTTAGCCGCATTAACCTACATGGGTATTCAAACAGCAATTGGCAAACAGGAAGAGCGTAACGCCTTTTTGAAGACCGCGATCGAAGAACAAGATAAAAAACTGGCTCAGATTACTGAATTACAGGAAGAGAAGCGCAGTTTCTTGCAACGCAAACAAAAAATTGAAGAATTACAGCACAAGCGCTTCCAAGCCGCCTACATTGTTGACACCTTAAATGTTCTGATTCCGGAAGGTACTTACCTCACTTCTATTAGTGCAGAAAACGACAGTACCTATATCCTGAAAGGTAAGGCAACCAGCGACAACAAAATTGCCATGTTTATGCGTTCTATTCCTAGTACCGGATTGTTTATGCAGCCGGAGCTAATGAACATCACCAAAACAGAAAACGCTCAAGAGTTTTCATTAAAAGTGTTGTTGAACCAAAACAGTACGCCTAAAACAAATGAGGGAACAAAATAATGGCTACCAAAACATTGAAAAACGTCGACTTACAAACATTACACCAGTTGAACTACCCTTCTAAATTGGCGTTAGCTGCCTTTATAGTTGTAGGCGTAATGGGATTGAGCTATTTTGCCCTGTTTCGTTCACAACTAGACGAATTAGATGCTCAGAAAGAGGCCGAGGTTAAACTCAAAGAAAGCTATGCCGAGAAAAGCATCCAAGCCGCCAGCCTTGATAATTTACAAGCTGAGTTGGCAGCCATCCGTACTTCATTTGATGTCTTACTGAAACAACTGCCTACTGATGCAGAAATTCCGAACTTGATTCAGGAGCTTCATCAGGCAGCGGCCAACAACAGTATGCGTACCAATAGTGTTACCCCGCAAGCACCTTCTAATGACGAGTCGATCCAAGTATTGCCTTATGCCATTTCGATTACTGGCAAATACGATCAAATCAGTCAATTTACCCGAGATGTAGGTGCGCTTTCTCGTATTATTACCTTGGGGTCTATCGGTTTAACGAAAGATGATAAAACGGACAATTTAACCCTAACTGCTACTGCCAGCACTTATAAAACACGCCCAGCGGATGAAGTAGCGGCAGAACAGGCGGCACAACAGGCGGCAGGGGCACAAGATGCCAAACCAAAAACAGATGCCTCAGGCACTTCACCACAATAACGGATCATCGGAAAGCAGAATAATGAATAATCGTTCAATCTTACTCCTCTCCAGCTTGTCACTCTTAGCTGCATGTAGTGCGCAGCATGAAGATCTGCGGGAATGGATGCAAAAAACCGAACAAGATGCTAAACAGCATATCCAACCTTTTGAGCAACCAACAGTTAACCCTATGGTGACTTATATCCCACCCAAGACTTCCGGCATGAATTTTTTTAATGCCAACCGCCTCAATGTGGGTTTATCCGGAGCTAACGCACCCAATACCAACCGCCCGAAAGAAGTCTTAGAAAACTTCAGCTTGGAAAACTTGAAATATGTAGGTTCATTTAAAAAAGAAAACCAAGTTTCTGCCTTTATCGAAGCTGATGGACATGTCTATACAGTCAAACCGGGTAATTATGCAGGTCAAAATTTCGGTCGCATTACTTCCATCCAACCAGACAAGCTCATCCTGTCGGAAGTTTTCGAAGATACATACGGCAACTGGCAACCACGCAATACCGAATTGCCTTTAAACAACACACAAAACCAGAACAGTAGTTCAAACAATTCCAGTAATTAAGGGGTAACGAATAATGAAATCCAATACCATTAAAACTTTATCAGCCATTGGCTTAGGCTTAGCCGTACAAGCAGCTTTTGCCGGAAACATTACCGATATTAATGTTTCCACTCTGCCTGACAACCAAAAAATCATCAAAATCAAATTTGACCGTGATGTGACTGCTCCTACCGGTTTTAATGCCGGTTCACCCTCTCGCATCGCTTTGGACTTTCCCAATACCGGAGTAGCACTCGGCCAATCTGTTTTGGAATACGCTGATCCCTTATTGAACCAAATCAGTGCAGCTGAAGACAAAGGCAAAACCCGTGTTTTGCTGAACTTGAGCAAAGCCGGTCAATACACCACCGAAATTAAAAACCAGGAAGTCTGGGTATATGTAAATGAAACGGCAGCACCTGCAGCCGCTCCGGTATCTAGCACGCCTGCAGCAAGAAGCCAGCAAGAACAAGTTGGCAACACTGCCAACATCGATTTCCGTAAAGGCACTGGTAATACCGGTGTGGTAGAGCTCAATACCGGCAGTTTTACCGGCCAACCGGAAATCAAACGCCAAAACGACCGTATCGTAATAACTTTGAAAAACTACCCTATCCAGATTCAAGCACAACGCAATCTGGATGTATCGGATTTCAATACTCCAGTTCGTACCGTTACCATGAAGCGCTTGGGTAATGCCACCCAAATTGTTATCCGTAACAACGGCAACTGGGATCTTCGTCAACAATCGACAAACGGTCGCATGACTTTTGAAGTGTCTCCAAAAACGACCCAAGAGAGCTCAGGCCTCAGTACGAAAAGCAAAAACTTTAGCGGCAAGCGTGTTTCTTTTGATTTCCAAGACGTAGAAGTTCGTACCATTTTGCAGATTTTGGCCAAAGAATCTGGTATGAATATTGTCGCCAGCGACAGCGTGAAAGGCAAAATGACCCTGACACTGAAAGACGTACCTTGGGATCAGGCGCTGGATTTGGTATTAGATGCCCGCAACTTGGATATGCGCCGTACCGGTAATATCATCAATGTAGCGCCTCGCGACGAATTGCTGGCAAAAGATAAAGCCACTTTGCAAGCTCAAAATGAGATTAATGATTTAGGACCTTTGTTCTCACAAACTTTCCAACTGAAATACAAAAATGTTGAAGAGTTCCGCAAAATTTTGCGTATTGAAGACAACAATAGTTCCAGCTCCAGCGAAAACTCCATCCTAAGCAAACGTGGCAGTGCCTTGATTGACCCTGCGACCAACACCTTGATTATTACCGATAACTCCATGATTATCCGTAAATTCCAGAAATTGATTGAAGAGTTGGACGTACCGACCCGTCAAGTGATGGTAGAAGCGCGTATTGTGGAAGCAACCGATACATTTGCCCGTGATTTGGGTGTGAAATTTGGTGCCTATGGTGTAAGCGGCAGAAATAGTTGGGGTTCAGACTTTGCTAATGCGGTAAATAACCGAGGCACAGCTGTGAGTAATGCCATTGCTTCATACAATAATGCAGTAGGCGGCTCTAATACGCTGGTTAGCCCTACTCCGTTTACCTTCAATCCTAATGTTAGCCTGCCGGTATCCAGCGCAACTTCGTCTATCGCTTTGGTGCGTGCAATAGGCTCTGGCGCATTGGGCTTGGAATTATCTGCCTCTCAAGCACAAGGTAAATCGAAAATTATTTCCAGCCCTCGTGTCCTGACTCAGGATCGTAAAGAAGCCACCATCGAATCCGGTAAAGAGATTCCTTACCAAGAGGCTTCTTCTAGCGGCGCCACCTCTACCAGCTTCAAAAAAGCAGTATTAGGACTGACTGTTACCCCGAATATCACGCCCGATGGCCAAGTGATTATGGATATCCAAGTGAATAAAGACAGTGTGGATGCCTCTTGTGGCGCAACCGAGCCGTGTATCTCGACCAAAAACCTGAAAACCATGGCAATGGTGGAAGACGGTGGCACTCTGATTTTGGGCGGCATCTATGAAGAGGAAAATAGCGACTCTGTTCGCAAAGTTCCGTTATTGGGTGATATCCCTGTTGTCGGCAACTTGTTTAAATCACGTGCTCGCAATGAAAACCGCAACGAGCTGTTGATTTTCATCACCCCGCGCATCATGGATAACCAAGGCAGCACTCTGCGTTACTAATTCGCTACTGGTTACTGATAAAAAAGCGCAGGAAGCAAATGCTTCCTGCGCTTTTTTATTACGGCTGCCAAAAATTAAAACAAGGTTAGTTCTCTTACTTTTCAGACAGGCATATTCGATATTCCACCCCTCTGTAACATCTTGCAGCATTTAACCACCCCTCATTACAATCACGCCACTTCCATTCAAAATATAAAAAATACAGCACTATTTATTCTTAATAATAAATTTAATGATATTTAATTGCCAAATTTCTTTATAAAATCTGCAATAAACTTCACCAAAAAGCTAACAATTTGTACAATTTCGGTTACAATCAGCGCCTATGGAACAGAGACACGACAATATCTTTTTAATCGGGCTAATGGGAGCCGGGAAAACCACGCTTGGTAAAAAATTGGCACAGGATTTGCAGTGCCAATTCTATGATAGCGACCATGTCATCATGGATCGTACAGGCGTCTCCATACCCACGATTTTCGAACTAGAAGGCGAAGAAGGTTTCCGCAATCGCGAAAGTGCCGTTATCGACGAACTCACTCAAGAGCACCCGATTATCCTCGCTACCGGTGGCGGTGCTGTTTTACGCCCGGAAAACCGCCGCTTTCTACATGACCGAGGCACCGTAATCTATCTGTGCGCCACCCCAGATATCTTACTGGAACGTACCCGCACTGATAAAAGTCGCCCACTCCTACAAGTGGCCGACCCTTATGCCAAGCTGCAAGAATTATTAACCATACGTGACCCGTTGTATCGTGAAACTGCCCATTTTGTTATCGATGCCGGAGAAGATGGCTGTCATAAAACCGCCGAAAAAATCCTAACTCTGTTAAAGAAGCAACCAACATTATGCGCGAGCTAACCGTTCATACCCCTTCACACAGCTATCCCATCATCATCGGCCGCCACCTGCTTGACCAAGCGGCCGATTTACTTAAGCCCTATCTGAAACATTCCGCGGTAGTGATCACCAACGACACCGTCGCTTCTTTGTATCTGGATAAACTGAATCAACAACTCGATCAATTGGGCATCCAGCACTTTTCTATTGTTCTGCCTGACGGCGAAGCCTATAAAGACTGGCAATCGCTCAATCAGATTTTTGACCGCTTGATGGAACAACGTGCCGAGCGCAAAACCACGCTGTTGGCGTTGGGCGGCGGCGTGATTGGTGACATGGTCGGTTTTGCTGCCGCCTGCTATCAGCGCGGCGTGCCGTTTGTGCAGATTCCCACCACCCTGCTCAGCCAGGTGGATTCTTCGGTTGGCGGTAAAACGGCCATCAACCATCCGCTGGGTAAAAACATGATTGGTGCTTTTTATCAACCGCAAATCGTGTTGGCTGACCTTTCCAGCTTGTCTACCCTGCCACCACGTGAGTTTTCCGCCGGCATGGCCGAAGTAATCAAATACGGCTTGTTGGGTGATGCCGATTTTATCGGCTGGCTGGAAGACAATATGTCCACCTTAATGAGCCAAGAAGAAACCGTTTTGGCGCAAGCTGTTGAGCATTGTTGTCGCATGAAGGCCGAGATTGTGGCAAGCGACGAAAAAGAGCAAGGCATCCGCGCCTGGCTCAACCTTGGCCATACCTTCGGCCACGCCATCGAAGCCGAAATGGGTTACGGCGTGTGGCTGCACGGCGAAGCAGTTGCTGCCGGCATAGTGTTGGCCTGCCGCCTTTCCGAACAATTGGGGCAAATCAGCGCAGCCGATACCGAGCGCGTAATTCGCCTGCTTCAGCAAGCGAATCTGCCCACTGAACCACCTCGTTTTGCTTTCGATCGCTGGCTGGAACACATGCAACATGATAAAAAAGTCAGCAGCGGCGTGATGCAGTTTATTACGCTGGAGCGCTTAGGACGCGCGGCTATCACTTCGGTTAGCCAGCCGGAACTACTGCGTGCTACACTAAATCCTTATCTAGACTGATGGCCGCACTTTTTTCAGACAGGCATTTAAGCCCGGTTTCAGCGGCAAACCGGGCTTTTCACAAGACAGAGCCCTACTTCTCCGGTTAAGCCGTTGTTATCTCACAACGAGCAACGCGGATCACTCAAGCGGCTCAGGAGCGATTCATGTCCCATCCGCTGTCTCCTTTGTTTCATCCTCGGCATATCGCGGTCATCGGCGCCAGCGAACGGCTCGACAGTTTCGGCGAGCATATCTTTTCTATGCTCCACTCCACCAGCCTACAAGCTAAAATCACACCGCTGAATTTGCACCACCGCAGCATAGGCGGCCTGCCCGCTTTCAACTCAATCGGCAAACTACCCGAAGCCGCCGATTTAGCCATTATCACCACCCCACCCGCCACTTACGACAGCCTGTTTCGTGCCTGTCTGAAACACGATGTCCGCCACTTAATTGTGTTACAAAACTGGTCAACATTAGACGAAGACACCCGCAAAACCGTCGAAAAATCAGTAGCCAAAGCCAGCAAGCAAGGCTTATTTATCGCCCTCTGCGACCCCGCCGGCCTCAACTCGCCCGAGCACGGCTTATACGCCAATCTCTACCGCCACCGCCCGAATGCCGGTGATATCGCACTGATTGCTTACGGCCACACCCTGTCCAATTTGTTCAACCGCTGGCAACTCGGCATCAGCAAACAAATCAGTCTCAACGAAACCCTGCAAGGTTTAGAAGCGGCTCAGTTGATCGACTACCTGCGCGAAGATTCCGCCAGCCGTCTATTGGTCGTTCAATATCCTAGCCATAATGTCAATCCACATTTCTTCAGTGCACTACGCCAAGCCGCTCTTACCCACCCGCTGATTCTGCACGCACCACAATGCCTGTCTGAAAACCAAACGGCGGCCTTGCAACAATGGACCGAACAACACGGCCTACTGTTCACCCGCAGCCCCATACAACTGAACACCGCCATCCGAGCCGTGCAATCGCAATTACCACCCATTGACCATTTGGTACTCAGCGGCAACAGCCAAACCGGTTGGCTGGCAGAAAACGTTACCGATACCCCAGCAGCCTCGTGTATCAGTGAAGCCTACCTGCCCGAAAACATCGGCACACTGCCTTTTTACCAACATATTCAGCAGCTACTGGATACGCCGGAAAACGATGCCGTTCTCGCCTTGGTTGAACCCAGCATTTATCACAATGAAAGCGAAATCCAGCTTCATTTAAGCCAATTGCAACAACAGCACAATAAGCCTTTACTGACTGTCTCACTTTTTTCAGACAGGCATTACCTGCATTTCGAAACGCCTGAAGCTGCTTTAGCGTTTTGCCAAACACTGCAACAACGTCAACACGTTCAGCAACAATCCAACCGCCTACCGGCCGAGAACAGCCGCCCACAAGGCTTGGCCAAACCGGAAATCTTAAAAAAACTCAGCAGTCAGCCGCAGAAAATACTGCAAGAGATCGGTTTCCCGTTACAAGAAAAAACAACAGCCGAAAACCTTGCACTGTCACTCGAAGCCGATGCCGACTTAGGCATGCTGCTGCGTATCGAAAACGCATCCAACAGCAAAGTATGGCTACCACCATTCAGCGGCCTTACCACCGAATCAGTTGCCTCACTGCTTGGTCTACCGGCCGACTCGCCGCCTTTAAAAGCCTTGATCGGCATAACCAACCAAATACTGGAACTCAATCTACCGCTGCAACGCTGGTGCATCAACTACAATGCCGCACAAAATAACTGGCTTACCCGTGAACTCAGCTTTGGCGAACAAGCAGCCAAACCTTATACATTGGCCGCCCTACCGCCCAAACAAGTCGCCCAAACCCTGATCTTAAAAAACGGCGAAAGCTGCAACATCCGCGCCATCGTGCCCGATGATGCCGCTGCTCTTCAACGCTTTGTACGCGGACTATCCGCCACCAGCCGCCAAACCCGTTTCATGACCTCATTGCGCGAACTACCGCCCGCCATGTTGGCACGATTCTGCCGCATTGATTACGCCCGAGAATGCGGTTTGATTGCCGAATACGATGATGGCCGCATTATCGGTCATGCACAATACAGCTGCGAGCGCATCGGCGAGCGTGCCGAATTTGCCATCATGATAGACGACAGCTTACACGGCCAAGGGCTGGCTCGCATATTGATGGAAACCCTGGTTGATCAGGCATATCGCCAAGGCTATCAAACATTATTCGGTGAAATCCTGCGCGACAATCCCGCCATGATCAAGTTGGCGGAAAAGCTCGGCTTTGTTATCGAAGCTTCACCCCTAGATCCAGCGCTGTGTGTGGCAAAGCTGCCGCTGACCAAGCCGCAAAACAGTATAAAAATGAAACTGACGCAACAAATACTTGCGCCGAAAAGCTAAATTACCTTAAAATAAGCGGTTTTCCATATATCCGATTTTTCAAAGGAATTTTGAACATGGTAGTTATCCGTTTAGCCCGCGGCGGCTCTAAAAAACGCCCGTTTTACAATGTAGTTGTAACCGACAGCCGTAACCGCCGCGACGGCCGTTTCATTGAGCGCGTAGGTTTCTACAACCCGGTAGCCAATGAAAAACAAGAACGCGTACGCCTGAACGCCGAGCGTCTGAATCACTGGGTTGCCCAAGGCGCGCAATTGAGCGAAGCCGTTGCCAAACTGGTTAAAGAACAAAAAGTTGCCGCTTAATCCGGCCTAATACCCATGTCTGATACAAAATGGGTAGCCATGGGCTACATCAAAGGCGCCTTCGGTATTAAAGGCTGGGTAAAAGTTGCTACCAGCACCGAATATACCGACAGCCTGCTTGATTATGCCGATTGGCGACTGGTAAAAGACGGTCGCATATTGACTGTCTCCCCTGCCGAAGGCCAACTGCACAACGGTGAATTACAAGTCAAATTCACCGGCATCGACGACCGAGACCAAGCCCATGCCCTGCGCGGCTATACCATCGAAATCCCACGCGAGCAATTCGCCGATACGGAAGAAGATGAATATTACTGGGCAGACTTGAGCGACATGACCGTCATCAACCGCCAAAACGAAACACTGGGCACCGTCACCAACCTGATGGAAACCGGTGCTCACGATGTGCTGATTGTGCAAGGCGAATACGGCCAAAAACTGATTCCTTTTGTAGCTCAGTTTATCGATACAGTGGACAGCGAAAGCCGTGTCATCACCGTCGATTGGGGCAGTGATTACTGATGAAAATCCAAGCCGTTACCCTGTTTCCCGAAATGTTCGACAGCATCACCGAATACGGTGTGACCGGTCGAGCAAAAAAACAGGGCTTATGGCAGTTTGATGCCATCAACCCACGCCGTTTTGCCGATAACAAACTCGGCTATATCGACGATAGACCTTTTGGTGGCGGCCCCGGCATGATTATGATGGCACCGCCTCTGGCTGCCGCCATAGAATGTGCCCGCAAGGCGCAGACCGGGCAGCAAAGTAAAGTGATTTACCTCAGCCCGCAAGGTGCGCCGCTCAGCCACGACAAAGCCGTTGAACTCGCACAATTAAGCGATTTGATTTTATTGTGCGGCCGTTACGAAGGTATAGACGAGCGACTGCTACAAAGCAGTGTCGATGAAGAAATCAGTATCGGTGATTTTGTTGTTTCCGGCGGCGAATTACCGGCAATGATGCTGATGGATGCCGTATTAAGATTAGTGCCCGGCGTATTAGGCGACCAGCAATCTGCCGAACAGGATTCGTTCGCCAACGGCTTGCTGGATTGCCCGCACTATACCCGGCCATTAGAGTTTCAAGGCATGACGGTTCCCGAAGTATTGCGCTCGGGCAACCACGGCCTGATTGCCGAGTGGCGGTTGAAACAATCGCTACAACGCACCTTAGCGCGCCGGCCAGACTTATTGGCCAAGCGCGATTTAATCCCACAGGAAGCCCGCCTCTTACAACAAATTCGTGAAGAGCAACAGGCAATCCAATCATAATTAGGAAAGTTGAAAAATGAATCTGATTCAGCAATTAGAGCAAGAAGAAATCGCTCGCTTGAACAAAGAAATCCCCGAATTTGCTCCCGGTGATACCGTTATTATCTGGGCTCGCGTAATCGAGGGTACCCGTACCCGTCTGCAAGCTTACGAAGGCGTAGTAATCGCCCGCAAAAACCGCGGCCTGAACAGCAATGTTATCGTGCGCAAAATCTCCAACGGTGAAGGCGTAGAGCGTACTTTCGCTATCTACTCTCCCCGCGTAGAGAAAATCGAAGTGAAACGCCGTGGTGACGTGCGTCGCGCCAAACTGTACTACTTGCGTGGCCTGACCGGTAAAGCTGCCCGTATTAAAGAAAAACTGCCGGCTCGTAAAGGTTAATTCCTTTTACCCAGTCCAAAATACCCGCCAAGATTGGCGGGTATTTTGTTTTTCAGACAGGCATTTTTACTGGTTTATTCAATATATCCGCTGAATATTCAGGCCTGCCTGAAACCGGCAACACAGCAAACCAGATATTCTTTTTCAGACAGGCATTCTCTTCATTTACAACATATCGTAAATCAACCCTGCTGCAATCAAAACAAAGATGGCACCACACAAACGATTAAGCCACATCAGGCGGCTGCCCTGCTGCAACCAAGCCGCCAGTGTTTTACCGCTAACGGTATATATCAACTGCCAACTGGTTTCAATCACAAAAAACGAAGCAGTTAAGATCAGATATTGCACCATCATCGGCGCCTGAGTATTGAGAAATTTCGGAAAAAAAGCGGCAAAAAACAGAATCGCTTTGGGATTAGAAAGGGAAACCGCCATGCCTGTCTGAAACAGTTTGGCCGGTGCAGGCTGCACCCGTATTCCTACACTGCCAGCCAACGGCTCCACCGCCTTGCGCCAAGTTTGCACGCCGAGATAAGCCAGATAAAGCGCGCCCAATCCTTTCATTACCCCAAACAACACGGGTGCCTGACGGCTGAGCAAACCAATGCCGGCCAACGACACCAGCAACAGTAGCAGCAAACCAAAGCTCAAGCCAGCCAACGTCCACAGCGTTTTGCGAAAGCCATAGTTCAGTCCGAATTGAAAAGCCAGCAGCATATTGGAGCCGGGAGTAGCGGAAATCAGCAGCGTGGTACTGACAAACAATAACCAGATTTCAAACGACATTTTCTGCTCTCAAAGTAGCAAGATTAAAAATAGCTTTCAGACAGGCATTGAATGGCAACATAAAACCAGTTTCCCCAATACCATCACCAAGAAATACGAACCCATATCAAAAACATCTGTACTTAACAGCCGCCTATTGTACCGATTTCAACAGCTAAAACCAAAGCCGCAGCGGAAAATACCGTCTGCGGCTTAAATGACCTATTGTTTAGCTATCGCTATCAGCAAAAATTTTCAGACAGGCATCCCTGCCCTGTTAGCTATGCGAAACCGCAATGCCGGAAGAAATTGCATGCTGCCAAGCCTCGTCAATCTGCCACATCATCGATTCGGTGCCGTAAATTTTGGCGGCATTCGGCACACCGTCGACATTAAATAAATAATGTTCGTACAAACCATCCGACATCACGTTGTTCAATACGATTTTCAAGTTACAACCGTAACCCAACGCATAGAATTCGTGCACGGTACGGATTTCCGACCAAGCGAAACGGCGAATTTGGCCGCGTTCGCACACCACCAAGCCTGCTTCATCGGTAGCAATATAGTTTTCATCCATACGGAAGCCCTTGAGCGACAACCAGCTGCGCCACATAAAAGCGCACACCATAGATAAAATAATCATGGTCAAGCTCAGGCAGGTCATGGCCAATGGGCCAAAGCCGCGAGTATCGATCACAAAAGCCGTCAAACCGGCACAGGCCAGAATCGGCAAACCAAAAACGGCAACGATTTTAATCATGTCCAGAATGGTTTGTTGGCGGTGATGGGTAAAATACCAAATGTTACGAACAGAGTGTGAATGGTGTGTCATGCTTTTTTTACTTCTCTTCCCGTTGTGTTTTATTACAAAAAATAGCGCCAGTCTTGGCTGGCTTAATTGAAATTAAACTACAACCACAATAAAACTATTACCTTAATGGTTCTTCTCAGCGAGCATCAAAAAAAACCGAAAAAAACCATCATTACACAGAAAATGTCCATTAAATAATGGACATTTTCAAAAACTCTTGCTTTAACTTCTGAGTAAAAATCTTTGCTCGAGCCTTTTCTGATTAGTATTTTATCAAAGCGTCATGTAGATCATCAAATTTATTGTTATAAATCTACAAATAAACCCATTAATCGTTGGAAATTTCCAACGATTAATGGGTTTATTTGTTCCAACAAGATCTTCTTATCTCTCAAAATCAGAATCCGATTAAACCAACATGCTGCATTTTGTTTTCAAGATAACTGGGATTACGCCGTTAACGTACCTTTGGTTGAAGGCATTTTGCCGGCCATGCGCTCATCAAACTCTACCGCCATCCGCAAAGCGCGTCCGAATGCCTTAAATACGGTTTCGGCCTGATGGTGCGCGTTATAGCCCCGCAGATTGTCGATGTGTAAGGTCATCATGCTGTGGTTTACCAAGCCGTGGAAAAATTCGCTGAATAAATCCACATCGAATTTACCAATGATGGCGCGGGTGAACTCAATGTTGTAAATTAACCCCGGTCGGCCGGATAAATCGAGCACCACACGGCTTAAAGCTTCGTCCAGCGGTACATAGCTGTGGCCGTAGCGGCGGATGCCGGTTTTGTCGCCCAGCGCCTGCTTGAGCGCTTGGCCGAGCGTAATGCCGATGTCTTCTACCGTGTGGTGGTCGTCGATGTGCAAATCACCTTTGCAACTGATTTCCAAATCAATCAGGCCGTGGCGGGCGATTTGATCCAGCATGTGCTCAAGGAATGGCACGCCGGTATCGAATTTGGCTTTGCCGGTACCATCGAGATTAATGCTGACGGTAATCTGGGTTTCGCTGGTATTGCGGGCAACAGTGGCGGTACGCATGTTAAGCTTCCTATTAATGGTTTGTTTATTCAATTAGTTAAAAACAATTTTTATCGATAAAAATCGGCTACCACTTCCAGCACGCGGTTATTCTGCTCGGGGGTGCCGATGGTGAAACGCAGGCATTGGTTCAATAAAGGATGGCCGCCGTGCAGTTTTTTAATCAGAATGCCCTGCTCTTTCAATGCGGCAAACAAGGCTTCAGCATCGGGCACGCGCGCGGTAATGAAGTTGGCTTCGCTGGCAAACGCTGTTACGCCGCTAAACTGCGACAACGCCTGCTGTATACGCGCGCGTTCCTGCTTTAAGATTTCCACATGCTCAAGCACCCAATCGTAATGCCGCAAAGCAAAATTGGCGGTGGCAAGGCTTAATTGGTTCATATTATAAGGCGGCAGGATTTTGGCCAATTCGTTCATCACCGCCGGATGGCCTGCGGCATAGCCGATACGCAAACCGGCAAAGCCGATTTTGCTCAAGGTGCGCATCACCACCAGTTTTTCCAGGCTGCCCGCTTGCGGCAGAAAACTGTCGCGGCTGAACGAGCCATAAGCTTCATCTATCACCACCAAGCCCGGTGCGGCAGCGATAATCGCTTCCACCTGTTCGCGCTCAAAAGCGATGCCGGTCGGATTATTGGGATAAGAGACGAAAATCAGCGCGGGCTGATGTTGCTCAATGGCCGCCAATACTGCCGGCAGATTCAGCGTGAAATCATCATTTAACGGTATGCCAGCATAATTCAAACCAAACAAAGCGGCATTGTGTTTGTACATCACAAAGCTGGGTTCCAACGCCAGTACCGTCGCACCGGGCTGGGCCACCAGCAAACTGATCATCTGAATCAATTCATCCGAGCCGTTGCCCAATGCAATCTCGGCAGCCGCCGGAACCTGAAAAGTATCACGTAATATTTGTTGCAAACCGCAGGTGGCGACATTGGGATAATAATTAATCGGCGCATCCGCCAACTCCGCCGCCAATGCCTGTCTGAAAGTTTCCGGTAAACGATAAGGCAATTCCATCGCATCAAGTTTGATGAAACCTGGTGGCGTGGCAGCAACGGCATACGCCGTCATCTGTTGAATATCAGCGCGGATGATGTTGGATAAACTCATAATGTTCTTCTCTGCAAAGCAGGCAAACGAAAAGCGCTAATTTATCACAAAATCAGCGCTTTTGCCCGTTGTACGGGTATTTGTTGCCGCTTTATTCGGCGGCAGGCTCGGCCAACTCAGCCATTACCTGGTCGAATTCATCCAAATACTCCAAATTAAGGAAAGGACGCATCAAACTGAGTGTGCGTTCAATACCGCGCAGCTTGGAATCTTCATTCAAGCCCAGACGACCGCGCATGGAGCTGTCGAAATCAAACCAGTATTTGGTGATGATCCACATATTCATCGCCAAGCTGCGCATTTCTTCTTCAGTACCCTGAATAATGCCCATTTCAGCAAACGTATTGAGCTGGCGCACCATCAGCGGAGCAATGCGGGTTTGGGTGAAATCATTGTATTCGCCCAACAATTCGCTACTGCGCGAGAGCAGTGAATTAACATCGCTAAACAGAAAACGATAGCGCCACAAAATATGGTAAATATCGGCCAGATATTCCACCAACTCCACAATGCTTTGCGGCAAAGGTTTTTCCGCCAACAAAGTCAGCAGCTCTTCGCTGTAACGCTTATAGAGCTGGATGATGATTTCGTCTTTATTGCGGAAATGATAATAGAGATTACCCGGGCTGATGCCCAGATAGGCAGCGATATGATTGGTGCTGATTTGCCGTTCACCCTCTTCGTTGAACAGCAATAAACTCGCTTCGATGATTTTAGTGTAAGTATTTTGACGAGGCTCTTTAGCCATGACTTATTCCCTTATTGTTTATCCGGGCTTCCCCGCTCGGTTGTTTTCTTAAATTTCATCTCTATATTTCGACTCTTCGTCCTGCCTGAAAAACTGATTTCCCCTTCAGCAAGTCACGAATAAATACTCGAATATGATGAATCGCTATCATACACCATAATGACTAGGGTAACCAATTGGGTTCCGCCTGCAAAGCTACTCCGAAGCGGTTTTTAACGCAATCCTGTATATATTTTTCTAAATCCCTGACATTTTCGGCACTTGCATTGTCTTGATTAACCAACACCAGCGCCTGTTTATCGTGTACTGCCGCGCCGCCGATACGATAACCCTTCAAACCACATTGGTCTATCAACCAACCGGCCGCCAATTTCACCGAGCCATCGGCTTGCGGATAATGTGGCATTTGCGGATAAGTGGCCAACAGTTTTTCAGCCGCCTCTGCCGAAACCACCGGATTTTTAAAGAAACTGCCGACATTACCCAACACCGCCGGATCCGGCAGTTTGGACGAACGAATCTGGCACACTGCTTGCGATACATCTTTTGCTTCCGGCGCGCGATTACCACAATTTTCCTGCAACACTGCTGCCAAATCGCCGTAGCGCGCCTTTAATTCAAATTGCTCATTTAACACAAAGGTCACCGCCACAATCACATAACGCCCTTTGGCCGCCTGTTTGAACACGCTTTCGCGGTAGGCAAATTCGCATTCGGCATTGCTTAATTCAACGAACCGACCGCGTTCCAAATCAAAGCAGCGTACCGAATCAATCACATCTTTCACTTCCACGCCGTAAGCGCCGATATTCTGCACTGGGGATGCGCCAACGGTACCCGGAATCAGGCTCAGGTTTTCCAGCCCGCTCAAGCCGCGGTTCAGGGTTTCCAGCACAAAATCGTGCCAGATTTCCCCCGCTTCGGCCTGCAACCAAACCTTGCCGTTTTCCCGCCGGATTTCGCGCACGCCTTTATTGGCGATGTGCACCACCAGCGCCGGATAGTCGCCGTCAAACAGCACATTACTGCCGCCGCCCAGCCACAACACCTGCTCGCGCTCAAATTCGGCCAGCGCGCACACTTGCGGCAATTGCGCCGCATCGTTTAATTCCAGCCAATATTTTGCCTTCACCGGCAAGCCGAAGGTGTTAAACGGTTTTAAATCAAAATTTTGCTGTACTTTCATTTTTGCCATCCTTTGTCTGCCGCTATGGCAAAACTGTGTTTTTCCAACACCCATATCAATAACACCGCCGCGACCGCCAGCGACACAATCAGAGCAATCCAGAAACCGAAAATACCCATGCCGCCGCCGTTGGCCAACCAATAACCCGGCAACAGACCCAAGCCCCAAAACGCAATGCCGTGTATCAACATCGGCGCTTTAGTCACCTTATAACCACGCAAGGCATAAGAAGCGATGCACTGGGTAAAATCAAACAGCTGATACAGCGCCGCCGGCAACAACACCTGCACCGCCAGCGCCAATACCACCGCATCGGAAGTATACATCCCAGCCAGCGGGTAACGCAGCACCGTCATCACCAGCATGGTCAGCAAAGCCAACACCACGCCAAACGCCACCGCCACACCGGAAATATAACGCGCCCGCACCCGCTGGCCGCGCCCCAGCGTATACCCCACCCGCACCGTTGCCGCCGTACCGATGGCCTGCGGAATCATATAAATCAGTGTAATCAGGCTGATCACAATTTGCTGCGCAGCCACTTCGTCGGCACCGAATTTGGCCACCAGAAACACGATAAAGGAAAACAGGCTTACTTCCAGAAAATAGGAAAAACCGATCGGCCAGCCCAGTTTCCACAAGCGTTTCATCGCGCCGAAATCTGGCTTGGAATAGCTGCCGCTCAAGCCGAACGCTTTGAAATAATGCTGTTTTTTCACATACAGCCACAAAGCTGCCGCATTAAACCAAAACACCAGCAAAGTGGCCAAACCGCAACCGGCACCGCCGAGCGCAGGCATGCCGAATTTGCCGTAAACAAACATATAATTCAGCGGGATATTCAGCAACAGCGCCGCCCAACTCACCCACATAATCGGCTTAGGGCGGTTCAAGCTGGAAGCATACGCGTGCAAGGCGCGGTGCAACATTGCCGCCGGCATCGCCAAGGCAACAAAGCCCAGATACCACGCCAGCATGTGTTCTACCTTATCAGACAACTCGAGATAAGCCATAAACGGCACGATAGCCGCCAGCAACAACACCATCCCGATCACACCCAGCAGCAGGCCAAACCACAAGCCCTGCCGCCCGGTTTCGCCGACTTCACTTTGCTTGCCCGCACCCCACAACTGGGAAATGGTGGGATTCAGCGCAGTCATCACGCCCATCAAGGTCACAAAAACGGTAGCAAACGCTGAAGAACCGAGCGCCACCGCGGCCAAATCGTCTTTACCCGCCGCCCCCGCCATCACAGTATCGACAAAGCCGACACCGACCGCCGCAATCTGCGCCAGCATCATCGGCAACGCCAGCTTGGTCAGCGCTTTGGCTTCGTGGCCGAAAACGGTGAGCGAATAGCGGTTAAGGTCGAGTAACATAGAATTTCCGAGGGAAAGCGACAATAAGAAGATAAAAAGTGTGGATACCGTTTTTCAGACAGGCATACTGGGAGCGCGGGCGGCTCGCCCGCATTTACCCACCGGGTAAACTGAAAAACACCCATAAACATTGGTTAAAATTCAGCCTCCGATGCAAGCGTATCGCTTGCCTGCGGGCGAGCCGCCCGCGCTCCCAGTAATTTATTTAGGGGCTTAGGAAGCAAATTTACTCCAAAGGGTGATTCCGCAGCATCTTCAACAAGAGCTTATACAAATCTTCTTTGCGATGATTAAAGCGAAATTCTGTTTCCTTCAAGTGTAAATAAAAAG
>Ga0116175_1000596_pt1 | contig 24783 bp, 17 predicted proteins | sample AD_UKC125_MetaG_FD_89802 | JGI IMG/M metagenome (GOLD analysis project Ga0116175, IMG submission 89802) | Active sludge microbial communities of municipal wastewater-treating anaerobic digesters from USA - AD_UKC125_MetaG | ecosystem: Engineered > Bioreactor > Anaerobic > Digestate | place: USA... | reverse complement strand
TACGCCCACCACAGCGGGCATGCCGACATCATCCGTGAGGCGCTGGACGGCCAGAACACGATGGCCGCGATCTCCGAGGGCCAGGACTGGGCCGCCGCGATGGACTGGACCTAGGGAGCGTCAGCGCCGCCACCGGTAGCGGATCTGCGGCCGGCCGGTGTTGCCGTATTCGGTGATCCGCGTGACGGTGCCGTCGTCGGCCAGACGTTCCAGGTACCGCCACGCCGTAACCCGTGAACTACCTACCGCCGCAGCAACTTCCGATGCAGTCAGTCCACCGCCGGAGTCCTGGACGGCACGGCCGACGGCATCCTCTGTGGCCGGTGCCGAACCCTTGCGCGCGGTGCCGCGGCCATCAGCGGTACGCAGGATCGCCAGTGCTTCGTCCACCTCGCGTTGACTCACCGCGTCACCGCCGGCACCGAGAGCGTCCCGGTAGCGCAGGTACTGGCCGATCTTCTCCCGGAACCCGGCGAAGGTGAACGGTTTGAGCAGGTACAGCAGGACCCCATGGGCCATAGCGCTGCGCACACTGGCGAGATCACGCTGTGCTGTGATCGCGATGATATCGGGTTCGGGACGCACTCCCGACAGCGCGGCGGCCAGATCCACACCCCTCGCGTCGGGGAGCCCGAGGTCCAGCAGAACCAGCCCGATCGGTTCTCCGGCTGCGGCCGCCTCCGCTGCCGTGCGCAGTCCCTGCTGCGCAGTTGTCACCGCATCGACCACCTCGAATCCACCGATGCGGCCGAGGTAGTCGCGGTGTGCGGCCGCGATCAGCGGGTCGTCCTCCACGATCAGCACCCGAATCATCACACTTCCCCCGCCTCGTTCGGATCGGCCGGGATCACGACGCTGACCACCGACCCGTAGGTGTTCTCGGCGCGCAACTGCCCGCGGTGCGCGGCAACCACCTGCGTCACCAGCGCCAACCCGAGGCCGCGGCCCCGTTCGTCGCCACCGTCCTTGGTGGAGAACCCGCGGTGCTGCGCCGCCGCCAGCGTCTCCAGGTCCATGCCCGGACCGCTGTCGGCGACGACGATCCGCACCCCCGCATCGTCGGCCGTCACCGTCACCTCCACCCACGGATCGTCCGGGTCGGCGGCATCCAGTGCGTTGTCGACGAGATTGCCCACCACGGTCACCACGTCGCGCGGCGAGAGCACCGCCATCGCCGCATCATCGACCTGCGATTCCTCGGTGAGTGTGAACGAGATCCCGCGCTCGGAGGCCTGCGCGCTCTTGCCGAGCAGCAACGCGACGAGCGCCGGTTCGTGCACGGACTCGGTCATCGTGTCGATGAGCTGCTGGGACAGTTCGAGTTCGGTGGTCGCCATCTGCGCCGCGTCGCCGGCGCGGCCCATCTCGATCATCGCGACGATGGTGTGCATCCGGTTGGCCGACTCGTGCGCCTGTGAGCGCAACGCCTCGGCGAACCGGGTCATCGAATCGAGCTCCCCCATCGCCTCCGACAACTCGGTCCGGTCACGCACCGTGACCACCGCCGATGCCGCACGGCCCGGCACCGGCGATCTGTTGACCACGAGGATGCGGCCCCGGTGGGCGACGAGTTCGTCGTCTCGGACCGGTCCGGACTCACGCAGAAAGTCCGGGGCGACCGCCAGGTCGGGCTGCAGGTCGCCGATCAGCCGGATCGCTTCGTCGTTGACCAGCACGATCCGGTGGTCCTGGATGACGATCAGCCCCTCGCGCACAGCGTGCAACACCGCGTCGTGATGTTCGTACATGATCCGCAGGTCACGGGGAGCAAGTCCGCCGGTGGCCCGCAACAGTCGCCGACGCACCAGCCACAGACCGAAACCCGCGGCGATCAGGGCGGTGACAGCGATAGCGATGATCAGCGGCAGCTGCGAGCGCCAGCCCTGCGCAAGGGTCTGCTCGGTGATACCGACCGACACCAGCCCGACGATCCGTCCATCGGCGACGACGGGAACGACGGTGCGGATCGACGGACCGAGCGTTCCCGTGTATTTCTCGGTGTACACGTGCCCGGCCAGCGCCTGTGCGGTATTGCCCAGGTACTTCTCTCCGATCCGGTCTGGGTCGGTGTGGGTGAATCGGGTGCCGTCGGTGCCCATAATGGTGATGAAGGCGACGCCGGTGCTTTCACGCACCCGTTCGGTGATCTCCTGAAGCGCCATGCCGGGCCGCTCGGAGGTGAGTGCCCGCGCCGTCTCGGGCATGTCAGCCAGGGTCGACGCCACCGCGGTCACCTGCCTACGGGCGGAGTCGGTGGCGTCCCGGCGTGCGTCGAACGCCGCCAGCGTGCTCGCACCGGCCACGAGCAGCAGCACGACGACGAGCGCGGCCGCGACCGATTGACCGGCCAGAGTCCGGGGTACCAGCCTGCGCACGCACCCTCCTCCCGTTGTGGATCGGTGAACGTAATGAACTTAACCGTGACCGGACTCACGTTGTGATCCGACAATTCTTCTCGTAACAGCGCTCGAAGTACACGGAGTCACAGGAGAAAGGCGGGAACAATGGGGTTCAGATCACGGTCCGGGGAATCCACACCGGAACCATCACCGGAGCGGTTGGTGCAGAAGCGCGACCGTACGCATTGGCTGTACCTGGCGGTGATCGCGGCCGTCGTCGGCGGCGTGATCGTCGGCCTGGTGGCCCCCGGTGTCGGCGAGGACATCGGCTTCCTCGGCACCATGTTCGTCAACCTCATCAAGATGATGATCGTGCCGGTCATCTTCTGCACCATCGTGCTCGGCATCGGATCGGTGCGTAAGGCGGCCACCGTCGGCAAGGTCGGCGGGCTCGCGTTCGTCTACTTCCTGTGCATGTCCACTCTTGCGCTCGCGATCGGCCTGATCGTCGGCAACATCATCAAACCGGGCGACGGCCTGGACATCGCATCGGTCGCCGGTCAGGGCGACGCACTCGCCGAGAAGGCCCACGAGGCCGGCGGCACCATCGAGTTCCTCGAATCGATCATCCCCACATCGATGTTCAGCGCCCTCACCGAGGGCAGCGTGTTGCAGGCACTGTTCGTGGCCCTGCTGGTGGGCTTCGCCATCCAGGGCATGGGCAAGGTGGGCGAACCGATTCTCACCACAATCGCCTACCTGCAGAAGCTGGTCTTCAAAGTGCTGACGATGATCCTGTGGATGGCACCGATCGGAGCGTTCGGCGCCATCGCGAACGTCGTCGGCCAGACCGGCTGGAAGGCCGTCGGCCAGATGCTGGTGCTGATGCTCGCCTTCTACCTGACGTGCCTCATCTTCGTGTTCGGTGTGCTCGGCGCCCTCCTGCGCACCGTCACCGGTTTCTCGATCATCCGCCTGGTTCGCTACCTGGCCCGCGAATACCTGCTGATCTTCGCCACCTCGTCGTCCGAGTCGGCGCTGCCGCGACTGATCGCCAAGATGGAACACATCGGCGTGGAAAAGACCACCGTCGGTGTGGTGGTTCCCACCGGGTACTCGTTCAACCTCGACGGCACCGCGATCTACCTGACGATGGCCTCGCTGTTCATCGCCGACGCGATGGGCGATCCGCTGTCGATCGGCGAACAGATCGGTCTCCTGGCTTTCATGATCATCGCCTCCAAGGGTGCTGCCGGTGTCAGCGGCGCCGGGCTGGCCACCCTCGCCGGTGGCCTCCAGGCGCACCGGCCGGAGATGCTCGACGGTGTCGGCCTGATCGTCGGAATCGACCGCTTCATGTCGGAGGCGCGCGCGGTCACCAACTTCTCCGGCAACGCCGTCGCGACCCTGCTGGTCGGGTCCTGGACCGGCACCGTCGACAAGGATCGTGTCAACTCGGTGCTGCGTGGTGAGGATCCGTTCAACGAGGAAACCATGCTCGACGAGGACCAGCTGCATCTGCCGGGCGACGACGACGCGGCCAAGACCACCGCGGCAGGCGCGGTCCAGACCGGTGACTTCGTGGCTGTGCCCGCCGCAACCGCCGCCGCGAAGGTCACCGGGGCGTAGCCCGCACATCACCCGGACGGCATCTCACCCAGACGACTTCTCACCCAGACGACTTCGGCCGCCCATCCGGATGGATGGGCGGCCGAAGTGGCTTGTACGTCAGCGGGCGTCCGCCACTGCGATAGCCAACGCGGCAACCAGTCCGTCTGTCAGGACGCGGCCGCGGCAGTGGCCATGACATGCAACGCGGCAACCAGTCCGTCTGTCAGGACGCGGCCGCGGCAGTGGCCATGACATGCAACGCGGCAACCAGTCCGTCGATCAGATTTCCCTGACGAATGCTGGTGATGGCCGCGGACACGCCGAGCTGTGCGACGCGATCGTTGACGCGGTCGGCGACGTCCTTGCCCGACACCACGACAACATCCTTGGTGTTGGGCGAGACGGCGATGAGCGCGCCGTTGTACGGTTCGGGAGCCTTGCCGAGGATCGCCTTGGCGTCGGACACCGCATCGGCACCGAGATCGCCGATGAAGACCGAGAAACGGACCTGCGCGACCTCGCTCGACTCCTTGAGCGCGTCGTCGAGAGCGACCAGATCGTCCCGGCTGAACGGCGGCGTGGTGGGTGCATCGCCCGGGAACCGGGCGGCCGACACCCGGCCGCTGCTGGTGATGACCGTGCCCATCGGCAGTGCGCCCGATGCGGTCGTCAGATCACCGTTGTTGTGTGCCAGGTCACCACTTGCCACTTGCCGTACCTCCGTCTACATCCTCGGGTTCCGCGTGCCGCTCCAGCGTCATCGGCGCGATGTCGGTGGCGCTGAACAGCAGCGGCTTGTGGGTCCACTTCTGGTCAAGGGTATAAATCTGCACCTTGGGGTACTTGAGCCCACCGGAGAACGCCATCGACACAACGCATGCCGCGACCAGCAGCACACAAACGATTGTGATGGGCACTCCGATTGGGACGATCAGGTCTTCCATGTCACCCTTCCGATCAGTGTGGTGCACCTTATAGGTGATCAATCTAGACCACGCGACGCCGCGGCGAGCACTTACCCCTACGCAGTGTCGTAGACCGTGCCCCGGCGCCGGGGGCCACCCGCTCAGGCGGCGCCGGCGTCGATGTATTGCACCCAGTCCGGGTCGATGACCTTGACGGTTGCCAATAGCCGCCAATGCCGACCCTTGGGGGCGGCCGGGGGGATCGGCAACGACCAGCCGAGTTCGCTGAGCAGCTTGTCGGCCTTGCGATGGTTGCAGTTCGCGCAGCACGCCACACAGTTGTCCCAGCTGTGTCCACCGCCCCGGCTGCGGGGCAGGATGTGGTCGATGGTGGTGGCCTTGGCACCGCAGTATCCGCAGCGGAAGTGGTCGCGGTGCATCAGCGCGGCACGCGTCAGCGGCACCGACGCCCGGTACGGCACCCGCACGTAGGTACGTAGCCGGATCACGGTCGGCACCGGGATCGCCATCCCCTCCGAATGCACGCTGGTGCCGGCGGCATCCGCGTGGACGACATCGGCGCGATCACGCAGCACCAGTACGATCGCCCGCCGGATGGTGACCGCGGTCAGCGGTTCGAAGGTGGCATTGAGCAGCAGGACCCGGCGACGGCCCCAGTACGGTGCGGCGCGGACCCCGTCGTCGGCCGCCGAACGGCCGTCGCCGGTCCCGGAGACCACTGTCATCCGTGCCCGCGCACCGTCGTCTCGTGGGCTGTGTTGCGCTGTTCGCGTCATACCGTCTCCCGGGTCAGCATCGGACGGTCACATTTCCCGTCGCTGTGCTCGCCCGTTGACCAGTTGACCACGGTTGCGCACCGGATGCACGGGTAATACACCCGTTGGCGCTGGTCGATCACGTGAACAACACGTGACCGTCGCGCGCGAACTTTCGGGTGACCGATCGGCCGACGGCGTTTGTTGCCTCGCCCGACTACCGGGACAATGGTGGGCGTGAGTTCCGACAGCCCCGGACCGGCTCCCGCAGAGCAGACCTTCTACGACGCGGTGGGCGGTGCCGACACGTTCGCCCGCATTGCCGCCCGCTTCTACCAGGAGGTGGCCGGCGACGAGATCCTGCGACCGATGTATCCCGAGGAGGACCTCGGTCCCGCGGAGCGGCGGTTGCGGATGTTTCTCGAACAGTATTGGGGCGGTCCGCGCACCTACTCGGACCAGCGCGGCCATCCTCGGCTGCGGATGCGCCACAATCCGTACCATATCGGCCCGATCGAGCGCGACGCGTGGCTGCGCTGTATGCGTACCGCGATCGCGGCGATCGACGACTCGACGCTGGACGCCGCACACCGGCGGGCACTGACCGAGTACGTCGAAATGGCCGCACAGATGATGATGAACTCGGCGATCTGAGCGGGGCGGACAACGCCCGCCGAAGCGGGGTGAGCTGCCCCATTCCGCACGATTCGGACGCAACACGGCGTGAGTCGTGGTTAGGACCGACGGCACTGTTAGGGCAAACTTACGGTCGTGAGCGACCAGAGCACCCCTGACGCCCCCGCCGAGCCGACTCCCGACGAGGTGATGCCGGACGCCGTCGATGCGCCCGCCGCCGTCGATAAGCCCGTCGCCGTCGATACGCCGGAGCCGGACACCACCGGGTATCCGGAGGTCGATCCGGAGGGTGCCGCCGATCGTCCTGCCGCCACTCAGCTCGACACCTCCGACACGACATGGTGGCGCGACGCGGTCTTCTACCAGATTTATCCGCGCTCGTTCTCCGACGCCGACGGCGACGGCGTCGGCGACCTCGTCGGTGTCATCAGCCGGCTGGGCTATCTGGAACTGCTCGGCATCGACGCGATCTGGCTGAGCCCCATCATGCGCTCGCCGATGGCCGATCACGGGTACGACGTCTCCGATCCCCGCGACATCGATCCGGTGTTCGGGAACATCGCGCGGTTCGACGAGCTGATCACCGAAGCCCATGCCCGCAACATCCGGGTGACGATGGATCTGGTGCCCAATCACACCAGTGACCAGCACGCATGGTTCCGGGCAGCGCTGGCGGCCGGACCGGGCAGCCCCGAGCGAGGCCGCTACATCTTCCGCGACGGACGGGGCGAGGGCGGCGACGAACCTCCCAACAACTGGCAGAGCGTGTTCGGCGGCCCCGCCTGGCACCGGGTCACCGAGGCCGACGGCTCGCCCGGCCAGTGGTACATGCACATCTTCGCGCCGGAGCAACCCGACCTGAATTGGGAAAATCCGGAGGTCTTCGAGGATCTGGAGAAGACACTGCGGTTCTGGCTCGATCGCGGCGTCGACGGCTTCCGCATCGACGTGGCGCACGGCATGGCAAAGCCCGAGGATCTGCCCGACATGGATCTGGATGCCACACGGTTGCTGGAGAACAACGACGACGATCCCCGCTTCAACAACTATGCGGTGCACGACATCCACCGCAAGATCCGCACGGTGATGGACGACTATCCGGGCGCGGCCAATGTGGGTGAGATCTGGGTGGAGGACAACGAGCGCTTCGCCGAGTATCTGCGCCCGGACGAGCTGCATCTGGGTTTCAACTTCCGGCTCGCCAAGGCGGACTTCGACTCGCAATCGATCCGGTCGGCGATCGAGAACTCGATCGACGCTGTGCTCAGCGTCGACGGCACCCCCACGTGGACGTTGTCCAACCATGACGTCGACCGGGAGGTGAGCCGGTACGCACCGGAGATCACCGACGGCGTCGACCCCGAGATCGCGCTCGCCGACGGGATCCTGCGGGCACGGGCGATGGCCCTGGTCGAGCTGGCCCTGCCCGGCTCCATCTTCATCTACAACGGCGCCGAACTCGGCCTGCCGAACGCCGACCTTCCCGACGAGTCGCTGCAGGATCCGGTGTGGGAGCGGTCCGGTCACACCGAACGCGGCCGTGACAATTGCCGGGTGCCGCTGCCGTGGGAGGGCTCGGAGCCTCCGTACGGATTCAGCACGACCGCCGACACCTGGCTGCCGATGCCGTTGTCGTGGGCGCCGTTCACGGTCGAGGCTCAGCTCGAAGACGTGGGCTCGACGCTGTCACTGTACCGGCGTGCCATCGAATTACGTTATTCCCGAAAGGAATTCGACGGCGCCACGGTCGAGTGGTACGGCGCACCGGACGGCTGCCTGGCGTTCCGCCGATCGGAGGGGCATCTGATCTGCGCGCTCAACACCACGGCCGAGCCGGTGGAGTTGCCGCCGGGCGAGCTGCTGCTGTCGAGCTATCCGCTCACCGATGGTCTGCTGCCCGCGAATTCGGCGGCCTGGCTCGTCGAGACGGCGGCTCCCGCGGCCGCCGACACCGCTACAGCGCGGTGACGCTCAGATCACGGGTGCGCCGCTGATAGACCGACCCGAACCGGGCGTCGATCCGGATCCACGCCGTCGACGCCCGGACCCGGATGGGCTCGTCCTCGGCGATCCTGTTCAGGTCCGAGGTGTCGGTGACCTCGTGTCCGTCGGCGTCGCGGACAAATCCCATGGCGGTCAGCGCGAACACCGACCGCAGGATGATGGTGACCGCCGGTTCGCCCGCTCCGGCGGAGACCTCCAGCACCCCCTGGTCGAGCAAACCGGTCGCCGGTCCGTGTGCGCTGCCCTCGGTGCGGGCGAGCCTGGCCCCGCTGCGGGCGAGCTCGACCACCGACCGGGCGGGCACATCGTCGACGTGCGTATAGCCTGTCGCCGCCGGCAGCGCCCCCTGCCAGGCACCGCCGAAGGTGAATCCGGGGTCGGCAAGCGTACCCGGTTGCGCCGTGGCCAGCACGGCGCGGAGCTGTTCGGCATCGCAGACGATGTCGGCGGGCGCCGACCCGCCGACGATGGACCGGGTGGCCAGCACGTCGAAACCGGTGTGGGTCCACAGCCCGAGTCGGCCGTCCGGCCGACCGTGCAGCCTGATCACGGCCGCATCGCTCATCCGGGCCGCGCGCGCGATGAAGGCGAGCGCATCGGTCCGGTCCGATTCACTCGCCGCGCGAACCCACCGTTCTGGTGTCGGACCGTTCACCGGGAGAACTCGTGCAGATACGCCTTCTCCTCCGGCGTCAGCCGCCGTAGGCGCTGGGTGTCGACGTCGAAGGCGACGAGTTGGGTGGAGGCGATGATCGCCGGTTTCGATTCGGGCGCACCGCCCTTGGGACGCACCTCATATCCGACGGTGAAGTCGACGGCCCGGACTCGTTCGGTGAACATGGTCACCTCCAGCGGACCCTCGTCGTGCCGCAGTTGCAGCTGGTACTTGACGTGCAGGTCCGCGACCACACATCCCGACCGCAGGGTGACGGTGGGCCTGTTGTCGTAGAACAGCCACGGAATACGGGCCTCCTCGAGGAGGGTGACCATCCGGGCATGATTGATGTGCTGATACACGTCCATGTCCGACCAGCGCACCGGTACCTTCACCAGATATCCGCGCTCGGTCCTGGTGCCCTCATCTTCCACAACCTGCACGTGTGGTCCTCTCCTCACGATCATCGCCTGCGGGTGTCGGTGACCGGCACCGCACACCACCTATGCCACCCTACGTGCCGGGCCCGGCACATCCGCGACGGCTCCTCAGCGCAGCAGGCTGCGCAGCTGGCGGGTGGCCACCGACAGGGTCGCCAGGTCGAGTGTTCCGGACTCCTCGATCTCGGCGAGCATCGAGCGCACCCGCGCCAGCCGCGAGGACTGGGACTGCTCCCATTCGGCGATCATGTCCGCCGGGGACTCCCCCGGCTCGCCGAGCGTCAGAACCTGAAGCGTGACCGCGCGCAGGGTCGCGTGCATGTCGTCGCGCAGTGCCAGACGCGCCAGCGCATGCCAACGGTCACCGTGGTCGAGGACACTGACCGCGGTGAGCAGCCCCTCGACGCCGAAGTGCTCCATCACCGCGAAGTAGAGCGCACCGACCTCCGCCGAATCGGTGTCCGATATCTCGGCGGCGTCGATGATGTCGAGCAGGCAGAAGCGGTGCAGGCTGATCGCCGCGTCATGTGCGATGTCGGCGGGCACTCCGGCGGCCCGGTAGGAGGCCGTGCGGTCATCGACGTCGCGCGCCGAGCTTTCGCCGAACCAGCCGGGCAGCAACGGGGTGAGCCGGGCGACCTGACCCGAGTAGCGCGTGATCTCGGCGGCCACCGCGAGTGGTTGCGGACGGCCGGCCAGCAGCCATCGCGATGCCCGGAACACCAGCCTGCGCGCGTAATTCAGCATCTCGTCCACGGTGCGCACGTCGACGGGGGCGGCGGCGATGCGGTCGAACACCTCGCCCATGCCGAACACCTCGTTGACCACGACGAACGCCCGCACGCCGTCTTCCGAACCCACCGCCGACCCCTCGGCCAGCCGGAACAGATGGGTGATCCCGACCCGCGCCACCACCTCGTTGACGAGGGTGGTGGCCACGATCTCCCGGCGCAGCCGGTGGGTGCGCAGCTCCTCGGCGTACGGACCGCGCAGCACCTCGGGGAAGTATTGCGCCAGACGCCCGTCGAAGACGTCGTTGTCGATGAGGTCCCCGGCGAGGAGGTCGGCCTTGGCGAGCAGTTTCACGTGCGCCATCAGGGCGGCCAGCTCCGGCGAGGTCAACGCGCGGCCCGTCTCGCCGTGTACCCGCTTGCGCAGTTCGGTCGGCGTCGGCAGGGCCTCCAGCCGCAGGTCGACGCCACGCTCGGCGAGCGAGCCCAACAACCGGGCGTGCACCTCGGCCCAGCCGGGTGCATCGCTGCGGGAGAAGCCGAGTTCGGCGTTCTGCGCGATATTGTCGGCCAACACCAGGCGGGCGACCTCGTCGGTCATCGAACTGAGCAGTGGGTTTCGCTGCGCGGCGGGCAATGTGCCGGCGGTGACGGCGGTGTCGAGCAGCACCTTGATGTTCACCTCGTGGTCGGAACAGTCCACACCCGCCGAATTGTCCATCGCGTCGGTGTTGATGCGGCCACCGGCCAGATCGAACTCGATCCGTCCGTGTTCGGTCACGCCCAGGTTGCCGCCCTCACCGATGACGGTGGCGCGCACCTGATTCCCGTCCACCCGGATGGCGTCGTTGGCCTTGTCACCGACGTCCGGGTTCGATTCGGTGGAGGCCTTGATGTAGGTACCGATACCGCCGTTCCACAGCAGGTCCACCGGTGCGAGCAGGATCGCCCTGATCAGTTCGGGAGGCGACAGCACGCCGGTGCTCTCCTCGATGCCCAGCGCCCGGGCCATCTGCGTGCTCACCGGGATGGCCTTCTGGTCGCGCGGCCACACCCCACCGCCCTCACCGATCAACGCCGGATCGTAGTCGGCCCACGATGACCTCGGCAGATCGAACAGCCGCTTGCGTTCGGTGAATGATTGCGCCGCATCCGGATTCGGATCGACGAAGATGTGCCGATGATCGAAGGCCGCCACCAGCCTGATGTGCCCGGACAGCAGCATGCCGTTACCGAACACGTCGCCGCTCATGTCGCCCACTCCGACGACGGTGAAATCCTGTGTCTGGGTGTCGATCCCGATCTCCCGAAAATGCCGTTTGACCGATTCCCATGCACCGCGGGCGGTGATGCCCATCGCCTTGTGGTCGTAGCCGGCCGAACCGCCCGAGGCGAAGGCATCACCGAGCCAGAATCCGTATTGTGCGGCAACGCCGTTGGCGATGTCGGAGAACGTGGCGGTGCCCTTGTCTGCGGCGACCACCAGGTAGGTGTCGTCGCCGTCACGACGCACCACCGACCGGGCCGGCACCACCGCACCGGTCGCGGTGTCGATGTTGTCGGTGACATCGAGCAGCCCCGAGATGAACTGGCGATAGCATTCGACGCCTTCGGCCCGCAGCGCGTCGCGGTCGGCAGCGGCGTCGCCGGTGGCCACCGGCGCCCGCTTGAGCACAAAACCACCCTTGGCGCCCAGCGGCACGATCACCGCGTTCTTCACCGCCTGTGCCTTCACCAGACCCAGGATCTCGGTTCGGAAGTCCTCGCGGCGATCGGACCAGCGCAGACCGCCTCGTGCCACGTCACCGAAACGCAGATGCACGCCCTCCACCCGCGGCGAGTACACGAAGATCTCGTGCAGTGGGCGCGGCTGCGGTGCCTGTGCGATGTCCCGGGTGTCGAGTTTGAACGACATCACCGCGCCCGGCACCTGCCGGTCGGTGACGTAGACGTTGGTGCGGACCACGGCCAGAACGACTGCGGCGAACGCCGAGACGATGCGGTCGGCGTCGAGTCCGATCACCGCACCGATGTCGCGGCGCAGGTCGGCGACCGCGGCCGCACGGCTGTCCTCGTCGGCGGCGTCGGGATCGAACGACGCACCGAACACCGCCACCAGACCCAGCGTCACCGCCCGCTCATCGCCGAGCACCGTCGCCGAATGTCCCGTGCTGTAGCCGAAACCGATCTGCCGGAGATAGCGATAGCAGGCCCGCAGGATGGCCACGGCCCGCCAGTCCAGGCCGCACCGCACGATCAGCGCGTTGAAGGCATCGACCTCGGCCTCCCCACGCCAGAGTGCTCCGAAGGCGGCGGTGAACCGCGTGGCCAGGTCGCCGGCGCCGTCCGGGTCGCTGGTGATGCCCGGAGCAAGGGTGACGCCGAATTCGTAGGCCCAGCAGGGCACGCCGTCGGCCCGGTCCAGCTCGTAGGGATGCTCGTCGAGGACCGCGACACCAAGGCTCTGCAACACCGGGAGCACATCGGTGAGCGTGACCGATTCCCCACACAGGTACAGCGTGAACGTCCATCGCGCGGAGTCGGCGTGTTCGCGCAGCGTGACGGTCATGCCGCCGGGTGACAGGCCGACGACGTGGGCGAGATCGACCACGGCATCCTCGGGTGAACGGCTCTCCTTGTAGTCCTCGGTGAGCGTCGGGACCATCCGCAGCACGGTCTCGGCGCCGTCCTCCCCGGCGAGGGTCGTCGAAGGCAACGCCGCCAGTTCGGCGACCGCACCCGGAACGAGCGCCCGGACCCGGTCGTCCCATCCGCGGATCAGGTCGGCGAGCGCCTGCTGGATCCGCGTGTGCGAGGCCGACCCCGGTTCGAGCGAACCCAGTGCCGCGATCTCGGTGTCATCGACGCGTACCAGCAGTTGCAGCAACGCCAGCGGCAGTTCGCTGACCCGGGCGGTGTACTCCAGGTCGGTGGCATGCAGACTGCTGGCGATCTCGTGCTGCACACTCAGCCGTACTGCCGTGGTGTACCGGTCCCGGGGCAGGTACACCAACGCCGAGGCGGTCTGCGCGCCCGGTGTGGCCCGCACGAACCATCGCAGGGATCGCGAATCGACGGCGTCGAGCATCTCCCGACTGCGCAGCGCCAGGTCCTCGGCACTGAGGCAGAACAGCTCCACCAGCGGATAGTTCTGTAACAGTTCGATAATCGACTGTCCCGCAAACGAATCGGCGTCGACACCCGCGTGAAGCAGCACATCGGTCACCTTGGGCCCGATCACCGGGATGTCGAGGATCGACTGGTGCCTGCCCCAGGTGGTGAAGTCCCCCAGGAAGCGGTGCTCGCCGGTGAGTTCGCCGTCGGCGCCGAATTCCGGAACCTGGAGCAGCACCGGAAAGGCCGATCGCTGGATACCCGTGCGCAGGTACACCCGCGACACCACGGGCCACTGCCGCACCGGCGCGCACGCCAGTGCGGCGATCGCATCGGCACGCCGGATACCCAGGTCCCCGACCCCGCCGGATGTCGGTTCACCTGTTGTGGAAACGAATTCGTGGCCAAGGAGGGTGAATCGAGAACTCGCGAACCAGTCGAGCAGTTCGACGTACCCGGCCCGCTCGTGGGTGTCGCCCGGCGCCTTCTCACAGGCACGCGCGCATTCGTGCAACGCCGTCCGCATCGGCCCGAAGTCTCGCTGGACGTCGGCGACCCGGTCGATCACGGTGGCCAGATCGTCGCCGAAGGCTGACGTGTCGATGCCGGCCTTGGCCGCCGACGCGCGCACATGGATCCATGACTCGGCTGTCGCCGAACCCGACTCCTCGACCGCGACCAGCACACCATCGGCCCGGCGCACGACGGGCAGTACCGGGTGGTCGATACCGTCGACGGTCAGCGCGTGCGCCTCGACGGTGGCCAGGACCGCCTCCACCAGCAGAGGCATGTCGTCTGCGACGACGATGATCTCCACGCCGCCGGCCGCCGATGCGGCCACCGCCACGGTGGTCTCGCCGGGCTGTCTGCGGGCGGCGACCTCGAGGTGCCTGTGCACCCGGTCGAGTGCGGCCGGATCGGCCGCCGAGCCTCCCTCCGCCTGATCTGCGGCCCGAACACCGAGGTACCTCGGTGCGACCTGATCGACGTTCACCGTCAGCTGCGGCACGGATATCACCCTCACCGGTGGGAAGTCGGGACCGGGCGTCTCCCGGTCCGCTCTCCGATTTCCGATGCTAACGCCCCGCACCGGGCGCGGGCGTCGAGACCGTGAACACCGCCGAAACTGTTGAGGCCGTGCCCGCTCGGCGGGCACGGCCTCAACAGACGGCTGATGATCAGTCGCGGGTCAGTTTGCGATGGGTCACCCGATGCGGGCGGGCCGCGTCGGCACCGAGCCGGTCGACCTTGTTGGTCTCATAGGCCTCGAAGTTGCCCTCGAACCAGAACCATTGCCCCTCTTCCACATTGCCCTCCCAGGCGAGGATATGGGTACAGGTCCGGTCCAGGAACCACCGGTCGTGGGAGATCACCACGGCACAGCCGGGGAACGACTCCAGCGCGTTCTCCAGCGAACCGAGGGTTTCCACGTCGAGGTCGTTGGTCGGCTCGTCAAGCAGGATCAGGTTGCCGCCCTCTTTGAGCGTCAGTGCCAGGTTCAGCCGGTTGCGCTCACCACCGGAGAGCACCTCCGACCGCTTCTGCTGGTCGGGTCCCTTGAATCCGAATGCGCTGACGTAAGCGCGCGAAGGCATTTCGTTCTGACCGACCTCGATGTAGTCGAGGCCGTCGGAGACCACCTCCCACACCGTCTTCTTGGGGTCGATGTTGGCGCGGGTCTGGTCGACGTAGCTCAGCTTGACCGTCTCGCCCACCTTGACGGTGCCCGAATCGGGCTCCTCCAGGCCGACGATGGTCTTGAACAGCGTGGTCTTACCAACACCGTTGGGGCCGATGACACCGACGATACCGTTGCGCGGCAACGTGAACGACAGATCCTTGATCAGAATGCGGCCGTCGAAGCCCTTGTCGAGGTGACCCACCTCCACCACCACATCACCCAGGCGCGGCGGGGTGGGGATCTGAATCTCCTCGAAGTCGAGCTTGCGCGTCTTCTCCGCCTCGGCCGCCATCTCCTCGTAGCGCTGCAGACGGGCCTTGTTCTTGGTCTGGCGGGCCTTGGCCCCCGAACGTACCCAGGCCAGTTCTTCCTTGAGCCGCTTCTGCAGCTTCTGGTCCTTCTTGCCCTGCACCTCCAGGCGCTCGGCCTTCTTCTCCAGATACGTGGAGTAGTTGCCCTCGTACGGGATCAACTTGCCGCGGTCGACCTCACAGATCCATTCCGCGACGTGGTCGAGGAAGTACCGGTCGTGGGTCACGGCCAGCACAGCCCCCGGATAGCTCGCGAGGAACTGCTCGAGCCACAGCACGCTCTCGGCGTCGAGGTGGTTGGTCGGCTCGTCGAGCAGCAGCAGGTCGGGCTTGCTCAGCAGGAGTTTGCACAGCGCGACGCGGCGCCGTTCACCACCGGACAGGTGGGTGACGGGCGAGTCGGCGGGCGGGCAGCGCAGCGCGTCCATCGCCTGTTCGAGCTGGGAGTCGAGATCCCAGGCGTCGGCGTTGTCGAGCTCTTCCTGGAGTTTGCCCATCTCCTCCATGAGTTCGTCGGAGTAGTCGGTGGCCATCAGCTCGGCGACCTCGTTGAAACGGTCGAGCTTGACCTTGATCTCACCCATCCCCTCCTCGACGTTCCCCTTGACCGTCTTCTCCTCGTTGAGGGGCGGTTCCTGCAGGAGAATGCCGACGGTGGACTCGGGATCGAGAAACGCCTCGCCGTTGGACGGCTGGTCGATGCCTGCCATGATCTTGAGGATCGACGACTTGCCGGCGCCGTTCGGGCCGACGACGCCGATCTTGGCGCCCGGGTAGAACGACATGGTGACGTCATCGAGGATGACCTTGTCACCGTGCGCCTTACGCACCCGCTTCATGGTGTAAATGAACTTCTCGGCCACGGTAGTCCTCTGACCTGCCTATTCCCTGTTGTTCGTCGTCACGCCGCGGCTCAATCGCACCGCCGGCACCGATCCCCGGGCGAACCTGAGCGGCCCACGGCCGGACGCTGTCCGGGATCGGGAGCCGACGCCTGGTCGCATTGTCGGCCCCGGTTAAGTCTACGGTGCGACCGGTGGCCGGTATCGATCCCACCTGTCGCGTCGGTTCGCCTAACCCAAATCATCAGGCATTAACGACAATTCGGACAACCTTCGAGGTCACTCCCGAATTCGATCGCCTTCGGCCGGTCGGCCCGGCGCATCGGACTGCCCGCGGTGGCCGGTGAACTCGCGGTGGGCATAGTGTCAGCCCTACCGGGGGCCGTCGTTCAGGGACTTGAGCATCTCGTTGTAGCCTTCGAGGTCCGCGTCGTGATCGCGGTCGGCCTGCCGGTCGTAGCGACGGGCGGCGCGTTCGTCGCTACGCTGCCACTGCACCAGCAACGCCAGCATGATCACCACCAGCGGAATCTCGCCGGCCGCCCAGGCGATGCCGCCGCCGATGCGCTGGTCGTCGAACAGGTCGTAGCGCCACGGCAACATCAGGCTGCGATAGTACTGCTCGGCGATCACCGACCCCGTCATCATCAACGCGACCCCGAAGAACGCGTGGAACGGCAACGAACCCCAGACGATGCCGAGTTTGGCGACCGGACTGACCTGGCGAGGCGCGGGGTCGATACCGATGGTGAGCCAGTAAAAGACATAGCCGCTCACCAGGAAATGCAGATTCATGGCCAGGTGCGCCGCGTGATAGTCGATGACCGTCTCGAACAGCCCGCCGAGGTACAGGACATAGAAGCTGCCGACGAAGATCACCGCGGCCACCCCCGGATGGGTGACGATCCGGCCCCAGGGGCTGTGGATACCGGCCAGGATCCATTCCCGCGGGCCGGCCGGGTTGCCCTTGCCCGCGGGTGCGAGCGCCCGCAACGCCAGGGTGACCGGTCCGCCGAGAACCAGCAGCACCGGCACCATCATCGACATCATCATGTGCGAGATCATGTGGATGCTGAACATCGCCGGCGAGTAGCGGCCCAGCCCGGACGACGTCGCGAACAGCAGCAGTGCGCACCCAAGGATCCAGGCGACGGTGCGGCCGATCGGCCACTGGTCACCGCGGCGGCGCAATCGCACCACACCACGCAGGTACACCACGGCCAGGACAATGGCGAGCGTGCCGAAGATCAGGTCGAAACGCCAGTCGAACATGATGCGGGCGAAGGTGGGCGGTTCGGTGATCAGGTAGCCGATCTTCAATTCCACCGGGCTGATCGACGCCGTGTCGACGGGCGGCGGCGGGGTGCGCGACAGACCCGCCGCCAGGCCGAACGTCGCGGCGAACACGATGAGCTCGACGATCCCGAACCGCACGAACAACGACGTGCGCCACGACCGGCCCGTACCGGCCGGGTCGGCGGCGTCGTCCGCGGTTGCCTCGAGTGCGGCGATGGTCCTGCGCCGATGCCAGGCGCCGAGGCCGCCGAGGACGAGGAATGCGGCAACCTTCCACAGGATCAGCCGGCCGTAGGTGGTGTCGAGCAGGTCGCCGATCGGTGCGCGGGTCAGCGCGTTGATCACACCGCTGGCGCCGACGACGAGGATGCACCAGAACGCGACGCGGGAGAACCTGCGCACGGCCAGGACCCACCAGCGGCCGTGCGCAAGTGCGTAGGCCACGACCGCGAAGAGGCCGCCCATCCACACCGCCGCCCCGACGATGTGCAGGATGAGGCTGTTGGTGGCCAGGTCGTGGTCGCCACCGGACGAGGAGTGCCCGGCCAGCGCCGACGGCATCAGGCTCAGTGTCACCAGCACGATGACACCGATCGACCAGCCCCACCGCCACACGACGCGGGCCAGCACTGCGGCCAGCAGGGCGAAGATCGCCGTCCACAGCCAGGTCTGCGCACCGGCCACCTGCCCGTAGGCATTGGTGAGGTTGGCGGGTGTGATCGAATCGGCGAAGCTCTCGCCGCTCACATCGGAGATGGCCAGCGGCACCCCGAGCAGGCCGCACACACCCCAGATCAGGGAGGCCACCGCACTGATCCGCATCGCCCGGTAGCCGCCGATATCGAAGATCCCGTCAGCCTGGGCGGGCACGAAGAACGCCGCGAACACCGCCGTTCCGAGCGCTACCGCAGCACTGAGCTGGCCGACACCGGTCACCACAGGCAGTCCGTAGGTGGTGATCCACCCGGGGTCGGGAACGCCCGCGAGCTTGATCGCCGAGGCCGCACTCGCCGAGGTGACCACAACCGCGATGATCGCGGTGACCCACCCGATCAGCCAGCACACCCCGGCCACGACTCCGCGCTCATCGCGCATCTCATCCCGGCCGGGCGCGGTCGGGGCAGTCGACGACGCACGGTTCATGCGACCACTCTAAGTCCGGCTATACTCGGTCAGGTTGTCAGCCCACGTCGCACGTGATGCTGCACACCCGCCTCCATAGCTCAGCTGGATAGAGCAAGAGCCTTCTAATCTCTAGGTCGCAGGTTCGAGTCCTGCTGGGGGCACCATGACATCCCTGCCGACCTCCGCCCGGGCGTCTTTCGACGCCACGGTTACAAGAATGACACTTCTTGTAAGACTGGCAGCCCTTGGCCGACGGAACCGCTGACGCGGTCAGGCCGTGGGACGCGTGTAGAGCGTCACCCGGGACATCCCGAAGTCCCGGCTTTCGGCGGTCTCGGTCCAGCGCTCGGTGAGCTCCTCGCTCAACGGGGTACCGACTTCGGGGACGGGCCGCCACCTGCCGTCGGCGCCCGGCACCGAGACGAGCCAGATCCGGTCGTATCCTTCGGTGATCTGCTCGAACACCGACCCGACCGACGAGGTCTCCACCGCCCGTACGAGTTCGGGCCGGGAGGGGGTCCAGTAGGCCCCGGACTCCCGCGCGGTCGCCTCCCCCGCCGCGATGTCGACCGGCGCGTCATCGCCGAGGACGGCATCGGGCGATTCGGTCAAATACCAGCGCAGGGCCGGTTCGTTCCACGTCGGCGCATAGAGCAGCCCGTCGCCGGACTCGTGCCGCCCGGCGATCCACTCGGCGGCCTCACGAGGCTGCTCCGGCTTGTCCACATGGGCCAGGGCACCGGGAGTCAGCAGCACCACCGCGATCACCGGCACCGCCGCGGCGAGCACCGCCGCCCGCCCCCACGAACGCCGGGCGGCCAGTTGCCAGGCGATCGACACCGCGATACCGGCGAGCACCGCCCAGGCCACCGCCGAGGACAGGACATAGCGCGGGAGCAGCATCGGCCGGTATAGCCATCCACCGACCAGCAGCACCACGGTCGGACCGATCGCCCACGTGATCAGGGCACACACGTCGGCACGGGATATGTCGGGGACCTGCGGTGATCGGCGAGACACCGCCATCGCGATCGCCCCGCCCAGCACGCACAGCAGAGCGGGCAACGAGGCGACGGTGGTCAGGAAGTCCGGCCAGTCCCGTGGCGCGAGATTGGTCAACCAGCTCTGCAGATAGCTGAATCTCACCGCCAGAATCAGCATCACCACGATCACCCCGGCGTCGACGGCGAGCACCACCGCCGCGATCGCCGTCCGGGCCCGCGTCCACGTCGTGGCCCGGACAGCGCCGAGCAGCCAGGGCAGCATCGCGGCAAAGGCCAGGACCGTGAGGGTGTGCAGGCTCACCGCGACCGCGACAAGCAGACCGGCGGCGATGATCCGGCGGGCGGTCAACCCGGTGAGGCTCGCACCGTGCACGATCACCGCGACGCCGGTGACCGCCAGGACCGCGAGCGCGTAGGGCCGTCCCTCGATCGCGTACACCCCCACCAGATCCGGGTGCAGGGCGAGCACGACCGCGGCGACAAGACCCGACACGGCTCCGGCGATCCGGCGGGCCAGAATCGCCGCCAGCGTGATCGTGGCCACCACCGCCACGAACGACGGCAGCCGCAGCCACACCTCCGTCGGCTCGCCGAGCCACACCCAGAGATTCATCAGCAGTGAATATCCGGCGAATCCGCCGTCGGCCTCGTGCAGCACATCAACGGTGTCCGAGAAGCCACGCGAGACGGTGCTCGCCGTGATGGCCTCATCGCCCCACATCGAGATCGACAGTCCGCGGCTCGCTTTCAGCGCCGTCAGCGCGACGATCGCGGTCAGCAACCACGCAAAGACGCGGTCGGTTCGAGTTCGTTCTCCGGGCACCGTCGACGACAGGTGCGGCTCACCGAGCGACATGCTTTGAGACGCTACTTATCCGCCCCACCTTGGGCAATGCATGTACGGCGAACATCAGGCCCGCGCGCCGCACGCCGATCGACCGCCCGCGGCGCCGTCCCGATGTCAGTGCGCCGCCTCCGACCGTCCGTCCGGTTCCACGGTGCCACGCAGACCGCCGATGAACCGCATCGAGTGATAGATCGCCAGAGCCGCGATGGCGCCGAGCGCGATGCCGCCGAACTGCAGATCGCCTATCTTCCAGGAGTAGTCGGCGATGCCGATGATCAGGGCGATGGCGGCGGTGAACTGGTTGATCGGCTGGGAGAAGTCCACCTTGTTGCTCACCCAGATATGAATGCCGAGGATGCCGACGAGGCCGTACAGCGCGGTGGTGACGCCGCCGAGCACCCCGGGCGGGATCGCGGCGATCGTCGCGCCGATCTTGGGTGAGAGGCCCAGCAGGATCGCGCCGATTCCGGCCACCCAGTACGCGGCGGTCGAGTACACCTTGGTGGCGGCCATGACCCCGATGTTCTCGGCGTAGGTGGTGGTGGCCGAACCACCGCCGCTGCCCGCCAGCATCGTGGACACACCGTCGGCGAACAATGCCCGGCCGACGCTGCGGTCGTAGTTGATGCCGGTCATCGCCGTCAGCGACTTGACGTGACCGATGTTCTCGACGACCAGCACCAGCACCACCGGCAGGAACATCGGCAGCACCGACAGATGAAAGCTCGGCCCCTGAAAGTCGGGCAGCCCTACCCACGAGGCGTCGCCGATGGCGCTGGTGTCGATCTCGTCGCGCCACCACGCGATCAGATATCCGATCACCACGCTCAGGAAGATCGCCAGCCGGCCGAGCAGTCCTCTGAACAGCACCACCGACAACACCAGCAGCACCAGGACGATCGTCGCCGTCACCGCACCCTGCTCGTAGTTGCTCTTGGCCGCGGGCGCCAGGTTGAACCCGATCAGCGCGACGATCGCGCCGGTCACGATCGGGGGCATCAGCGCCTCGATCCAGCCGATGCCCGCGACATGCGCGATCACACCGATGATCGCGAGCAAGGCACCCGACACGACCAGGCCGCCGAGCGCCGCCGACGGCCCCTCCGCCGCGCTCGCGGCCAGCACCGGGGCGATGATCGCGAAACTCGATCCCAGGTAGCTCGGCATCCGGTTGCGGGTGATGATCAGGAACAGCAGTGTGCCGATACCGCTGAAGAAGAGCGTCGTGGCGGGCGAGAACCCGGTCAGCACCGGCACCAGGAAGGTGGCGCCGAACATCGCCACGATGTGCTGTAGGCCGATGCCCACCGTGCGCGGCCAGCTCAATCGTTGGTCGGGCGCGATGACCGTACCCTGGTCGACCCTTGTCCAGCCGAAGAACCCGCCCTGCATCGTCATCGCAATAGTGTTGCAGCCAAAGCCAGGTCGCGCGCGCGGAACGCCAGAGGAGGCCTGTGTTGTAGCGTTCGAGGTTGTAGCGTCCGCGGTTGTGGCGCTCGGGCAGGATCCCTGCGCAATCCCACGGATTCGCACAATCTCACGGACGGAGCACACAGTGACCACCGGAGCACTCGACGGCATTCGCGTGATCGAGATCGGCACCTTGATCTCCGGGCCGTTCGCCGGGCGCCTGCTCGGCGACATGGGCGCCGATGTCATCAAGATCGAACCGCCCGGTCGGCCCGATCCCATCCGGACGTGGGGGCAGGCCGAACTCGACGGTCACCGATTTCTGTGGACGGTGCACGCACGCAACAAGAGGTCGATCACCCTCGATCTCCGCAAGCCGGGGGGCCGCCGGATCTTCCTCGACCTGGTCGGCCGATCCGACATCGTGGTGGAGAATTTCCGTCCGGGCACTCTCGAGAAGTGGGATCTCGGCTATGACGTGCTGTCCGAGACGAATCCGGGCCTGATCCTGGTCCGGATCTCGGGTTACGGGCAGACCGGCCCCGACGCCCACAAACCCGGCTATGCCTCCGTCGCCGAGGCCGCGAGCGGACTTCGGCACATGAACGGCTTTCCCGATGCCCCGCCGCCACGTCTGGCGATCTCCCTCGGCGACTCGCTGGCCGGCATGTTCGCCGCACAGGGCGCACTCGCCGCGTTGTACCGCCGCACCGTCACCGGCCGCGGCCAGGTGGTGGACACGGCATTGATCGAAGCGTGTCTGGCGGTGCAGGAGTCGACGATTCCCGACTACGACGTGGGCGGTGTGGTGCGCGGCCCGTCCGGAACCCGCCTGGAGGGCATCGCCCCGTCCAACATCTATCGGGCCGCCGACGGCAGCTGGATCGTGATCGCCGCCAACCAGGACACCGTGTTCCGCCGATTGTGCGCCGCGATGGGACGGCCCGAACTGGCCGACGACCCCGACTACGCCGATCATCTCGCACGCGGGCGCAATCAGGACCGCCTCGACGAGATCATCGGCGCGTGGGCGGCGCTGCACTCCCCCCGCCGATCTCATCGGCACGCTGTCGGCGGCGGGCGTGATCGCCGGACCGATCAACACCGTCGCCGAGGTGGTCAACGATCCCCAGTTGATCGCCCGGGAGATGATCGTCGATCACTGGGACGAACGTGTGAACCGAAATGTCAAGGGACCCGGAATCATTCCGAAGCTGTCGGAATCGCCGGGCTCGGTCCGCAACGCCGGGCCCGCCCGACTCGGCCGGGACAACGCCGAGGTCTACCGAGACCTGCTCGGGTACTCCGAGCGGGAACTGGCCCGTTTGAGCGAGGAGGGGGTTCTGTGACCGCGACGCATGTGACATTACGGGAGGTCGCGCTGCGCGACGGCCTGCAGATCGAGGAACCGATCCCCACCGAGGCGAAGGTCGAACTCCTGGAGGCCATCGCGGCCACGGGTGTCACCGAGGTCGAGGCGACCGCCTTCGTCTCGCCGAGCAAGGTGCCCGCGCTCGCCGACGCGCCGGATTTCGCCGCCGAGCTCGCGCGCTTTCCCGACATCGCCTTTTCTGCCCTGGTGGCCAGCCCCAACGGGGCACGCAGGGCTCTGGACGCGGGCCTGAACTCGATCGAGTACGTGGTGTCGGCCGCCGATGCGCACAGCCGTGCCAATGTGGGGCGCGACAGCGCCGCCGCCACGGCCGCGATCCCCGAGATCGCGGCGATCGCCCATGACGCGAACGCGACCGTGGAGGTCATCATCGCCACCGCGTGGGACTGCCCGTTCGACGGTCCGACGCCGGCCGAACGGGTGCTGCGCATCGTCGACGCGGCGGTGGAGTCGGGAGCCGACCGGATCGCCGTCGCCGACACGATCGGCACCACGACGCCAGGAAGGGTGACCGCCTTACTCGACCGGGTGCGCCCGGCGATCGGAGGGTTGCCCCTGGGTTGCCATTTCCACAACACCCGCGGGACCGGGCTGGCCAGCGCCTACGCGGCGGTGCTGGCCGGGGTGAACCGGCTCGACGCATCCGTCGGCGGCGTGGGCGGCTGCCCTTTCGCGCCGGGTGCCAGCGGCAACATCGCCACCGAGGACCTCGTCTACATGTTGCGCGACAGCGGAATCGCGGTGGATGTCGATCTGGAGCGGGCGATCGCGGCGGCGAGGATCGCGCAGCGTCTGATCGGCAGAACGCTGCCCAGTGCGCTGTTGCGGGCCGGTGACCGACTGCTGCGCTGAGCAGTCCTACCCGGTACCGAGGGACCTTGTCCTCATCTTCTCCCGAATGACGGTGACCCGGCTCACTTTTTAATTGACATCCCAGATACCAATTTAGTTATCTGGGTTCATGCAACTCACCCGCTTCACCGACATCGGACTCCGGGTCGTGATGCGTCTGGTCACCGCCCCGGCGGACACCGCGCTCACCTCCCGGGATCTGGCGGCGGAGTTGGCCGTCCCGTACACACACGTGGCCAAGGTCGTCAGCCGGCTCGCCGAGCTCGGCATCGTCCACTCGCGGCGCGGGCGTACCGGGGGTGTCGCGATCACCGAGCTGGGTCGCACCGCCCGGGTGGGCTGGCTGGCCCGCAAGCTCGAAGGAGAGGGCGAGGTCGTCGATTGCGAAGGGCCGCAACCCTGCCCGCTGAAGGGCGCCTGCCGGCTACGTAAGGCCCTTGCCCAGGCGCAGGCCGCCTTTTACGACGCGCTTGATGAGCACACGATCGACGAACTCACCGGGCCGCCCACCCGAGCAACGTTGCTCAGTCTTGGAAAGCCCACCTGGACAAGCTCTTCCGTCCTCAAGATCACCGACACCGACGTCGGCACCGGATAGTCCCCGACCCCAGACTCACCCCAGACTCACCCCAGGCCGACCGCCTGGGCATCGAAACAGCCGGAAAGCCCCCGGCACAGATTGGAGTAGCCATGCTGTCCGAATCGCATCTCGCAACCATCGAGGCCACCCTGCCCGCGGTCGGCGCCGCGATCCCCGAGATCACGCCGAACTTCTACGGACGTCTGTTCGGCGCACACCCCGATCTGCTGG
>Ga0116175_1000594_pt1 | contig 24802 bp, 24 predicted proteins | sample AD_UKC125_MetaG_FD_89802 | JGI IMG/M metagenome (GOLD analysis project Ga0116175, IMG submission 89802) | Active sludge microbial communities of municipal wastewater-treating anaerobic digesters from USA - AD_UKC125_MetaG | ecosystem: Engineered > Bioreactor > Anaerobic > Digestate | place: USA... | reverse complement strand
GCGGTGTTGCTGGGCGTGACTGGCGCGATCACCAGTTCGGACAGCACCAGCCCGTAAGCCACCCCGATGGATTTCTTGCCGAACAGGGCGATGAAGTGGTAGCCGATGCGGGTGCCCAGGCCGGTCTTGGTCAGAGCGACGGCGATCATGACCGCAATGGCGATCAGCCAGATCAGCGGGTTGGCAAAGCCGCTGAGCGCATCGGCGATCGCACCCTCCGGCTTGCCGGGGCGGGTGACCTCGGTGATGGCCACGAGCGCAATGGCAATGATGGACACGGCGCCGATGGGCAAGGCCTTGCCGATGATGGCGGCAATGGTGCCGGTGAACAGCGCCAGCAGGTGCCAGGCCTCGGGCGTGACCTTCTCCGGCACCGGAATCACGAACCAGATCAGCAGCGTCAGCGCGACCGAGATGGCTGTGGGCAGGGGTTTGGGAAAAGTGAGCTTGTCCATGGTGTTTCCAGACGGGAGCAGCAAAGAGGGGACGCCGGGTGGTCAGTGCAGGGGCAGCAACAGGAACAGCTTGATCACCAACGCATTGGCCAGATCGATGAAGAAGGCGCCCACCATGGGCACCACCAGAAAGGCCAGTGCGGAGTTGCCGAAGCGGTCGGTCACGGCCTGCATGTTGGCAATGGCCGTCGGCGTGGCGCCCAGGCCGAAGCCGCAGTGGCCGGCGGCGATGACGGCCGCGTCGTAGTTTCGGCCCATGACCGGGAAAGTGATGAAGATGGCGTAGGCCGCCATCAGCACCGTCTGGCCCAGCAGCAGGCCCAGCATGGGCAGCGCCAGGCTGGACAGTTCCCACAGCCGCATGGACATCAGCGCCAGCGCCAGGAACAGCGCCAGCGACACATTGCCCAGCACCGACACCGCACGCTCGAACACGGTGTACTTGCCGGCGGCGGCCAGGCCGTTGCGCAGCACCACCCCCACGAACAGCACGCAGACGAAGGCGGGCAGCTCCAGGAAGGTGCCGGCCAGGGCCCGGGCGATGTGCTGGCCCGCCAGCAGGCAGACCGAAATCAGCGCCAGCGTCTCGATCAGCGCCGGCGCGGTGATCAGGCGTACCTCGGCCGGGTGCTCGAACAGGGTGGGTTCTTCGTGCGCGGCGCCGGCACCGGCCTTCACGTGCACCTTGGCCAGCAGGTGGCGCGCCACCGGCCCGCCGATCACGCCGCCCAGCACGAGGCCGAAGGTGGCCGAGGCAATCGCGATCTCTTTGGCGCCGGCCAGTTGGTAACGCTCCACGAACACCGCGCCCCAGGCGGCGCCGGTGCCATGTCCGCCCGACAACGAGATCGACCCGGCCAGCAGGCCGACCAAGGGTGACTGGCCCAGCAGCACGGCAAGTCCGACGCCGGTGAGGTTTTGCAGCACGAGAAATCCGAGGACCACCGCCAGAAACACCACCAGCGGGCGCCCGCCGCGCAGCAGGCTGGGCAGGTCGGCATTCAGGCCGATGCAGGCAAAGAAGGCCAGCATCAGCGGCGGGCCGAGGCCGCCGTCAAAGCGCACCTGCACGTCCGCCGTCGCGTGCAGCAGCCACATCAGGAGCGCCACCGCGAGTCCGCCGACCACCGGCTCGGGGATGCTGTAGGTGTTGAGCACGCTCCAGCGCGCCACCAGCTTGCGGCCGGCCAGCAGCACCAGCGAGGCCGCGGTCAGCGTGCCAAAGACATCGAGTTCGATCAGCATGACATCAGGCCCTCAGGGGTTTGGTGGAAATATACGCCGCAACCATGCTGCAGCCGCCACGTGAGCCGGAAAAATGAACAAAATGCTCAGACCCCAGCGTGAAATGGTCAGAAGGCGCTACGAAATAGATAGTGATTTGGGCGCATTCAAGGTCGGACCGCAGCGGCCTCGGGGAAAGAGCCGCGGCGCTGGCCCGGTGCCCGGGTGCCTGAGGGGCGCGGCCTGCGCGCTGATACAGTCAACCGATGCCTGATGAGTCGCTGTCCCGCCTGCTGAAGATTCGCCCGTTCATGCGCTTCTGGCTGGCGCGGCTGGGCGGCATCGCGGCCAACCAGATGCTCATGGTGGCCGTTTCCTGGCACCTGTACGACATCACCGGCAGCGCCTGGGACCTGGGGCTGGTCGGGCTGTTCCAGTTTCTGCCCGCGCTGGTGATGACCTTGCCGGCCGGCCACGTGGCCGATCGTCTGCACCGCGGGCGCATCTTTGCCGCCTGCATGGCGGCGCAGGCGGCGCTGGCGCTGCTGCTGGTGGCAGCCACGCAGGGGGGATTCGCCACACGCGGGCTGATTTTTGGCGTGTCGGTCGTGCTAGGGATGGCGCGAGCCTTCCAGATGCCGGCGCAGCAGGCGCTCACGCCCCTGCTGGTGCCCCAGGCCATGCTGGCGCGGGCGGTGGCGGTCAGCTCCACCGGGGTGCAGGCCGCAATCATCGGTGGCCCGGCGCTGGGCGGCCTGCTCTACACCCAGGGCGCCTCAACGGTCTACCTGACCTGTGTGGTGCTGCTGGTGCTGTCCTGTGCGCTGGCGCTGGCCGTGCACTATCGCCATCAGCCTGCCACCGGCTCCGCCACCTGGCGCACCGTGCTGGCCGGCGTGGAATTTGTCTGGCGCCACAAGTTGCTGCTGGGCGCCACCTCGCTGGACCTGTTCGCGGTGTTGCTGGGCGGCGCCACGGCGCTCTTGCCAATCTATGCCCGCGACATCCTGCACACCGGGCCGCAGGGCCTGGGCCTGCTGCGCGCCGCACCCGCCGTGGGCGCGCTCAGCATGTCGCTGCTGCTGGCGCGCTGGCCGCTGCAGCGCCATGTTGGCCACAAGCTGCTGGCGGCGGTGGCGGTGTTTGGTCTGGCCACGGTGGTGTTCGGCCTGTCGGAGCATTTCATGCTGTCCCTGCTGGCGCTGGCGGTCACGGGTGCGGCGGACAACATCAGCGTGGTCACGCGCCAGACGCTGGTGCAGCTTGAAACGCCGGACGCCATGCGCGGGCGCGTGGCCGCCGTCAACTCGATCTTCATCGGCGCCTCCAACCAGCTCGGCGAGTTCGAATCCGGTGCCACGGCCGCGCTGTTCGGCCCGGTGGGCTCGGTGGTGATGGGCGGGGTGGGCACGGTACTGGTCGCGGCGCTGTGGCTGCGGCTGTTTCCGGCCCTGGCGCGGCGCGACCGGATGGTGTGAAGGGTACCCGGCGGGCCACGGAAATGACCCGCCTTTCGGCCGAATTGCCGCTTGATAGGCCCGCCTTTGGGTCAAACGGGCGCCAAGGCTCAGTTGGCTTGTTTGCCCTTCATGTTCCCGACAACGCCGCCAGCCACCGCGCCGACGGCGGCGCCAGTCCAGCCGCTGCCGCCCGCGATGGCCGCAATGCCGGCGCCGGCCGCTGCGCCGATCGCGGCGCCACTGACGGTGCCCTGCTGTTGGGTGGTCATGTTGGTGCAGCCAAAAAGCCCGGCTGTGGCCAGGATGAGTGCAAACCCAGCGATTCTTTTCATGATGGCATTCCTTTACTTGTTCTGTTTCAGGCCAGGGGTGACCAGTTCATACCAGATGGTCTCGACCACCGGTTGCTGCAAACGACCGGGGTTCTTGGCGTACCAGGCGTCCAGTGTGGCGATCGCGCTGTCCAACGTCTGGCCCTTCAAGCCACGAGCGAACCGCGGCACAACGGACTGGGCATCCGAGGGGGGGGTGCCGGCCTGATAGGCGATCTCCACCTGCATGATATTGGTCAGGCCGACCAGGTATGCTTTCTTGACCGGCTCTGTGGATTTGGTCCAGTGCTCCCCGGTTACCAGGGGGACTTCCTGCGCCTGTGCCACGCCCCCGGCCAACGCGAATGCGGTGCATGCCGCCCACAGCGTGGCGCGCACCCTCGTCTTGATTTGTCTGTCCATGGCTTTCTCCTTCAGTGAGTATCGGTTCATTGTAGTGATCTGGCGCAGGGCTCCCGGCTGCTGCTACGCGAGCGGGGTCCAATAGGCCCGTGCGGGGCCTGGGAGCTGGCTCAATGTCCGCTCGAAGGCGTCGGTGTCGACGTGCTTTCGCAGCGCGGCGGCCACCGCGGCAATGGCGTTGTCCGGCGAGAAATTGTGCACTCGGCGAAAGGAGCGGACCTCATCGAGCAGTTCTTGCGGGTCGCCAAACGATGCCAGAGGCTGACCAACGTCCCAGTGTTCCACGAACAGCGCCCGCAACACGGGCGGCAGGGTGTCGGCAAACCAGAGGGCCTGCTGCAGCGGGATGCGCCGCCGAAAGGTCCGCAGGACGCCGATGACCATGTTCCAGGCCATGTTGGTCGTGGCGAGGTCCGCGAAGTCGCGGGCATCGATCATGAACTGGTCGAACTGGCGCGAAGCGTTCTGGTATTCGAATGGCAAGGGCATGGCGGCGGCAACGGCAGACGGTGGCTGTCAGGGGATCGACGAATGTATCCCGGTCGCCCATGTCCGCCAAGGTCTGGTGTGGGTGTCGGTGTCGGGGCGGCGCACGTCTGGGCGGCACGCCTGCTCTCGACCATGGAAGCCAGGCAGGGGGGGGGCCGCATTGCACACGAGGTTTCTGCCAAGCAATGCCTGGTTGTCCGAGCGCGGCTTTCAAGGGGTGAGATGGGCAGCGGACGGTGGCGGGATTGCCATGCGCGGGAGGCTTCAGGCCCGCTTGTGCCGGTTCAACGCCCGCAGCATTCCGGCGATGAAGGCGGTCCCACGCTGCCGGCAATGTCCACCTGCTGCATCGCTGCCCGTGGCGTGACTGCAAGGCCTGCAGGCCTGTCAAGCACTCGGTCATGCCGGGCGGGGGAGGGCGGTGGTGGCATCACAGGGTGCCAGAAGGGGCGTTTTTGCTGATGCTCAGGTTCCGGTGAAGACCGGCTTTCTCCGTTCGGCTTTCGCCTGGACGCCCTCGGCAAAGTCTGCCGAGTTCATGGCGCACTGAATGTCCCGCGCCAGCAGTTCTCGATCCAGAGGCCCGCGCGCCAGACGGTTGAGGTTTCTTTTCATGCCCTGGACGGCCAGCGGTGCCAAAGAGGACAGGCGCTCGGCCGTCCGTTCAAGTTCGGATTGCAGCGCATCGGCGTCGGCGACCAGCTTGTCCAGGAACCCGCAACTCAGCATGTGCGATGCATCGAGTCGTTCTGCAGCCAGCAGCACCCGTTTGGCCATGTTCAGCCCCAGGCGAGACACATATCGCTCCAGCCCGCTCCCGTAGAAGTGCAGGCCAAGTTCTGCGGCCGGGACGAACAGACTGGTGCTTTGCACGCCGATACGGAAGTCGCAGGCCAGCGCCAGGTCCGTGGCCCCGCCAAAGATGCCGCCGTTGATGCCTGCCACGGTCAGGGGGCGTGATTGCTCCAGCGCATCAGCCAAGGCCTCGAACAGGGCGCCAGCGTCGCCCCGGGAGACCGCTCCGGTGTTGAATCCGCTGCAGAAATGGCGCCCGGTGGCGGTGAGAGTCAGCACACGGATGGAGGGGTTCTCGTTGACCTGTTCCAGCAGGTTCTGCAGGGTGTGGAGATCTTCGACCTCCAGGCGGTTCGCCAGGTCCGGTCGATTCAGGCGCAACGAAGCCACCGGTCCATGAACCTGCAGAGATGGGGGCTGGCCGGGATGGGTCGCCATGGTCATGCCCAACCGTAGACCGTCAACGTGGATTCGCCGCCCTGCAATCGCCGCAGGATGTCCGCTTCCTGCTGTTCTCGGTGCTTCGCCGCGTCGACAACTTCAGGAGCACGGGATGCCGGGATCACGACGACCCCGTCAGAATCGCCCACGACCAGGTCGCCGGCGTTCACCACCACGTCACCGATCTGCACCGGATGGTTGATCCAGCCCGTCGCGCCGAAGTCCTTGCCGGTGCCGCGGATGCACAGGCCGCGCGCGAACACCGGAAAGCCGATCTCGCCCAGCAGCACGCCGTCGCGCACACAGGCATCGATCACCAGGCCGGCCATGCCGCGCACCTTGGCCATGGTGGTCATGATTTCGCCCCAGTAGCCGTGCTCGTAGGCGCCGTTGGCAAACACCACCAGCACATCACCGGCTTGCGACACCTCCAGTGCGCGGTGCAGCCAGAGGTTGTCTCCGCCGGGCGAGTGCACGGTGAGTGCCTGGCCGGCGAAACGGAACTGCGGCGCGACGGGTTTGATGGTCGAGGGCAGCGCGCCGATCTTGCCGCCAGCCTCGTGCAGCGTGGCGGTGGGCAAAGTGGCGGCAGCAGCCACCAGATCAGGCGGCAGACGCGGCACGTCCAGCCGGGTGGTCAATGCGGGGTCGATTCGGTTCATGGTGTCTTGCGGGTTTGCAACTGGTGGTACTTGAACTGCTTGCGTGCTTCGTCCAGCCGGGCGCCATTGCGCGCGGCTTCGCGGATGCGGTTCTCGGCGGCCTCGATCTCCTCGGCGGCGTCGAGCACACGGTCTTCATGCTCCTTCGGGATCACCACCACGCCGTCGGTGTCGCCCTTGAGGATGTCGCCGGGCGCCACGCGCGCGCCGCCGAGATTCACCGGGATGCCGGTGGCCTCCACCTGCACACGGTCCTTGCCAGTGCGCATCCAGTGGTCGATGGAGAACACCGGGTAGCCGAGCGACAGGCACAGGTGCGTGTCGCGGTTGATGCCGTTGATCACCGTGCCGGCAATGCCGCGGCGGTGCGCGATCTCGGTGAGGATGTCGCCCCAGACGGTGGCGTCCTCGCGGCCGTTGTTGTCCAGCACGATCACGCTGCCGGGCGCCACGTCGTCAATGTAGTCGCCCACTGTGCCGGGCGGGTTGGCCGCGGGGCCGTACTTGAGCGTCCAGGCGCGCCCGGCCAGCCGGAATCCCGGGTCACGCGGCTTGATCTTGTAGCACTGGCCGACGATGCCCAGCTTGTCCAGTGCGTCGGACAAGGTGGCGGTGTCGAGCATCGCGGCGCGCGCGACGTTTGGATCTTGTTGACTCATTTCACTTCCTTTCATTGGTGACTTCGGCGCTCCAACCACCCAGCCCAGCAGACACCGCGGATCGGGCTTTGCCCGGCCGCTGGTGTCGCCCCCTGGGGGAGGCGGCCGCAGGCCGCTTCGGGGGGGTCAGGTCCTCAACATGTGTTCGTAATTGCCACCCATCACAGCGCTGATCGGCGTCCCGGACAGGATGGCCTTGGCCATGGCGGCCTCCTTGGCGACGATCATTTCCGCGGCCTCAAGCACGCGCTCGATGTCGGCCTCGGCGATGAAGATGACCGCGCTGCGGTCGGCCAGCACATAGTCGCCCGGGTGCACGCTGACCTCGCCGCCCAGCTCGGCGCCGATGGTCACCGGCACCTGCACGCCAAGCTCGACCACGCGGCCGCGTGCGGTGCGCGAGGTGAGGCTGCGGCTGAAGACGGGGAACTCGTAGGCAATCGCCTCGTCCACATCGCGCAGCGGACCATCGGCCACCACGCCGGCCACGCCGCGCACCTTGGCGCCCAGCGTGAGCAGGCCGCCCCAGCAGCCGGCCTCGACACCGCTGCGCTGCTCGACCACGATGACGCTGTCGGCACCGGCCAGTTCGATCGCGGTGCAGCCCAGATGCTTCGGAGGACCGGGCGGGGGTTGGCCCGGGCCAACTTTCATCGTCACGGCCCGGCCGGCAATGCGGCTGTTGCCGCCGGGGCCGCCGCTGCGCTGCGGCAGACCGGTCACGGCGCCGGTCAGACCCAGTTTGTCGAGCGCATCAGAAACCGCGCAGGCATCAAGGCGCCGCAGGCGCACAACGTGGGGATCGGGCATCGAAGGGCTCCCTTGTGGTCAGTCAGGCCAGTGTCTTCCAGGCCGCAAATGCGAGGCCGGTGCCTGTGAGCGCCGGTGTGCGGTAGCCCGCAATGTAATCAACATGGTCGAGGTCGAGCTCGCGGGCCATTTCGCCCACCACCAGCCAGTTTCGGATCTCCGAACTGCCAGCCTGCAGCAGCTTCGGATCGAAGGCGGCCAGCGCGGCGCTGTCCTTGTCGCGGATGGCCGCGAGCACCTGCTGGTCGAGCGCTTCGTCCACCACGAAGTGGCTCAAGCCCCCGGAGGCGATCACCCCCACGCGCAGGTCTTGCGGCCATTGGGCAATCAGCTCGCGCAGGGCCTTGCCCAGCGCCACGCATCGCCGGGGTGTAGGCTGGTTGGGCGGGTCGAAGGTGTTGAGGATCACCGGGATCACGGCCAGATCCGCGCCCTTGAGCAGGCGCCGGTGGATGAACTGGAACGCATGGCCCTCAAACTGCCCGCGCTCCAGGCCGTCCATGGCCGTGATGTCGAAGTCCCGGTCGCAGAGCTGCCGGATCAGCCAGGCGGCCAGGTCGCTCTTGACCGGGTATTCGCGGTCGGTCTCTGGCTCATGCCGCCACATGCGGGCGGACTTGACCCAGTTGTCCGACGGCGCGGCTGGCTCGCGCGCCGTGTTGCGGATGGTGGCGCCGTGGTAGATCGCAATGGCCGGATTGTTGCTGGTGCGAAACAGCTCGGTCTGGTCGTCGCCCACGATCAGCAGCACGTCGAGTCGCGCATCGAGGATGCGCCGGCTCAGCGCGTCCATTGCAGCCTCGGCCGCGTCGAAGCGCTCGCTCATCTTCTGCGGCGTGACCATCTCCTCCGTGCCCGCAGGCGCAGCGGCGAGCAAGGCTTCGTAGTCGGTCTTGTTGCCGAGCTTGTCATAGTAGTGCACGTTCTTCGTGTCGATCACACGGAAGCCGTGCTGCCAGTCCTCGCGCTGCGAGACCAGCATGATGCTGTGGGAGGAGCCGAAGGCGGCGACGAGTCTGGCCATGGTGTAGGTCCTTGGGCTGTGCGTCAGACGACGAGTTGGGCGCGCAGCTGCGCGACTTGCTCCGGGCTGTAGCCCAGGCTGGTGAGGATGGCATCGGTCTGGTCGCCCTGGTGCGGTGCGGGCTGCATCGGGCCTTCCTCGCGCGGATAACGCGAGAAGCGCATCGGCAGCCCGATGACCTCGATGTCGCCCAGCTCCGGGTGGTGCATTGGCCGCGCAATGCCCAGGTGCTTGACCTGCGGGTCGGCAAACATCGCATCCACCGCATGGATGGGCCCGCAAGGCACCCCGGCCTTGAGCAGGATTTCCGTCCACTCTGCAGTGCTGCGGGTCTTGAAGACCGCGCCCACCGCGGCGTTCACGCGTGCACGGTTCTGCACGCGCTCAGGGTCGGAGCCGAAGCCCGGTTCGTCGATGAGTTGCGGCACTTCGAGCGCCACACACAGGCGCTTCCACATGGTCTGGCCGATGGCCGCCAGGTTCAGGTAGCCGTCGTGGGTGGCAAAAACGCCGGTCGGGACCGTCAGCGGATGTTCGTTGCCGGTGGATTGGGGCACTTTGCGGTCGATCAGCCATTGCGCCGCCTGGAAATCGAGCATGGCGATCTGGGCCTCCAGCAGAGAGGTCTGCACCCATTGACCCTCCCCCGAGACCTCGCGCTCCAGCAGTGCGGCCATGATGGCCTGCGCGCAGAAGTGGCCCGAGCACAGGTCCGCGATCGGGATGCCCACGCGCATGGGGCCGTCCTCTGGCCTGCCGGTGATGCTCATGAGCCCACCCATGCCCTGCGCGATCGAGTCGAACCCAGGCCAGTTGGCATAGGGACCATCCTGCCCGAAGCCCGAAATGCTGGCGTATACCAGTCGCGGGTTCACCGCGTGCAGCGCGTCGGGGCCGATGCCCAGCCGGTACTTCACGTCGGGGCGGTAATTTTCAATGAACACGTCGGCCTGTTTCACCAGCGCATGCAGGATGGCCAGGCCCTCAGGCTCCTTCATGTTGAGCGTGAGACTCTCCTTGTTGCGGTGCAGGTTCTCGTAGTCGGCACGGTTGTGGTCGCGACCGCCGATCATGTCGTCACCGCCGGGCGCGCCGGGCGGAATCTCCAGCTTGATCACACGCGCGCCGAGGTCGGCAAAGGTGCGGATCGCGGTGGGGCCAGCGCGCACGCGCGATGCATCCAGAATGGTGAAGCGCGACAGCGGGCCCTTGCGCGCCGTCACAGTTTGCGCGGCGATCATGACGAGGCCTCTTCGGGTGTGAACATCGGCACGGCGTGGCCGCCCTCGCTGGGCTTGAACACCACGCGCACCTTCTGGCCGATGACGACGGCCGCGGGGTCGCAGTCGACCAGGTTGGTCATCATCGTGACGCCTTCGTCGAGTGTCACAAACGCCATCGTGTAGGCCGCCTCGCCCTGGCCCATGGTGCTGAACGAATACACGGTGCCGGTTCCGGCGGCCGGCAGCCATTCGGTGTCGGCGCTCAGGCAATGCGGGCAGATGTCGCGCGGATAGTGATGGAACTCACCGCAGGCCGCGCAGCGCTTCACCATCAGCCGGCCTTCGTCGGCGGCCGTCCAGTACGTCTGCGTCTCTGGCAGCACGCGTGGCGCCGGGATCTTGCGTGGCCCGGCCGGTGGGCGCTGCGGCTTGTCAGCGCTGGGCTTGGGGGAGGTCTCGGGGGGGCTCATGGTGATCAGATGCTCTCAAGAATCAGTGTTGCAGCCGTGTGGCGCGACGCCAGCGCGCCGCCGATCCCGCTGGCCAGTGCCAGGTGGCAGTTGGGCACTTGCACCGCAGGATGAGCCTCGCCGCGCAGTTGGCGCACGGCTTCGATCACCTTGGTGACGCCGCCGCGATTGGCGGGATGGTTGTTGCACAGCCCGCCGCCGTCGGTGTTGAAGGGCAGCCTGCCGACGCCGGAGATGAGGTTGCCGTCCATCACGAAGCGGCCACCTTCCCCTTTCTTGCAGAAGCCCAGGTCTTCAAGCTGCATCAACACCGTGATGGTGAAGCTGTCGTACAGCGACGCATACTGGATGTCGGCCGGCGTGATGCCTGCCTCTGCAAAGGCCATCGGACCCGACCAGGCCGCGGCCGAATACGTGAGATCCATCTTGCCGCCCATGCCGTGCTTGGGCGCCTCGCCGGTGCCGCGCACCATGACGAGGGGCCGGCCGCTTTTTCGCGCGAGTTCGCGCGCAATCTCCGGGCGCGCGACGATCAGGGCACCACCGCCGTCGCTCATGACGCAGCAGTCGAGCCGGTGCAGCGGGTCGCTCACCATCGGCGAGTTCACGACGTCGGCCAACGTGACGACGTCGCGCAGCATCGCATGCGGGTTGTGCTGGGCGTGGTGCGAGGCCGCCACCTTGATCCAGGCCAGTTGTTCGCTCGTGGTGCCGAACTCGAACATGTGGCGCTTGGCCACGGCGGCGTAGAGGTTTTGTGTGGTGGGGCCATAGGGCAGTTCGAACGCCAGTTCCGGCGCATCGGGGTCAGGCGGCTTGAGTGCCAGCGGCGCCTTGCCGCTCTTGCCCTCTTTGGCCGCTGCTTGTACGGCAGCCATCTGCGCGCGCGGCCGTCCGGCCAGGGTGATCAGCGCCACGTTGCAGCGGCCCGCGGCAATCGCCTCGGCCGCGTGGGCCACATGCAGAATGGGCGCGGAGCCACCGCACTCGGTGGAATCCACGTGGCGAAGCTTCAGGCCCAAGTATTCGGCCACTGTGTTGGCGCCAAGGCCCGGCGCGTCGCCGGCGCAGAAGTAGCCGTCAATGTCGCTTTTTGACAGGCCCGCATCGGCCAGTGCGCCCTTGGCCACGTCGGCGTGCAGGCGGACAACAGACAGTGCGTCGGCCTTTCGGGTCGGGTGCTCGTAAGCGCCGACGATGCAGGCGGATCCGTTCAGGTTCATGGATGAGCCAGAAGAGTAAAAACGGTCGATGGGGTGTTGGCTGGCATTCAGGATTCGGCCTTGAAACCCGATTCTTTGATGATCGGTCCCCAGTAGAGCAACTCCTTGCGCTGAATCTTGTCCATCTCTTCGGCGCCACGATAGTCGGGGTTCAGCGTGGCCTTGTTGATGAGCAGATCGCGCACCTCCGGCAGACCCAGCACATACTTCAGGCCGTTTTGCATGCGTTCGATGTCGGCCTTCGGTGTCTTGGCAGGCGCCCACATGCCCGTCCAGGCGTCGCCGGTATCCAGGTTGAGGCCTTGTTCCACAAAGGTGGGCACGTCGGGCAACAGGCTTGAGCGCTTCGCACCGAAAACGCCGACGATTCGAATCTTTCCGCCCTTCTGATACTGGGCAATGTCGCCGGCAGTCAGGATGCCGGCGGGCACCTGACCGCCGAGCAGATCCGTGACCAGCGGGCCGTTGCCCCGGTACGGCACCACCCGCAGATCCTGTTTGATCGCCTTGCCCAATTGAAGGCCGCTGAAGTGGGTCTGTCCGCCGGCACCCGCGGATCCGAAAGACGCGTCGTTCGGATTGCTCTTGACCCAAGCCGCGTAGTCCTTGGCAGTCTTGACACCACTTTGCTGGTTCACGGCCAAGGCGAGGGGATAGCTCACCAGCATGGCCACCGGCGCGAAATCGTGCAGCATGTCGTATTTCAAGACCGATTGAGGATAGAGAAGGGACTGAAACACGGGCGTGGCATTGGGGGCGATCATGTACGTCAGCCCGTCGGGGGCGGCGGCTTTGAGCGCTTGCGCCGCCAGCCGGCCGCCGGCTCCGGGCTTGTTGTCCACGATGACCGGCTGCTTGAGCACCACCGAGAGCTTTTCGCCCAGCACACGTGCGACCGTATCGGTGGAGCCCCCGGGTGGGAAGCCGATCAGGATCTTGATGGGCGATTTGTCCTGTGCGGCAGTGGGCAGCGTCAGGCCCACGGCCAGGCAAGCTGCGATGAGCTTGAGTGTTCTGGAAAGTTGCATGAAGGGTCTCCGGGGATGAAGTCGTGGGTTGAAACGGTTGGCTGAGGAATCAATTCGCGTGCAGCGACGGGGCACTCGACGGGTTCGGTCGGGGCTTGACGGGCTCGTGATGAGCCAGTTGTTGAAGATGCCAGGCGGAGTCGCCGAACAACTGTCCGATGACCATCAGGCGCTTGACAAAGTGGCCCACACGGCATTCGTCGGTCATGCCCATGGCGCCATGCATCTGGATCGCCCACAGGCCGATCTGGCGGCCCTGCTGGCACGCGAAGACTTTGGCGGCCGACACGATGCGGCGGCGCTGCGCAGTGTCGTCACCGGCCAGCGCCATCGCGGCGGCGCAGGCCATGGACTTGAGCTGTTCCAGGCCGATCGCCATGTCGGCCACGCGGTGCTGCAGCACCTGGAACTTGGCCAGTGGCGCACCGAACTGCGTGCGCGTGCGCAGATGCTCTGCGGTGTGGACCAGCAGTGCTTCGACCGCGCCTGCGGCCTCGGCGCACAGCGCGGCAATGGCGGCGTCCAGCGCAGCCTGCACCGCATCGGCGGCAGTGCCGGGTGTGCCCAGCGCGCGGTCGGCGTCTACCGCCACGTCGGCGAACTCGATGTGCGCCGCGCGGCGGCCGTCCAGGGTGTCGAAGCTGCGCACCTGCACGCCGGGCGCATTGGCATCCACGGCCAGCACCGTCAGGCCGTCGCGGCTTGCTTCGGCGCCGGCATTGCGTGCCACCACGAGCAGCAGGCCGGCGCTGTCGCCATGCAGCACGAGTGACTTGCGTCCGTTGAGCAGCCAGCCCTGTGCGTGGCGACGGGCTTGTGTCCGCGTGCGTTGCCAGTCGTAGCGAGCGCCCTCGTCGTACAGGGCCACCGCCGCCTGCAGCGCGCCGTTGGCCAATGACGGCAACCAGCGCTGCTGTTGCGCGGCAGTGCCCAGGCGCGTGAGAAGCTGGCCGGCCATCACGGTGCTGGAGACAAAGGCGCCGCCGCCGAGCGATCGGCCCAGCTCCTGCGCCACCAGCATCACTTCCACCGGCCCCTGCGCGCTGCCGCCGCACTCGGCTCCAAACGGCAGGCCCAGCAAGCCGAGCTCGGCCATGGCCTGCCAGCGCTGATGGGCTTGCGCCGGTGTTTCGGGGTTGCCGCGTTGCGCGGCCGGGTACTCGCCGTCGCAGAAGCGTTGCACAGCGTCGCGCAGTGCGATGTGGTCGTCGTCAAGGGAGAAATCCATCGTCAGTCCTTGTGCGTGCCGGACTCAGAACGCGGCGAGCGCGGCGCGCCCAATCAGGTTGCGCTGCACTTCGTTGGTGCCGCCGTAAATCGTGACCTTGCGCGCGTCCAGGTAGTTGGCCGCCAGCGCGACGAGCGTGTCATCCACCGCAGCCTGGTCGAGTTGCTCGAGGAACTGCGCCTCCTGCGAAAACGGCACGGCGTCCGGCCCGGCAATGTCGACCAGAGCTTCGTAGATGGCCTGGCGCAACTCGGTGCCGCGCACCTTGAGCATCGACGCCTCCACCGCCGGCATTCGGCTTTGCTGGTGCGCGCTGAGCAGTCGCAGTGCGGTGAACTCCAGCGCCATGAGCTCCACTTCAAACTGCGCCAGCCGTGCCTGCAGCAGTGCGTCGTCGCCCAGGCCTTGCTGCTGCGCGAGCCGGCGCGTGCGCGCCAGTTGCTGCTTGCAAGAGCCGATGCCCGCGATGCCGGTGCGCTCGTGGCCCAGCAGGTACTTGCCGTACGACCAGCCCTTGTGCAGCTCGCCGACGAGGTTTTCCACCGGCACACGCACGTTGTCCAGAAAGCACTCGTTGAGGTCGGTGCCGCCTTCGAGCATGCGGATCGGCCGCAGCGTCAGGCCGGGCGAGGCCATGTCGATCAGCAGGAACGAGATGCCCTCCTGCGGCTTGGCGGCTGTGGGGTCGGTGCGCACCAGCGCAAACATCATCGAGCACCACTGCGCATACGAGGTCCAGACCTTGTGGCCGTTGACCACGAAGTGCTTGCCGTCGGGCTCCAGCACGGCCGTGGTGCGCACGGCAGCAAGGTCCGAGCCCGCGCCCGGCTCCGAGAAGCCCTGTGCCCACCAGGTGTTGCTCGCGCGGATGTCGGGCAGGTACTTTGCCTTCTGTGCCTCGGTGCCGAACGCGATCAACACCGGCCCCAGCATCTGGATGCCGCTGGCGATGATGCGTGGCGCGCCGCCCAGCAAGGTCTCTTCGTCGAAGATGTAGCGCTGCACAGGGTTCCAGCCCGGGCCGCCATGCGCAGTGGGCCAGCCTGGAGTGAGCCAGCCGCGCGCCTCGAGGATACGAAACCAGGTCACGTAGTCGGCATGCTCCAGCCGCAGGCCGAGCTCGACCTTCTTCTTGATGTCGGCCGGAAGCTTGTCTTGTACGAAGGCGCGCACCTCCTGGCGGAAGGCTTCGTCGGCGGAGGAGAACTGCAGTTTCACGGCATGTCCCTCAGGCAACACGGGCCACAACCAGCGCGTCCAGCGCCAGCACCGGCTGGGCCGAACCAGCGGGGTAGGCCACCAGCGGGTTGATGTCGATCTCGGTGATCTGATCATTGGCGCGCATCTGCGCGCCGACCAGCGCCACCACATGGGCAATCGCGCGCAGGTCCACGGCCGCCGAGCCGCGGATGCCGTGCAACACCGCGGAGGCCTTCAGTCGGCCCAGTTCGACGGCGATGTCTTCCTCGGCCATGTCAGCCGGGATCAGGCGCACGTCTTTGAGCGCCTCGATCCAGATGCCGCCCAGGCCTACCAGCACCACCGGGCCCCAGTCCGGGTCACGCCGGGCGCCAACCACCAGTTCGAGCCCGCGTGCGCCCATGGCTTCGACCAGCGCGCCGTCGAGCGTCAGCTCCGGCCGGTGTGCGCCGACGTTGGCATGCAGCTGCACCCAACCTGCGCGCAATGCCGGCTCGTCGGCCAGCCCCACAAGCACGCCGCCCACGTCGCTTTTGTGCGGCAGCGCGCTGGCTTGCGCCTTGAGCACCACCGGATAGCCGATCTCGCCAGCAATGCGAACAGCGTCGTCTGCACTGCGCGCCAGTGCGCCGCGTGGCACGGTCAGGCCTGCACGCACTAGCCAGTCTTTGCCCTGGTATTCGGCAAACGTTCCATTGGGCGGCACGGCGCCCGGCAGTGGCAGCGCATCCACGGGCTTTGCGCGGACCTGCTCCGCGCGTGCCGCCCGTTGCAGGGCTTCGCCATAGGCAGCCACGCGGCGCAGTGCGCGCAGGGCGCGGTCGGCCGAGCGGAACAGCGGCACGCCGCTGGCCTGGATGGCCTCGGTGAAGAAGGGTTCGATCGGGCTCGAGTCGCCCGTGAGCACCAGCACGGCGGGCTTGTTGGCCTTGGCAATGGCCGGCACGATGTGGTCGGCCTTGTCGCGTTGCGCCATGGTCGGCCCGACAGGAATGGCCAGCACGATGTTGCCCACGTTGGCGTCGTCCAGCATCGTGAGCACCAGCTCGCCGATCAGACCCGGCTGGCGCACGCCAATCGTGGTGTAGTCCAGCGGGTTCTCGGCCACGGCATAGGCTGGCAGCATGGCGGTGAGCCGGCTCACGGTGGCGGGTGTCAGTGCGGGCAGTTCCAAACCCAGGTCGTCGGCGAAATCCAGCGCCAGGTTCTTCATTGCGCCTGAACCTGTCATGAAGGCCGTGCCACCGGCCGGCGGTTGCGGGTAGCGCAGCAGGATGGCCGTGGTGTCCAGCAGTTCGTCCAGCGAGTCCACTGCCACCACCGCGTCGCCCTGCAGCAGCGAGGTGGCCGTGGCATGGTCGCCGGCCAGCGCGCCGGTGTGCGACTGTGCGGCTTCGCGCGCCCGCGCGCTGCGTCCCGGCATCAGAAGCACCAGGGGTTTGCCGGCGGCCCGCGCCTGCGCTGCCAGTTGCAGAAAGAGCTGCGGGCGGCGGATCTGCTCCACGTACACGGTGATGACGCGGATTTGCGGGTCGGCAATGTAATGCGCGATCACGTCTTCCACGCAGACCGACACCTCGTTACCTGTGGAGAACACGGCCGCCACTGGCGCGCCGCGCCCAAGCAGCGCCTCGCGCAGGTTGGCGGCCATGAAGCCGCTTTGCGCCACCACACCGATGGCCGGTCGGGACTCACGTTCCCGCGCAGGCATGGGCTCGAACGTGACCGGCACGCCGGCCGCAAGATTGGTGAAGCCCATGCAGTTAGGCCCCACCAGCAGGATGCCGGCCGCGCGCGCGGCCTCAGCCAGCGCCTGTTGCTTGGCCTGGCCTTCGGCGCCGGCCTCGGCGTAGCCCGAAGCAAACAGCACGGCTGCATGGCAGCGCTGCCCGGCGAGTTGCCGCACGGCGTCCATCACGCCGCCCTCGGGAATCGCCAGCACGGCCAGGTCGATGCCCTCGGGCAGTTCGTCGATCGTCTTCACGCAAGGACGGCCATTGATTTCGCTGCTGCTGCGACTGACCAGATGCACCGCACCGTCGTAGCCCCAGCGCTCCAGATTGCCCTGCACGAAGGCGCCGAACGAGCGAGCGTCGGCCGAAGCACCCACGATGACGATCGAGCGGGGGCACAGGATCCGGTGGACGGGTTGCGCGGTGGCCGCTGTCTGGAGGGGTGGAGCACTCATCGGGTACGGATCCTTTTCTGGGGCGTGGACGGCTGAAACGCGACGCCGGGCAGTGGTTTTGTTCAACTTGGTGAATTCTGGCATACAAAAACATCATCAACAATACACCAGAAAAGAAAAATGGTGTTTTAATGGTTTTCACCTAGTCGATGTTCGGGAGGTTGCTGTGAATGAAAAATTCGCTTCTTTCTGCTGAAGTGCTCGTTCTTTGGTAAAAATCCTGAATTTGTGGCATCTGAAAAATAACCTATTGCATGCCACAACTATCCTGAGGCATAATTGACAATCATGGAAAACACAGAATCCAACGCCCCGTCCCCGGACGCCGACCTGACGCCCGCTGCCGAAGAGCTGCGCCCGCGCGGTGGCCGAGCCAACGAAATCCGTGCAGCCCTGAAGGAGGAGATCGAAAGCGGCCGGTTGCCTCCCGGCGCGCCCTTGGATGAGCGTGCGTTGGCGGCGCGCTTCCAGGTGTCGCGCACGCCGGTGCGTGAAGCCCTGCAGCAGCTGGCCGCCCACGACCTTGTGCGCATTGCGCCGCGCCAGGGCGTGAGCGTGGCGCGCCTGTCGATCAACCAGGTGCGCGCCATCATGGAGTCGGTCGGTGAGCTCGAGGCGCTGTGCGCCAAGCTTGCCGCTCGCCGCGTGACCGATGTGCTGCGCGAGCAGCTCGACACCGCCATCCAGCGCTGCCAGGACGCAGCGGTGCAGGGCGGTGCGGCCGAGTATTCGATCGCCAACAGCTTCTTCCACGAAACGGTTTACGCGGGTAGCCGCAACCCCTACCTGGCCGAGTTGATTCGCGCCGCGCGTCGGCAGATCCAGCGTTACCGCATCCGCGACTTCCATACCAAGGCGCAGATCAGCAAGTCTTTGCAGGACCACCTGAAGATCGCGCGCGCCATTCAGGAGGGTGACGAGCCACTGGCGGCCCAGTACATGCTCCTGCACGTACCCGCGGGCTCCACAGGCTTCTCGGAGTTCCTTGCGCGCATGCCGATGAGCTTCTTCGACAACGAAAGCTCCGACCAATAAACCGGCGCTCCGAACCTGCAGGACACTTGCATGTCAACCTCATCACGCTCGATCCAGGTGCCCGGCGCCTCGCACAACGCACCGATCCCGGCCGGCGCGCGCGTCGGCAATGTGCTGTGTTCGTCGGCCATCGCCGGCAAGGACTCTGCCACCGGACAGTTGCCTCCAGACGGTGAAACGCAGGTCGTTCATGCCTTTGCCAACCTGCGCGCGCTGCTGCAGGCCGGCGGCGCGACGCTGGCCGACGTGGTCAAACTCACCGTGTACCTGAAGGACAACCGGCTGCGCGACGCCATCAACGTGCAATGGCAAGACTGTTTTCCTGACCCGCACGATCGCCCCGCGCGCCACATCCTCAACTACGACCTTCAGCACGGCATGCAACTTCAGCTTGAAGTCATGGCCGTCATCCAATCCTGAGCCAATCCCCGCACACCATGATCATCGACTCCCACGCACACATCGTCATGCCACCCGAGAGCTTCCGTTTCATGGCGGAACTCGTTGGCGGCCGCGCCAATCCGAACACCCAGCCGAAGATCCCGGACGCCTCGGTGCGAAAGGTGGCCGAAGAGCTGGTCAGGAGCATGGATGCCGTCGGCACCGATGTGCAATTCATCTCGCCACGCCCCTACCTGCAAATGCATTCGGTCAAGCCAGGACGGGTGTGCGAGCTATGGTCCATTCATTGCAACGATCTCATCGCCCGGTTCGTACAGATGTTTCCGGACCGCTTCCGCGGCGTGGCTGGCCTGCCACAGTTCATGGACGAGCCGTTGGAGCAGCGCGCCATTCCCGAACTGCGCCGTTGCATCAACGATCTCGGCTTCGTGGGGTGTCTGATCAACCCCGACCCGACCGAGGGCCTGGGCGATCCGCCAGGCTTGGGCGACCCGTACTGGCATCCGTTGTACCAGGCCATGACCGAGCTCGATGTGCCCGGCCTGATCCACTCTGCCGGCAGCTGCAGCGCGCGCGAGTCCTACACGCTGAAGTTCATCAACGAAGAGAGCATTGCAATCATTTCACTGCTGGATGCCAGGACCTTCGACACCTTTCCTGGCCTCAAGATCGTTGTGGCCCATGCGGGCGGCGCCATTCCGTACCAGATGGGACGCTTCCGCTCCTGGACCGTGCGCAAGGGTGACACCGAGACCTTCGATGAGCAGCTCAAGAGGCTCTACTTCGACACCTGCAACTACAGCAAGGAGGCGATCGAATTGCTGTGTAAGGTGGCCGGCACCGACAACGTGCTGTTCGGCACCGAGAAGCCCGGCACCGGCAGCTCGCGTGACCCGATCAGCGGGCGGGACTACGACGACATGAAGCCCGTGATCGAAAGCATTGACTGGCTCACCGACGCGCAGAAGCGCGACATCTTCGAATGCAACTGCAAGCGCGTCTACAACCGCGCCTTCCGCAAGGACGAGGACTGCTGAGTCGCGTCTGCCTGCGCCGACCCCATTCCGAAACACCCCAAGAGGAGACACCACATGGCACTGACCAAGGAAGAGAACGACTTGCTGACCCGCGTCGAGAACGGCGCACCCATGGGCGAGATGATCCGCCAGCACTACTGGCTGCCGGCCGTGCCGTCGATCAAGCTCGAGGCCGACGGCGCGCCGGTGCGCGTGCGCCTGCTGGGCGCCAACCTCGTGGCGTTTCGCGCCACCGACGGCACGGTGGGCGTGCTCGACGAGCTCTGCCCGCACCGCAAGGCCTCGCTGGCGCTGGCGCGCAATGAAGACAACGGCCTTCGCTGCATCTACCATGGCTGGAAGTTCAACGCCAGGGGCGAGGCCATCGAGGCACCCAACCATGCGGGTGATCAGACCCAGTTCTGCAAGCATGTGCGCGTCAACCGCTACACGGTGGTGGACCGCGGCGGCATCGTCTGGGTCTGGCTGGGCAAGGGCGACACGCCGCCCGCCTTCCCCGATCTGCCGTTCATGGACTTGCCGGCCACGCAGCGTTCGGTGACCAGCGTCGAGATTCCCACCAACTGGGTGCAGGGGGTCGAGGCGTCGATGGACTCCTCGCACGTGGGCGTGCTGCATGAGTCCACGACGCAGCTCACAGCCGGCCCTGGCAACGAGCGGCTGAACATGACCAAGGCCAAGGCGCCGCGGCTGGAGTTCGAAGAGCGCCCCTACGGTTACCGCTACGCCGCGCTGCGCCCGCTGCCCGACGACAAGGTCTATGCGCGCGTCAACAACTTCGTGATGCCCTGGTACGGCATCATCTGCCCGCCCGACCCGAACGGGCCGACCACGGTGTTCTTCTCCACGCCGGTGGACGACGTCACGCACCGCGCGTGGTTTGTGCACTTCAACACGAAGCGGCCGCTGGGCATGACCATCATGTCGGCCTCGCCCGACGTCTGGAATTTTCCGCCGCTGCCCCCGGGCGCGCCCAAGGACAACTGGGGCCAGAACCGCGACATCATGAAGCGCGGCCACTTCTCGGGCTTCCCGCAGCACCTGGGCACAGAGGACTTCGCGATGTTCCTCAGCCAGGGCCCGATCTATGACCGTACTGACGAGCAGCTGTGCTCGGCCGATGGCGCTGTGATCCGCCTTCGCCAGATGCTGCTCAAGGCGGCGCGTGAATTCATGGCCGGCAAGCCGCCGACCATGGCCACGCACCCCGATCTCGACTACCGCAACATCCGCTCGGTCGGTGGCGTGCTGCCCGCCGACGCTGACTGGCACACGCTGGTCGAGGCCTGACCGGCAGCGACCGGATTCATTCGCGTTTCATTCCTTCGTGTGAACTACCCCATGAGTCTGAACCGGCGCCGCTGGATATTGGCAGCGAGTTCCACGATCGCCAGTCCGTTGCTGAGCGCCCAGGGCAACGACCGGCCGCCCATCCGCATCCTGATCGGTCTGCCGCCAGGTGGAGGCACCGATGCCATCGCGCGCTACATCGCCGAGCGCCTGCGTGAGCCGCTGGGCCAAGCGGTGGTGATTGAAAGCCGCGTCGGCGTGGGCGGGCGTCTGGCGGCCGATGCGTTGATGACGGCGCCTCCGGATGGGCTGACATACATGATCGCGCCCAACGCCACGCCGACCTTTCAGACGCTGGTGTACGGGTCTCAGCTCAAGTGGAACCTCTGGCGCGACTTCGCGCCGGTGGCCGGCCTCACCTCGTACCCATTGGGCATGGCCGTGAATGCCGACATCGGCGTGAGCAACGCGCGGGAATTTGTGCAGTGGGTCAAGGCCAACCCGTCCCGAGCGAGCTTCGGCACGCCCGGCACCGGTGGGCAAAACCATTTTCTCGGTGTCCAGTTTGCCAAGGTGGCCGGCATCGACCTGCCCGTCACGCCGTACAAGGGCACGCCGCCCATGATCACCGACCTGCTGGGCGGCCATGTGCCGGCGGGTGTGTCGCTGATGGACGAACTCGTCAAACACCAGAAGAGCGGCAAGCTGCGCATCATCGGGATTTTCAGCGAGCAGCGTTCCGAGCTGGTGCCGGATATCCCAACCTTTGCCGAGCAAGGCTACAAGGTCTCATCGGGCGACGCGTGGACGGCCATGTGGGCGCCCGCCAAGACACCCCCCGCCGAAATCGCGAGGATGCAGAAGGCGTTGCAGGCTGTTCTGGCCAGGCCAGAGGTCAAGGAGTACATGATGACGCGCCTGTCCGTCCTTCCGCACTTTCGCAACGGGCAAGAGATGGCGAAGCTTCAACGCGAGGAACTCGCAACCTGGGAGCCGATCATCAAGTCTTCCGGATTCCGACCGGAATAGCGTGCAGATGCCATCGCCTTCAAAAACCCGCGCGCAAGCGAAGGGTAAGCCAACGAACCCCCCAGCACCATGAGCGACAAACAGACCCTGCAGGTCCGCGTGCGGGCCGTCACCTGGGAGGCCGAAGGCATCCTCGGTTTCGAGCTGGTCCCGCTGCCGCCGGCCACCACCTTGCCGGCCTTCACCGCGGGCGCCCACATCGACCTGCATCTGCCCAACGGACTGCAGCGCAGCTACTCGCTGCTCAACGATCCGGTCGAAACGCACCGTTACCGAATCGCCGTCAACAAAGACGCCGGCAGCCGCGGCGGCTCGCGCTGGGTGCACCAGTCGCTGCATGCCGGCGACGTGCTGACCGTCAGCGCGCCACGCAACAACTTCTCGCTGGACGAAAGTGCACCGGCCAACGTGTTCATTGCGGGCGGCATCGGCATCACGCCGCTGTTGAGCATGATTGCGCGTTCACAGTCGCTCGGCACGCCCTGGACCCTGCATTACGCGGCGCGCACCCGGGCGCATGCGGGCTTCCTGGATCTGCTTGAAGCCTGGCGCGCGTGGCCCGGCGCCGGCGTGCATCTGAACTTTGATCAGGAGCCGGGCGGCAGCCTGCTCGACCTGCGCAGCATCGCGGACACCGTGCCTGACGGTGCGCATGTGTACTGCTGTGGCCCCCTGCCCATGCTGGAGGCCTATGCCCAGGCCACGGCAAACCTGCCACGTGCGAGGGTGCACCAGGAGTACTTTTCGGCCAAGGATGCAGCGGCCACTGAGGGCGGCTTCACCGTGGAGTTGGCGCGCAGCCACCAGTCGCTGCAAATCCCGGCGGGCAAGAGCATCCTCGACTGCCTGATCGAGATCGGCTGCGAGCCCCCGAATTCGTGCCGGCAGGGCGTGTGCGGAACTTGCGAAACGCGGGTGCTTCAAGGGACACCCGATCACCGAGACATGGTGCTCAGCGCGGCGGAACAGGCGGCCAACGACCGCATGATGGTCTGCTGCTCGGGCGCCAGGAGCCCGACACTCGTGCTCGACCTCTGACACCCCATCCAGACTTTCACCCTTCACCAAGGCCACCATGAGCGAACCCCTGATTACCTACGCGCTGGAGGGCAACATGGCCCTCATCGGCCTGAACCGGCCCGACAAGCGCAACGCCATCCATGACCCCCTGATCGACGCACTGCGCGCAGCTGTGCTGCGCGCCCATGACGAGGCCGACGTGGCCGTGCTGTACGGCCACGGCAGCAACTTCTGCGCCGGGCTGGACCTGGCCGAGGCGCTGGCGCGCGCCACCGGACAGATCAAGCCGCCACGCAAGCGTCGCCGCCACAATTGGCACGAGGTGTTCGACCTCATCGCACGCGGACCCATCCCCTTTGTGGGTGCGCTGCACGGCGCGGTGGTGGGCGGCGGGCTCGAACTTGCCATGTCCACCCATGTAAGGGTGTGCGACAGCACGGCGCTCTTCGGCTTGCCCGAAGGCCAGCGCGGCATCTTCGTCGGGGGCGGTGGCACGGTGCGCATCCAGCGCGTGGTGGGTACCACAGTGATGATGGACCTGATGCTCACCGGGCGGCTGCTCAACGCAGGCGAAGGCCTGCAGGAGCATGTGGTGCGTTATGTGACGCCCGAGGGGGAGGCACTGGCCAAAGCGAAGGAGCTCGCCGCGCGCATCGCGAAGAACGCGCTGGAGACCAACTGGATGATCATCAACGTGCTGCCGCGCATCCAGGACCTGTCGCACGATGACGGCTTGTTCGTGGAGCAGCTCAACTCCGCGCGCGCCCGTCCGCCTGAAGCCGAGGCGCGTCTGCGCGAGTTCGTCGACGGCAAGGCCAAGAAGCTGCAGGACAACCAGTCGTAAGAAGCTCACCCCATGTCTGATTTTGATTTCTTCACCGTGAGCGACGACGAGCGCGTGCGCGCGGCCGCCCACGCCAAGTTCGCAGCTGCCGAGGCGGCCAGGATACCTGACATCCCCGCCAGCACGCCGCTGCGGCCAGTGCACAGCGTGGCCGTGATCGGCGCCGGCACCATGGGCGGCGGCATTGCGATGTCGCTGGCCAACATCGGCATCCCGGTCACGCTGATCGACGCCAACGCGCAGGGACTGGAGCGCGGCCTGGCGCGGGTGCGTGACAACTACGCCACCACCGTCAAGCGCGGCAAGCTCGCGCAGGCCGACATGGACCAGCGCCTGGCACTGATCACCGGCTCACTGCTTATCGCCGACGTGAAAGATGCCGACATGGTGATCGAGGCCGTGTTCGAGGACATGGGGCTCAAGCAGGGCATCTTCCGCCAGCTGGACGCGCTGGCCAGGCCCGGCGCCATCTTGGCCACTAACACCTCGGGGCTGGACGTGGACTTGATTGCCGCCGTGACCGCGCGGCCGCAGGACGTGGTGGGCGCGCACTTCTTCAGCCCCGCACATGTGATGAAGCTGTTGGAGGTGGTGCGTGCCGCGCAGACGGCACCCGACGTGATCGCCACGCTCATGGACCTGGGCCGGCGCATGGGCAAGATCGCGGTGCTCGCGCGCATTTACCCGGGCTTCATCGGCAATGCCCTGTTTCGCAACTACACGCGCGAGGCGCACTTCCTGGTGGAGGACGGTGCACTGCCGCACGAGGTCGATGCAGCGCTCAGGAAGTTCGGCTATGCCATGGGCATCTTCGCGGTGCACGACATGGCCG
>Ga0116175_1000592_pt1 | contig 24814 bp, 19 predicted proteins | sample AD_UKC125_MetaG_FD_89802 | JGI IMG/M metagenome (GOLD analysis project Ga0116175, IMG submission 89802) | Active sludge microbial communities of municipal wastewater-treating anaerobic digesters from USA - AD_UKC125_MetaG | ecosystem: Engineered > Bioreactor > Anaerobic > Digestate | place: USA... | reverse complement strand
CGTAGGCTAGGTTGTGCCGTTTCGCGACGGGCACCGTCCCGGAGATCGGATGCAGGAACTTCGTCGCCGGAACGCTCTCGCCGGTCAGCGCGAAGTCGTTGGTGCTGAACGCCTCCGCCCAGATCAGCCGCACATCGGCCGGAACCGCTCCACCCTCGTCGAGAACGACCACATCACCGGGCACCACCCGGGATGAATCAACCGACAATTGACTCCCATCCCGGATCACCTCACAGGTCGGTTCGAGAAGGTTCTCCAGCGCCTCCAGTGATTTCTCGGCACGGAACTCCTGGGCGAATCCGATCGCGGTATTGAACAGGACCAGCAGCACCAGGACGATCGCCGTTCCCGGCTCACCGAGATAGGCCGACACGGCCCCACTGACCAGCAGCAGGATGATCATCGGGTCGGCGAACTGCCCCAGGTACTCCCGCACCGGTGAGCGTTTATGTTGGGCGACAATGCCGTTGGGACCACATTCGGCCAGCCTGCGGTCGGCCTCCGCGGAAGTCAGCCCACCGGCAGATGTGTCACACGCCGAGAGGACGGCGTCGATATCGAGCTGATAGGCGGGTGTCGCTTGCCGTGCCCGTACGTGGGCATCGGCCGTCTCGCCGGTTGTTTCCACACAGCGAAGTCTATGGGGCGACAAACGGTCCCATCGGATAAACCGATCCGGACAACCCAACAAGCTACCAGCGAGTAACATTGCCTGCGCCGAGCGGGAAATCCCGCCGCGCAACCCATATCTCCACCTTCACTCGACGCAGAGGAGAGTCTGTTGACACGCCCATTGCGCGAGGTCGTCTTTGTCGACGGCGTTCGCACACCATTCGGTAAGGCCAAGGGCCAGTACGCCGAAACCCGCGCCGACGACCTGGTCGTCAAACTGATCCGTGAACTCGTCCGCCGCCACCCCGAACTCCCGCCGGAGCGGATCGACGAGGTGGCCATCGCCGCCACCACCCAGACCGGCGACCAGGGCCTGACCATCGGCCGCACCGCCGCCATCCTGGCCGGGCTGCCCGAGTCCGTCCCCGGCTACGCCATCGACCGCATGTGCGCGGGCGCGATGACCGCGGTCACCACCACCGCCGGGTCGATCGCCTTCGGCGCCTACGACGTCGCCATCGCCGGCGGTGTCGAGCACATGGGCCGCCACCCGATGGGTGAGGGCGTCGACCCTAACCCGCGGATCGTGTCCGAACGTCTCGTCGACCCGTCGGCGCTGGTCATGGGCAACACTGCCGAAAATGTGCACGATCGCTACCCGGCCATCACCAAGGACCGCACCGACGCCTACGCGGTGCGCTCGCAGGATCTGGCCGCGCAGGCATACGCCGACGGCAAGATCCAACCCGACCTGGTACCCGTGGCCACCCGCTCGGCCGAGCTCGGTTTCGGCCTGGCCACCACCGACGAACCGATGCGCCCCGGCACCACCGTGGACGACCTCGGCAAGCTCAAGACGCCGTTCCGCCCGCACGGCCGAGTCACCGCCGGCAACGCCGCGGGCATCAACGACGGTGCCACAGCCTCGCTGCTCGCCTCGGAGGAGACCGCCAAGGAACTGGGTCTGCCCATCAAGATGCGGTTGGTCACCTACGCATTCGCGGGCGTGGCACCCGAGGTGATGGCCGTCGGCCCCATTCCGTCCACCGACAAGGCGCTGGCCAAGGCCGGACTGACCATCGAGGACATCGACGCCTTCGAGATCAACGAGGCGTTCGCCGTGCAGGTGCTCGCCTTCCTCGATCACTACGGCATCGACCAGAACGACGACCGTGTCAACCCGTACGGCGGCGCCATCGCCTTCGGCCATCCGCTCGCCTCCTCGGGCGTGCGGCTGATGATCCAGCTGGCCCGGCAATTCGAGGAGGATCCGTCGATCCGTTACGGCCTGACCACCATGTGTGTGGGCCTGGGTATGGGCGGCACCGTCATCTGGGAGAACCCGCACTGGAACGGCGAGAAGAAGGGCGCGGCCTGATCATGAGCACCCCCATCGAAACCCTGCTCGCCGACGTGGCGAAGCTCTACAGCGACGACGAGGTGGTGACCACCGCGCATCTGCGCAAGGTCACCCTGGCCTCAGGCAAGGTACTGGGCCTGGTCACCCTCGACAACGGGCTCGACCACACCCGCCCCAACACGTTCGGACCCAAGTCGCTGGTGTCGCTGAACACCGCCTACGACGCCGCCCTCGCCGACGACGACATCGACGCGATCGCGGTCACCGGCAAGCAGTTCATCCTGGCCGCCGGCGCCGACCTGACCTCGTTGCAGGCCGGTGGCCCCGACGGCATCCGCACGATCGCCGAACTCGGTCACGCCGTGTTCCGTAAGATCAGCGGCGGCGCCGGGAGCGCAGCGAGCGGGCCGAATCAGCGCCGTAAGCCGTCGTTCGGGTTCATCAACGGTCTGGCGCTCGGCGGCGGCCTGGAGGTGGCGCTGCACGCCGACTACCGCACCGTCATCGACTCGGTCCCGGCCGTGGGCCTGCCCGAGGTGATGCTGGGCCTGATCCCCGGCTGGGGCGGCGGCTACCTGCTGCCCAACCTGATCGGTCCGGAGAACGCCGCCAAGGTGTTCATCGAGAATCCGCTCAACAACGGCAGGGTGCTCAAGGGCCTGCAGGTGCGCGACCTGGGTATCGCCGACGTCGCGTTCAACGGCGCCGACTTCCTCGAGCAGTCGCTGGTGTGGGCCGACAAGGTGCTCACCGGTGAGATCGTGGTGTCCCGGCCGGAGATCGACCGCGGCCAGGCCTGGGACGACGCCGTCGCCAAGGCCGCGGCCTTCGTCGCGGGCAAGACCAGTGGCACCTCCCCCGCCGCCGCCAAGGCCATCGAGCTGCTCACGCTGGCCAAGACCGCCACCGCCGACGACGGTTTCGCCGCCGAGGACGACGCGCTGGTCGCGATGTCGCGGACACCGGAGCTGGTCGCATCGCTGTACTCGTTCGAGCTGGTGCAGAAGCGGGCCAAACGCCCGGCCGGCGCACCCGACAAGAATCTGGCACAGAAGGTCACCAAGGTCGGCATCATCGGCGCCGGATTGATGGCCTCGCAGTTCGCGTTGCTGTTCGTCTCGAAGCTCAAAGTTCCTGTGGTGCTGGTGGATTTGGACCAGGACCGCGCCGACAAGGGTGTGGCGTATGTGCACGCCGAACTCGACAAGAAGCTCGCCGCCGGCCGGGCGACCCAGGATGCCACCAATCGCCTCAAGGCACTGGTGACCGGAGAGGTCGACTACCAGAAGGCATTCGGCGACGCCGACTTCATCATCGAAGCGGTTTTCGAGGAAATGGGCGTCAAGCAGACCGTTTTCCACAATGCCGAGCTGGTGGCCCCCGAAACAGCGGTCTTCGCCACCAACACCTCGTCGTTGTCGATCACCGAAATGGCCTCGAAACTGAAGAACCCTGAACGGGTGGTGGGTTTCCACTTCTTCAACCCGGTTGCCGTGATGCCGCTGCTGGAGGTCATCAAGGGCGAGTACACCTCTGACGCGGCGCTGGCCACCGCTTTCGCCACCGGGAAAAAGCTGGGCAAAACCACCATTCTGGTCAAGGATTCGCCGTCGTTCATCGTGAACCGGCTGCTCGGCCGGTTCATGGGAGAGGTCGCCCGCATCGCCGATGAGGGAACCCCGGTCGCCGTCGTGGATTCGGCATTCGCCGGTGTCGCACCCATGCCGCCGTATGTGTTGATCGCACTTGTCGGCCCGGCTATCGCCTACCACAACAACGAAACGCTGACCAAGGCGTTCCCCGACCGGTTCTACCTGTCGGAGAATCTGCACAAGGTGGTTGAGGCGGGCAAACGGTCGTTTTACGGCGCCGACGGAAAGCTCGACCCGGAGGTCGAGGCTCTGCTCACCGTCGGCGACAAGCAGTTGTCGCCGGAAGAGGTGCGCAGCATCACTCTCGACGGCCTCGCCGACGAAATCCGCCGGATGCTCGACGAAGGTGTCGCATCGGCGCCCGAAGATATCGATCTGGCGATGATCACGGGCGCCGGATTCCAGTTCTGGAATGGCGGAATCACGCAACTGCTTGACCGGGAAGGGATCTCGGAAAAGGTGGCCGGACGAAAGTTCCACTGATCCGGTCGTCACAAGCCGATAGCCCCGGCCACCGTCATCGGTGAGCCGGGGCTATTTCATTCGCAAACACGGCCAGTTCTCGCACAATGTGCCGATGTTCGGTTACCGTGTACGCATGGCGAAGATTCAAACTGTCACCTTTGTTGACGACCTCGACGGCAAGGAGCTCGACCCGGACGATCAGCACACGATTTCGTGGACGTGGCTGGGCGTCGAATATCAACTGGACGTTTCCGGTGCCAACCTCGACAAGATCGAGAACGGTAAGGTTACCGTTGCCAAGCTGCTGGACTCCTCCACCCGCGTCGGTGGCCGTAAGCGTTCAACCTTCGGTCGTCCGGCGGCCCCGGCACCGAGCAGCACAGCAGCCCGCGGCGGAAGTTCCAACACCTCCGAAATCCGCGAATGGGCGGTGGAGAACGGATTCAGCGTCTCACCTCGCGGCCGCATCGCCCGCGAGGTGATCGAGGCGTACGAAGCAGCTCACTGACCTTTCTTTCAGCCCAGTGGTTCTTGCAGCCCGGTGGTTCACGGCCGCGGCGGTACTGGTTTTCCGGTGTCGACCGCGGCCGCTGTCATATCCCGAGATGGGACGACAGGGATCACACAACTATCCCGAGCCACATTTTCGGGTGCGGCAGATTGCCGACAGTATCAGGTGAATTGATCTCCCGTAGAATTGGATACTTTCGTTTCGATATCCGATAGCGTTGCGGTGCATACCAGTTCGCACCACCACACAAAGCTTGGCATCGAAAGAGACAGCCCGCGAGCAACTCTCATCGCGAATCAGACCGGACGGCCTTGGCGGGCCCACATCGGCGATCGGCGACAGGCCCGTATCGAGGCGTCACGCCGGGGAAAAGTGACGCCTCCGCCGGTGAATCACCGGCGGAGGCGTCGTTGGTAGCGGGGACAGGATTTGAACCTGCGACCTCTGGGTTATGAGCCCAGCGAGCTACCGAGCTGCTCCACCCCGCGTTGGTGAACACCACGTTACAGGGCGGCCAAGCGCGCACGCAAATCAGTTGCCACGTAGCCCTCGACACGCTCTGAACTGGGAATTTACTCGCAACAGGCGACAAATCCCGGCGACGGACGTGGATTCTGCGACATATCCGCCGATCAGCGGCATATGTGATTTGGCACACACAGGCGTACGCTGAGACTTGCCCTACACCAGATCAGCAGGAGGCGACCCACAGGAGGTTCCCATGACCGCCCACAGCTCGTACACCACCCATTACCCGCACAGGCACGAAAGCCACGGAAACCACCCGATGAGCTACGTCGGATTCATCCTCGTTCTCACCGGATTCACCACGGCCGCGCTCTGGCTGGTACACCTTGCCGGCGACAGCACGGGCCCCGCCATCGGCTACGGCATCGCCGCGGCACTCGCCTTCGGCAGCGCGGTGACCATCTTCGTGATGCTGACCCGGCGCACCCACCACAGTCCGCTCCTGCCCGACAACACCGACGCCGAGACCCGGCGATACCTACACGAGTACCGCGACTGACGGCAGAAGCCACACGGCCGGCAGAGAGCACACCGGCAACGGACGAACGACGTCAACACAAGGCACCGCGTCAACGGAAAGCACGACGTCAACAGAAGGCACGGAGTCCCCCGGTCACCAGGACCAGGGGACTCCGCCGCGCAGGCACTCCGCCCGAGGATCAGCCTCCGGCGTTCTCGTATGCGTCGACAGCCTGCTGGAGCTTGTCCAAGGCCTCGCCGTAGGCCGTGAAATCGCCCGCCTGCTGGGCGGCCTTCAGCTCGTCGAGCGCCGAACCCATCGCCGCGACCGCATTGTCACGCTGCGACGACTGCCCACCCGACGTCGCCGGCGGCGTCGTCGTGCCCTGCTGATTGCCCTCGGGCTGGTTCGGCGTGGTCGTCTCGCCGGGGACGGTGACCGCGTTTTCCGGGTCGATACCCACCTGCGCCAGCGCACCGGCGGTGGTGGAGGCGTAACCGATGCGTGCGGTACTGCCGATCTTGTCCTGATACTGCGTCACGATCCGGAACAGACGTGGATACGAACCCTCACCCTTGGCCTGCACATACAGCGGCATCACGTAGAGGACGCCGTTGTCGCCCACCGGCAGTGTCAGCAGGTTGCCGAACTGGGTGGTGGCCGTGTTCTCCAGGTTCTTCAGGTTCTCCGAGACCCGGGGGTCGGCCTTCATCGGGTTGAACGCCTGCTTGGGACCGACTCGCTGCGAGCTCAGCGGCAACGTGCGCAACGTGATCCGGCCGTAATCGTCCGGATCGGACGACGCCGTCATGTAGGCACCCAGGATCGGCCGGTTCAGCCGCGTCATCACCGAGGTGAGCTGGAACGAGGAACGCTTGTCGTCGGGATCGGCCGCCACGAAGTAATACGGTGGCTGATCGAGGCCTTGGCGGTCGGCCTGCTCGTTGGTCGGGTCCGCGGGCACCGACCAGAACTGGCTGCCCTGGAAGAACGCCTGCGGGTCCTTCACGTGATACCTCGCCAGCAGGGTCCGCTGAATCTTGAACAGATCCTCCGGATACCGCACGTGGTCACGCAGATCGCCCTGCTTGTCGAATTCGGCACGTGTTTCGACGGTGCCCGGGAACACCTTCATCCACGTCTTGAGCACCGGGTCCTTGTCGTCGAACTGGTACAGCTTCACCTCACCGCTGTACGCGTCGACCGTGGCCTTCACCGAGTTGCGCACATACGACACGGTCCGATTGACCTGGGTACGTCCGGTCTGCCCGCGGTTGAGCTCCTGCGCGTCGGTGGTCAGCGCCTGCAGCGATGTCTTCTGCGCGTACGGATAGCTTTCGAGCGTGGTGTAACCGTCGACGATCCACTTGATCGAGCCGTCCGACATCACCGCCGGGTACGTCTTCGAATCCACGGTCAGCCACGGTGCCGCCTTCTTGACCCGGTCCCGCGGATCCCGGTTGTACAGGATCGTGGAGTTCTTGTTGATCTCGCTCGACAGCAGGAAGTTGCGCTCGCCGAACTTCACCGAGTACATGAACCGGTTGAGCCAGTTGCCCAGCGACACCCCCGAGTCACCCTGATAGGTGTACTTGGTGTTGTCGGTGTCGTATTCACGGGCCGGGGCACCGTCGGAACCGACGATCGCGTAGTCGGGAGTGCCCTTGGAAATCAGCTCACCGAAGTAGATGCGCGGCTCGGTGACCTTGATCGGCGAATTCTTGCGGTACTCCTCCGACCGGTAGTTGCTCAGGTCGCCCACCAGGAAGTCCGGTTCACCCGAACCCTGGGTGTCGTTCTCGTCGGCCGCGGCCTTGCGGACCGTGTTGGCCGGGGCCGCGACGAAACCGTTGCCGTGCGTGTACGTCAGATGCTTGTTGAGCCAGTTCGCCTGGTCGCCGGCCAGCCGGTCCGGATCGATCTCGCGAACCGCCACCACGTAGTCGCGCAGTTCGCCGTCGACCTTGTACCGGTCGATCGACAGCTGGCTGGGGAAGCCGTAGAAGTTCTGCCGCTGCTGCAACTGCGTGTACGTGCCCGAGACGATGTTCGGGTCGAGGATGCGGATATTGGACAGCGTCGCCTTGTCGCCGTTGACCGTGGCCGGATCGGGGTCGGTCGAGGCCCAGTTGTCTCTGACCGTGACGTTGTCCTCGCCTATGCCGTACGCCTGTTCGGTGGCCTCGATATTTCGCGCGATGTACTTGGCCTCCTTCTGCGCGGCGTTCGGCTTGACCGAGAACTGCTCGACCGCCAGCGGCCATCCCACACCGATCAGCAACGCCGACACCAGCATCAGCACGGTCGCCAGGGCCGGGACCCGAAGGTCGCGCAGCACCACGCCCGCGAAGAACGCCACCGCGCAGATGATCGCGATCGCCATCAGGATCAGCTTCGAGGACAGCACCGCGTTGGCGTCGGTGTAGCTCATGCCGGTAAACGTTTCCTGTTTGCGTTCACTCGACAGCAGCGCATAGCGGTCCAGCCAGTACGCCACCGCCTTGAGCAGCAGGAAGATGCCCGCGAGCACCGACAGCTGGACCCGCGCCGACATGGAGATCGACGGCGCGACGCCACCACCGCCGAGCCGGATCGACCCGAACAGGTAGTGCGTCAGCAGATTCACCACGAAGGCCACCACGACGATGACGAACAGCAGGTTGAGCACGAAACGCCAAAACGGCAGATCGAAGGCGTAGAAGCCCACGTCCAGACCGAACTGCGGGTCCTTCACGCCGAACGACTCACCCTTGAGGAACACCTGAACCGTGGACCACGACCCCTGCGCCACCAGACCGGCGAGCACACCGATGAGCACCGGGGGCAGCACCGCGAACCAGCGCACCCGGCTCATCACCGTGGTGCGATACCGCGCGAGCGGATCCGGTCCGATCCCCGACGGCACGAACACCGACCGGGACCGGTAGGCGACCGCGATCGCCGCGAACACGATCAACCCGGTGACCACCGCCGCCACCAGGAACACGATGATCCGCGTCCAGATGATCGTGGAGAACACCTCGGTGTATCCGATGTCGGAGAACCACAACCAATCAGTGATCAGGCTGACGGCACGAGGGCCCACCAACAGCAGGATCAGGACGGCAACGCCGATCCAGATCACCACCTTGCTTCTGCGTGACAGTGTCGGCAATCCCGCCGGCCCGCGAACGCTCACCTGACCTACTCTCCAAAGTTCCCAATTCGGACATCTACCAGAACTCTAGCCACATGGCAGTGACCACCAGAATGCCACCACCCGCCCCGCACCACGGCGAAGCCGGACATCGGTCACCCACTCTACTTGCGCACGGTCACCGCACGGCCGACCTGATAGAACCGGCACCCGACACCACCCGGGCCCGATCGCGGCGATACGGGCAAGATGAAGGGGTGAGTACCGCACTGACCCCCGACGCGCTGGGCAGCGCGCTGCGCGATGTCGCCACATATGTCGGCGCCGACGGCTGGAACCAGCCCCCCGCCCTTTTCGCCCTCGTCCCCACCCACGTCCTCGCCGCGGCCAACCCCGGACTCATCGACGCCGGCGACGACTCCGAACTGAGTCCCGTGGCCCAGGACCCGCTCCGCCTCGACACCGACGACCACCACGCCGAACTCGAACAGGTCCTCGCCACCACCTCGTGGCCCGACGCCGTCGCGGGCTGCGCTCTCGTCCTGCAGGTTGTCGTCGTCCCGCCCGAGGCCGAGGCCGCCCTCGACTCCGCCTTCGAACCACTCCTGGGCGACCCGGACGCCGCAGAGGCCGCCGCCCGCGAAGTCGCCAGGACGCACCCCGGAAGCCGGGTCGCCCGGCTCATCGTCGGCGCGCTGCGCGGCGGAACGCAGCTGGTCCTCATGCAGCTCAAGCCAGAAACCGGAGACGAGGACTCCCAAGAACTCCTCACCCATCCCGACCTCGCCCCCAATCTGGTGGCGGCCCTCGCGTCGACGCTGTGACGTCCGGGGCCGGATCAGGCTCCGCTCGATCCCACCCGATCCGAACCCGACCGATCCCATCCTTTGGGCAGCACTGCGGGAATCAACACCGCGGGAATCAACACTGCGGGAATCAACACTGCGGGGATCAACACTGCGGGAGCGGCTGTCCGGCTCCCAGCTTCTCGAGGGCACCGAGTGCGTCATCGAGGGTGTTCACCTTGACCAGCTCCAAACCGTCGGGCTTGTCGCCCTTGGCCTCGCTGCAATTGCCCACCGGAACCAGGAACACCGTGGCACCCTCGTCCCTGGCCGCACGCGTCTTGTGGGTGATACCGCCGATCAGCCCGACATTGCCGTCCGGATCGATCGTGCCGGTTCCGGCGATGAACTTGCCGCTGTTCAGCAGGCCGGGAGTGAGTTTGTCAATCACCGCCAGCGTCATCATCAGACCCGCCGACGGACCGCCGATGTCACCCACGTTGAAGGTGATCTTCAGATTCGGATCGGCGTTGCGCAGCTCCGGCGTCACGCCGAGGTATCCGCGCTTGGGATCGTCCGGCCGCTTGCCCACTGTGACCGAGACGTGCTGTATCGCCGTGCCCCGCCGCACCTCAAGCGCCAGCGCGGTGCCCGGCGCCAGCGCGCGGATGATCTGTTGCACCTGGGCGGTCGTCCTGACCGGCTCGCCGGCGACACTCACCAGCACGTCGTCCTTACGCAACACGCCGGCGGCCGGACCGTCCGCCGCCACGTCTTCCACGATCAGCTCGGTCGGTCGATTCAGATGCAGCAGCGCCGCCAGCGTGGCGTTGTCCTCCGAGTCGGTCATGTCGCGCAGATTGCCTTCGCGGACCTGTTGGGGCGACTGATCGGACGGGAACACCCGGTCCCGCGGCGACAGTGTGTACTCGCCCGACACCCACTTGCCGATCGAGTCGAAAAGGCTCATCCCGTCGACGACCGACACCGTGGTCAGGTTGAGATTGCCCGCGGTCTTGTCGACCTGGGCCCCCTCGATCTGCACCACCGGTTTGTCACCGGCCATGCCCAGGGTGTTGACGGTGGGACCCGGCCCCAATGCGACATAGGGAACCTTGACGGATGTACCGATCACCAGAAGCGCCACGAATGCCAGTACCGTCACGGCCACGGTGACCAGGCGCCGAAGGCCGGGCTTCAGACTCATTCGGCCCAGTGTATGCGGCGGACCTGATTTTGCCCCTCACGCCCCTGTCTTCCTCCGGCTTCCCATCGTCGCGGCGGCGCCCGCCCATCGGGCACCGGCTATCGCTCACGGCGAACGCCTCGGACCGATATCCCCGGGATCCGAACTGTACCGTTGAAGGCATGACTGACCTGCCCTTCGGTTTCTCCTCATCCGGCGACGACGAGGACCGCCATGACTCCGGCGACAACAGCGGCGGGAAAGGCGACGACAACCCGGGCAGGGGCCCGGGCGGCCAGAACCCGTTCGGGTTCGGTGGTGCGGGCGCACCGGGTTTCGACCCGTCCGCGTTCGACCCCGCCGCGCTGGGGCAGATGTTCTCCCAACTCGGCAGCCTGTTCAGCGGCATGGGGTCGGGAATGTCGGCCGGCGGATCTGCGGGGCCGGTCAACTACCAGCTCGCCGGCAACCTCGCCCGCCAGCAGATCGGCAGGTTCACCCCGGTCAGCACGGGTGAGACCAAGGCCGTCGAGGACGCGATCCGGCTCGCCGAGGTGTGGCTCGACGACGCCGCCGTGTTCCCCAGCGGCATCAGCACATCCGTGGCCTGGACACCGGTGCAGTGGCTGGAGGAGACGATGCCCACGTGGCGACGACTCTGCGACCCGGTCGCCGTCCAGCTCTCCAAGACGTGGGAGAGCAATCTGCCGGCCGAGGCCGCCCAGTTCGCCGGACCGATGATGGGCATGCTCACACAGATGAGCGGGATGGCCTTCGGTACCCAGCTCGGTCAGGGACTCGGCCAACTCGCCAAGGAGGTGCTCGGCGGCACCGACATCGGTCTGCCGCTGGCGCCCGACGGTGTCGCGGTGCTGCTGCCCGAGGCGATCGCCACGTTCACCGACGGCCTCGAACAGCCCGCGCAGGAAGTGCTGGTGTTCCTCGCCGCCCGCGAGGCGGCCGCGGTCCGGCTGTTCGCACACGTGCCATGGCTGCGCCAGCGGCTGTTGTCGACGGTCGAGGAGTACGCGCGCGGCATCAGCATCGACTTCAGCGGAATCGAACAGCTCACCACCGACCTCGATCCCACCCAGTTGTTCTCCGACCCGTCCAAGCTCGAAGAGCTCATCAGTTCCTCGGCATCGTTCGAGCCGAAGACCACCCCCGAACAACAGGCCGCGCTCACCCGGCTCGAAACGCTGCTGGCACTCATCGAGGGCTGGGTCGAGCAGGTTGTCACCCATGCCCTCGGCGATCGCATCCCCGGAACCGGCGCGCTCACCGAGACGATGCGGCGGCGGCGGGCCTCGGGCGGTCCCGCCGAACAGACCTTCGCGACGCTGATCGGACTCGAGCTGCGGCCCCGCAAGGTGCGTGAGGCCTCAACGCTGTGGCGGCAACTGCTGGAGGCCTCCGACGTCGCCACCCGCGACGGCGTGTGGGCACACCCCGACCTGATCCCCGACTCCACCGACCTCGACAACCCGGCCGCCTTCGTCGATCGGGTCATCGGTGGCGACACAAGCGCTTTCGACGATCCGATCGCCGAACTCGAACGCACCCTCGCCCAGGAGCGCGAGCAGGGCGGACGGCAGAACAACACCGACGAGCAGGACGGTGACAAGAACAACGGCGGCACGAGCGGGTAGCGCGGGTTATCCACAGCCGCGAGATCGACACCGCGGAGCGACTGATTCGGCTGGCACACTTGCCTGATGAGCAGGGGGATCATCGCCGACACCACGCCGTCACCGCCGACGAGTTTTCCCGCACTGCACCCGCACGTGCATGTCATCGCGTTGACGCGCAACCGGATCCGCATCGGTTCCGGCCCCGCGGGCAGCCTTGAACTGATCGTGGCCGACGACATCGACATCGACAGGATGTGCGCGCTGCTCGGCTGGATGCGGGTCCGCCGACGCCGGGACGACATCATCCGCCGCGCCCGCACCGTCGGCCTGACGCGCCGCGACATCACCGGCGTCGTCCACGCACTCATCGGTGCCGGCCTCACCGAGGACCCACCGCACCCGGTCGGTGACGCCACCGCCGGTACCCTGCGGCAACACGAGCCCCGGCAGCACGAGACCCGGCGGCCGGTACGCGTCAGCATCGAGGGCCGCGGGCCGCTGACCACGCGGCTGCGGGCGCACCTGCCGGGTGTCGGCATCGCCGTGACCGGATTCGACGACGCCAACCTGACGATTCTCGCCGACCATCTCGTCCCCGACCCGCACGTCGTGGACACGCTGATGCGCCGCGGCCGGGCCCACCTACAGGTCCGCATGCGCGACGGCGCCGGATTGATCGGGCCGCTCGTGCTGCCCGGCCGGACCAGTTGTCTGCGCTGCGCCGACCATCACCGCACCACGGTCGAACCGCAGTGGCCGGTCATCGCCGCCGGGCTGGTCGGCCGCACCTCCGACGCCGCGCTCGCCCAGATACGGGCCACCGCCGCACTCGCCCAATGGCAGATCGAGGAACTGGCCGACGCCGTGGCGTCGATCGCCCACGGCCGGGCCCGGCCCGGTCCGCCGCAGCTGGTCGATCATGTCCTCGAACTGCACCCCGGACCGACCCGATTCGAACTGCGGCACTGGACACCTCATCCGCTGTGCGGCTGCCGGGAAGCATCTGCGGCTTACTAGGATCGGCGGCGGCCGCAGTCCGCTAATGTCGCGGGTGGGGAAAGGAGTCGCATGAATGAGATCACCCGCGGGTCGGGCCGACGCAATGCCAAACTGGCGGCCCTGCCGATCGGTATCGCCGGACGGGCGGCGGCAGGGCTGGGCAAACGTATCGCGGGCAAGGACAAGGACACCGTCAACCAGGAGTTGATGGACAAGGCCGCCGCGCAGTTGTTCGCCGTACTCGGTGAACTCAAGGGCGGTGCCATGAAGGTCGGACAGGCGCTGTCCATCATGGAAGCCGCCATCCCCGAGGAGTACGGCGAACCGTTCCGCGAGGCTCTCACCAAGCTGCAGGCCGAGGCGCCGCCTCTGCCCGCGGCCACGGTGCACCGCGTTCTCGACCAGCAACTCGGCACCCGGTGGCGCGGCCGGTTCAAGGAGTTCTCCGACGATCCGGCGGCCGCCGCGAGCATCGGCCAGGTCCACAAGGCCGTCTGGTCCGACGGCCGCGAGGTGGCGGTCAAGATCCAGTACCCGGGCGCGGATCACGCGCTGAAGGCCGACCTGAAAACACTGTCGCGGATGTCGGGACTCATGCAGCGCATGTCTCCCGGCACCGACGTCAAGTCGATGATGGACGAGCTCATCGACCGCACCGAGGCCGAACTCGACTACCTCGGCGAGGCCGACAACCAGCGCGCCTTCGCCAAGGCGTTCGCCGACGATCCCGACTTCGTGATACCGAAGGTGGTGGCCAGCGCCCCGAAGGTGATCGTGTCCGAATGGGTCGACGGCATTCCGCTCTCGCGGATCATCAGCACCGGCGACCAGGCCACCCGCAACGATGCCGCCACCAGACTCGCCACCTTCGAGTTCTCGTCGCCGGTCCGGGTCGGTCTGCTGCACGGCGACCCGCACCCCGGCAATTTCTTCCTCGCCGACGACGGCCGCTTCGGGGTGCTCGACTTCGGCGCGGTCGGCCACTTCCCGGACGGCCTCCCGCCCGATGTCGGCCCGATTCTGCGGCTGGCCCGCGACAAGCGCTACAGCGAACTCAAGGACCTCCTGGTCAAAGCCGATTTCATCCGGCCCAGCCATGTCGCCAAGGTCAGTGCGGTTGACATCGAGAACTACCTCAAACCGTACGTCGACCCGCTGTACACCGAGTCGTTCCACTTCACCCGCGCATGGTTACAGCGGGCCGCGGGGCAGGCCACCGACATCCGCGGCGACGTGTACAAGACGTCACGGCACCTGAACGTGCCCAAACAGTATGTGATGGTGTTCCGGGTGCTCGCCGGGTGTGTGGGCATCGCCGCGCAGATGAACGCCGAGGCCCCCTACCGGTCGATCATGGAGAAGTGGGTGCCCGGCGTCGCCGGCTGAACCGGATGCCGCTCAGGTCCGCAGCAGCCGGTGATCGTCCCTGAGCCACCGGGCGAACTCGTCGCCGCCGATGTCGAGGGCCTGCAGTCGCGGCAGCCGGTGCCGATCGTCGGTGGCCGTCGCGGCCTCGGGCACGCTGGTACAGGCCATGTCGACGCCGAGCTCACGGACCGCGCCGACCGATGAATCGTCGAAGCGCCCGAACGGGAACGACATGCATGTGACCCGACGCCCGGCGAGCTCCTCGATCCGCCGGTGCCCGTCATGGATCTGTGCGCGTTGCCGTTGCGGCGACAGGTCGGTCAGCGACAGATGGTCCAGGGTGTGGCTGCCGATGGTGATCAATGGATGCCCGGCGAGCGCGGCGAACTCGTCGCCGTCGATCATGATCGGCGGCACCGACCCCGGCTGTCCGGACCAGGCGAGCAGTTCATCGGCGGCCTGGTTCTGTTCATCGGGATCGAGCACCACGATCGCATTCCAGAGCTCGAAGAACAGTCGCTGCCGGTCGGTGACGGGTTGGTCGATGTCGGCACGCCAGCGTCCGTCGCCCGCCCGCATGTCCGAACCGTCGCCGATGGTGAAGCGGCGCCGATCGGCGCCCAGGTTGATCTCCAGTTCGCCGGGCAGCACCGCAGGTGCGAGTACCGCACGGTCGAGCGCGTCCCACCAGAACTCCCGGGTCCGGCCGACCGCGTTGCCGATCACGAACACGGTCGCCGGAATCTCGTGCCGTTCCAGGATCGGCAGCGCGACGGCCACATTGTCGGCATAGCCGTCGTCGAACGTCACGGCGAGTCGGCGGCCGGACGTGCGGTACGCCCGGCCCCCACCGGCGAAACCGTCGATGCCGACGGCGCCGCGTGACTCGGCAAGCACCTGCATCTGTTCGCCGAACTTCTCCGGCGACACGCAGACGCCCCACGGGTCGACCGCCGTATCGATCACCCGGTGGTACATCAGGATCCCGCCACGCGGACGATATGCGCGCACCCGCCGACGGATTCCCGACCGGACCAGCCTCACATCAGGAATCGCCATCGGCGTCCGATTCGGGTGTGGCCGCTCCCTTCCGGGCGACGATGGTCACCGTCACCGGATATTCGGTGTCGACGACGTCGAGTTCGTCTGTGGTCAACTCGCTCGTGGCGAGCCCGTGCAGAAACGCCGTCGCCGACAGCACGTTGCCGTTGGTGGTGATCTTCAGGTCGCTGTCGTCGAATGCGGTGGCGAACAACCACCGCGCGGTCTGATCGTTGAGCGACCAACTCGCCTGCCAGTCAGGATCGGCGATCTGGCTGATTCCTGGGACGGTGCACAGCACCACCCCTCCCGGTGCGAGAATGCGGTGCAGCGTGGCAACGGCGGCCCGCATGTCGAAGATGAATTGCAGCGTCTGCGTGATGATGATGCAGTCGTAGGTGTCGCCGGGAATGTGCGGGGCGTCGGTGAGGTCGGCAGCATAGGTGGCGCCGGGCACCTCGTTGAAGTGCGACATGTCCGATGCGGTGACGTCGTGGCCGAAGCGTTCGGTGTAGGTCCGCTCCCCGATCTCCAGCACCCGGCCTGTGACCAACGCGCGCTCCTCATCGAGGAAGTTCTCGATGTAGTACCTGTCGATGGGCAGTCCCCGCGCGAAACCATATTCGCGGCAGATCGGTTCGGTGCGCCGCAGCTGCCCGAACCGCACATGGCCCACCCGTGGACGCTGCTTCCAGATCCCCCACTTGCGGATCGCCCGCCGGTAACCGTCCTCACCCAGGACCTGTTTGGCCAGGGCAGTCCGATTCACGTCCAGAATGGTCATCGTCATCCGTTCCCCAGTCGGCCCCGAGCCGATGTCAGGGCAACACTATCGCAGGTTTAGGCTACCCTAAGCTGCACATTGTCGGGCTTTTGCCTCGTCTGTATGCGATGACCTGCGACGATACCCAGAATTCGTCGGTACCGGGGATCCGTGCCGTGGCCACGACGACCGGTAGGCCGCCCTCGCCGTCAGGGTGGCCTACCGGTTGTCGTCTCACCTGCCTGTCAACCGCGCCCCGGCCGGACCGCACTCGACGGCCGGACATCAGGCGACGGCATCCTTGCGCGGGCGGCCGCGTGGGCGCTTGCGCGCCACCACGGTGCCCCGATCGAAGATCTCGCCGCCCCACACGCCCCATGGCTCGCCCCGATCGAGGGCTGCCCGCAGGCATTCGGCCCGAAGCGGGCACTGCGCGCACAGTGCCTTGGCCTGTTCGAGCTCACGGGGGTCCTCGGCGAACCACAGGTCGGCGTCTGCCACCTGGCACGGCAGATCGAGCGCGGCCTTGCGGTCCGCCCCGGTACACGACTCGAGTACACACTCAACGGTCATGACTTGTTGTCTCCACATCTCGGTTTGAAGCTGTCGGTCTTTGGTGACTGACCCGCCGCCGTGGATGTGGTCCTCGGACGTCCGCTCCGGGGGGGAGGGAAACGATCACGAGGTTTCACAATCAAAAGGGCCACGGGGTTCGTCTTCGCGATCCGCCGTGGCCTGTGCTGCCCGATCTCCCTATTTCAGGGATTTCGGCAAGAACACGGGGAATCTTTGCCTGGCTCGCGCAATCGCGTCGATACCGGCCTCGGCGATACGCAGTGCGCCGACAGATGCGATTGCCGCGGGAGCGGGCTTCGCCTTGCCGGACAATTCACATCCACGCCACGAACAATGCAGTCCGTCGACGTGTTGTGCCTGTACCGCGGTCGCGCGGGCGGTGGCGTGCGCATGTTCAGCGCCTGCCCCCGGAGCCGGATGGCCAACGCCCGACACCCGATCGGTCACGGCCGGATACCCGAACGGCGACGAGGCCGCCGGATGGACATCGGCCGCGCACGGAGCAGCGCCGGCGACGAGCTGATCATCGACTCGATTGTTCATGGGTCCGACACTCCTTTCCGTGCTCGATCGGGAGACTGCTGGGTACTGGGCGAGCCCACCCGATGTGGGACACACGACACTCTCCCCGTGTCGTGCTGACCAGAGTAGAGGCCGATCAGAAACCACACAACCTAATTTTGACCAGCACTTTTCACGAAGATGCGGCATGACCCGCCGACGATCCGACCCTCCCCTGCGCGCCATCTCGCGGGCTAGCCTCGGACACATGATGACCTACCGACTCAGTCACTCCCTCACCGTCGATGCCGCACCGCCGGTTGTGTTCGCACTCGTCAGTGACGTCACCCGAACCGGGGAGTGGAGTCCGCAGTGCTACCGATGCGAATGGGATACCGGCGAACGCGGCGTCGGCGCGACTTTCACCGGCCATAACCGCACCACTGACCAGGAATGGTCAACCGTGTCGGCCGTTGTCGCGAGTGACCCGAACAGCGAATTCTCCTGGGAGGTCGTCGTCACCGGCACCCGCTGGGGATACCGACTCGAGCCGTCATCGACCGGAACGCTGCTCACCGAGTACACCGAGTTCACCGAAACGGGCAGCGCCTTCTACGTCGACAGGTACGGCGATGATGCCGAGAAATGGTTCACCATCCGCCGTAAGGATGCTGACGAGGGAATCCGTCATACGCTCCGGCGGATCAAGGCGCTCGCCGAAGACCGTCCCTGACCATCCGGGCGGCCGGAATCCGTTACCACTAGCCGGGCAGACGACCGGATGACCGCGTTCTCACGACGATCGCGACGATGTCGTCGCCGTAGTCGGTGAGCTTCTTCTGGCCGATGCCGTGGATCTTGATCAACTCCTGGGGGGTGGCCGGGGCCTGTTCGGCGATCGAGGTGAGCAGCTTCTCGCTCAGAACGGTGAAACCGGGCACCTTCTTGGCGTCGGCGACCTCGTCGCGCCACTGCCTCAGTTCGGCGAGCAGATTCTCGTCGATGTCGGCCGGGCAGCGTTCACAGCGGCCGAGCAGCGCGGCCGCCGACCCGACGAGACGGGTGCCGCAGATCCGGCACGACGGGCCGCGGCGTACCGGCGCCGGTTCGGCGATCCGGGAGGCCGGTGACGTGTCGGGCACGATGTCGTCGGTGACGAAGCGCGAACGGCGCCGGGCCCGGCCGCCCTCGTTGCGGGCCAGCGCCCACGACACCCGCAGATGTTCCCGGGCGCGGGTCACACCGACGTAGAACAGCCGGCGCTCCTCCTCGATCGCCTCGAAACCGGAATTGATGGCCTGCGAGATCGGCAACGAACCGTCGGTCAGACCGACCAGGAACACCGCATCCCATTCCAGGCCCTTGGCCGCGTGCAGCGACGACAACGTGACGCCCTGCACGGTGGGAGGGTGCCGGGACTGCGCTCGGGCGTTCAGTTCGGCCACCACCGAGCGCAGCGTCAGATCGGGCTGGGCAACGGCAAGATCGTCGACGAGGGCCGCGACCGCCCGCAGCGACTCCCAGCGGGCCCGCGCCTGCGCGCCCGACGGTTCATCCGGAGACAGCCCCAGCGGGGCCAGCACGGCACGGGTCACCATCGGCACATCGGCGTCGGCGGGCAGATCGTCGCGATGCGCGGCCTCGGTCAGCCCGCGCATCGCCTGCCGCACCTCGGTGCGGGCGAAGAACGATTCGCCGCCGCGCACCTGATACGGGATACCGGCCTCGGTGAGCGCCTGTTCGTGATTGTCCGACTGCGCGTTGATCCGGTACAAAATCGCGATCTCCGACGCCGGCACCCCCTGCTCGATCAGGTCGGCCACCTTCAGCGCCACGGCGGCCGCCTCGGCAGGCTCGTCCGGATACTCGGCGAACACCGGCTCGGGCCCGGCCGACCGCTGACCCAGCAGCCGCAGCCGCGTACCGGCGATCCGGCCGCGCGCCTGCCCGATCACCCGGTTGGCGAGGTCGACCACCTGCGGTGTCGAACGGTAGTCGCGTTCCAGCCGCACCAGGGTGGCATCGGGGAATCGACGGGTGAAGTCGAGCAGGTACGACGGGGTGGCACCGGTGAACGAATAGATGGTCTGGTTGGCATCCCCCACCACCGTCAGATCGTCCCGGGCACCCAGCCATTCAGCGAGCAGGCCCTGCTGCACGGGGGTGACGTCCTGGTATTCGTCGACGACGAAGCAACGATAACGTTCGCGGAACTCCTCGGCGATCGCCCGGTCGGTCCGCAGAATCTCGGTGGTGTAGATCAGCAGATCGTCGAAATCGAAGAGCCGATCACCGTTCTCGTCGACCTTCAGCCGTTCGTACGCGGCAAACACGGCGGCGACACGCTCGGCCGGTTGCGGTGTGTCACGGCCCAGTTCGGCGACGTCCTCGACATAGCGCGCCGGACCGATCAGCGATGCCTTGGCCCATTCGATCTCGGCGGCGAGGTCGCGGACCGCCTCCTTCGAGGTGGGCAGACCCACCCGGTGCGCGGCCCGCGAGACCATCTGGAACTTGTTGTCGAGCAATTCCCAGCGCAGCCCACCGAACGCCTGCGGCCAGAAGTAGCGCAGTTGACGCAACGCCGCGGCGTGAAAGGTCTGCGCCTGTACTCCGCCCACCTCGAGCGAGCGCAGGCGCCCGCGCATCTCCCCGGCCGCCCGCGCGGTGAACGTGACCGCGAGCACCTGGCCGGGATTGACCTGCCCCGATGTGGTGAGATGCGCAATGCGCCGGGTGATGGTCCGGGTCTTGCCGGTGCCCGCACCCGCCAGCACGCACACCGGTCCGCGCGGAGCGAGGACGGCGGCACGCTGCTCGGGATCGAGACCATCGAGGATGTCGGGCACGACACCACTATCGCAGGGCCCTACGACAGCGTCTTCGCACACCCGTTCGCCGGGTGACCGGGACATCCCCCGTCGCTACGCTCGCCTGCACATCCCCCGTCGCTCCGCTCGCCTGCACATCCCCCGTCGCTCCGCTCGCTCTGATCACACTCCGAGCTTGGCCTTCACCTCGGCGATCGACGGATTGGTGGCGGTGCTGCCGTCGGCGTACCGCACGGTGGGCACCACATGGTTGCCGCCGTTGACGCTGCCGACGAACTCGGCCGCATCCGGGTTGACCTCGATGTCGATCTCCTGCCAGCCGATACCGCTGGCCTTGAGCGCGGTCTTGAGCCGTGCACAGTAACCACACCACGAGGTGGTGTACATGGTCAGTTCGCCGTCGTCGGAGGTACGCGTGTCGTCATCGATCACATTGCTCATGCAGCACATAACACCACAGGTCGGCGCGGTGTTCCGGGTGGAGTCGCGTTACCGTCCGGCCTGCGGGTCCGCCCACGCCTCGATCATGGCGCGGGCGATCGAGATCGAACCGGGCAGCCGCAGCCGCGGCGCCCCGGCACCGGCCGGTGCCGGGGCGAGCGGAGCGACGGGAGATGCCGGGGCGAGCGGAGATGCCGGGGCGACGGGAGATATCCGGGCGCCGTCGGCGCGCGACCAGCCGCCGCCCGCCGCGAGCGCCTCGCGCACCTCGTCGCGATGGAACCAGATGGCGTCGCCGATCTCGCCGTCGAGAAAGCGCAGCGGCTCGTCGGGGTCGCCGAGCGCTTCGAATCCGAGCATCAGCGATCGCGGGAACGGCCACGGCTGGCTGCCGAGGTACCGTGGGTCGCGCACCGTGATGCCGACCTCCTCGTGCACCTCGCGGATCACGCACTGTTCCAGCGATTCACCCGGTTCGACGAAACCGGCCAGAGTCGAGTACCAGCCGTCGGGCCACACCGCCTGCCGGCCGAGCAGCACTCGGTCGGCACCGTCGTGCACCACCGTGATGATCGCCGGATCGGTACGCGGGAACTCGTCGGCGGCGGTCGCCTTGTTGTGTCCGGCCAGGTTCGGGCCGCCCAGTGCGGGCCGGCGCACCCAACCGCCGCGCGCCGCGACGATCGGTACCCCGTCGACGGGCGAGAAACGAGCGGTGGCATGCCAATTGAGAATGCCCAGGGCGGTGACCAGCAGCCCCGCCTCGTCGGCGCCGAGCAGTTCGGCTCCGCGGCGGGGGTCGGCGGTCGGCCCGTCCACATGATCGACGCGCCGCGCCCACAGGTGACCGGAAGCGTCCTGCGCGTCGGAGACTCCGGCAGACACCGCGTCGGACACCCCGAGGAACACCGCATCGGGGCCCGGTTCGGGGCCGAGCGTCTGCGCATCGACCCAGTGCAGCGTGCCATCGCCGGTCACCGGATAGCGTCCGGTGGAATCGACGAGCAGCACCCGCGCCGACGGCCAGCCCGACAGCAGCGCGGCCGGGTCGTCACGCAGTTCGTCGGCACGGTGGAATGTCGCACGCGACAACAGCGGCGGCTGCGTCAGCGTGAACCGAAGCGCCTGACGTCGGGATTCAGTCATCGGCCGGTCCGCCCTGTCGTACGTACAGCAGGCGATCGCCCACTTCGATCTGTTCCACCTCACTGTCGTCCACGCGGTACAGCACGCCCTCACGAACCACCCCGAGCACGATGTCCTTGGTGTGCTTGGGCGAGCCGCCGGTCTCGGTCGGGTCCACCTCGCGTTCGGCGATCGAGTAGCCCTCATCCGGGGTCAGCAGATCCTCGATCACCTCCACCACGGTCGGGGTCTTGGTGGCGATGCCCAGCAACCGGCCCGCCGTCTCCGACGACACCACAACCGAATTCGCACCCGACTGGCGCATCAGGTGCTGATTCTCGGCCTCCCGGATGGAGGCGACGATCTTGGCCCGCGGATTGATCTCACGGGCCGTCAGCGTCGCCAGCACCGCCGTGTCGTCGCGGTTGGTGGCCACCACGATCGATGCCGCGTGTGCCACCCCCGCCAGCCGCAGCACATCGGACTTGGTGGCATCACCGCGCACCGTCACCAGACCGTCCTGCGCGGCCGCCTCCAGCACCGCCGCGTCGGCGTCGACGACGACGATCTCGGCCCGTTTGATGCCGTCGCCGATCATCGCCTCGACGGCCGTGCGGCCCTTGGTGCCGTAACCGATCACCACCGTGTGATTACGCACTGAGTTCCTCCATCGCTGAATCTTCAAGGCCTGCCGCGAACGCTCGGTGAGCACCTCCAGGGTGGTACCGATCAGCACGATCAGGAACAGCACACGCATCGGCGTGATGATCAGAATGTTCACCAGCCGCGCCTGCGGCGACAGCGGCGTGATGTCACCGTAGCCGGTGGTCGAGAGGGTGACCGCCGAATAGTAGAGCGAGTCGAGGAACGACAGCGCGTTGCCCTGCGCGTCGCGGTAGCCGTGGCGGTCGAGGTAGACGATCACCGCGGTGAAGAACAGCGCCACGACCGCGAACACCACCCGCTTGCCGATCGCCCGCCACGGGCTGGCCTGCAGTTCGGGAATACTGATGACGCCCACGAGCGCGTAGTCGGGCCCCTCCGACAACTGATCCGAGCGCAGCCGGATCCGGTTACGGACGGCCACACCGACGCCCATCGGTCATCGTCAACCCGCGTCCGGCAACCGACGCCCGGTGTCGCGTAGCGCGCGATACATGCCTCACAAGACCTTGAATCTAATACCCTCCGGCGGTTTCGCAAGCAGGGGCGGACGCGGCACGCCGCACCGGGATTCGCCGGCCGCCTCCGCGCCTATCTGGCCAGCAACGCCGCGAGCGCCTCCCGGTCGGGCAGATCGTCCGGTTCGAGTGTCTCCCCCGACCGCACGTAGTGGAACGCGGCGCGTACCTTCTCCACCGGTACCCCGGCCAGCTGCGCCCACGCGATCCGGTACGCGGCCAGCTGCACGATCAACGACGTCCGCCTGGCCGGTTCGGGCACCGACCCCGTCTTCCAGTCCACCACCAGCCAGCGGCCCTCACCCTCGGCGAATACCGCGTCGATGCGGCCGCGGATCACCGTCGTACCGATCACCGTCTCGAACGGCACCTCCACCTCGCTCGGGGTGCGCTGAGCCCATCGTGAGGCAAGGAACCGCTCCCGCAGTGCGTCCAGATCGGAGTCGGGCGCGGCAGTCGCGTCGGCGGCCCCCGGCAACTCGTCGATGTCCAGGAGCCGGGTCGCCCCGAACCAACGCTCCACCCAGGCGTGAAAGGCGGTGCCGCGCCTCGCGGTCGGATTCGGCGGAAACGGGGTCGGCCGGCGCAGGCGCTGCGCGAAAGTCTGCTCGTCGGCGTCGAGTTCGACGAGCTGACTCACCGACAGATGTGCCGGCAACTCCACCTCGATCAGCGCCTGGTTGACACTGCGCAGTTCGGCGAGCAGTGCGTCGGCCTCGGCACGCCAGGCCGCGATCACCGGATCGTCGGGGTCGGCCACCACCGGAGCCGATGCGGCAGGGCCACGTTTGCGGCTCCCACGCCCGGGTTTTCGCGGTGCGGCTTCGGCCGGCGCGTCGAACAGGCCCGGCGCCTCCCGTCCGGCGAGGGCGCCGAACACCCGGTCCGCGGCCTCACGCATCACCTCCCGCCGCCCGGCGAGCGGATCGTGTGGCCACGGCCGCGAGGCGTCCAGCTCGGCGAGCGGATTGCTGTCGCCGTCCTCGGGCGGATCGGCCACCTCATCCAGTCGCAGACCCTCGGAGTCGGCGGCCGGATCGGCCAGCGCCGACCGGGTGATCTCCAGCAGTTCGTCGAAGAACACCGACGGACCGCGCGGCTTATCATCGCCCTCGGACCAGTGGTGAGCCGACACCAGCAACTCGTCCTTGGCGCGGGTCAGCGCCACATACAACAGCCTGCGATCCTCCTCCAGCCGACGCTCCTTGATGGCCTCCCGATGCTCGACCAGGAGATTCTCCAACTCCTTGCGGTCGGCCGCCCCGGACACATCACATCGGGGAAAACCCTCTGATTCAGCACCTTTCGTGCCGGCATCGGCCAGATCACCACGAAGCTCGGCGGGCAGTTCCCGCGCACTGCCCAGCCACGTCGAATCGGCCTTGCCTCCAGGGAAGATCCGGTCACACAGATGCACCACGGCCACCACATCCCATTCCAGGCCTTTCGCGGCGTGCACCGTCAGAATCTGCACCCGATGTTCGGCTACCTCCACATGTCCGGGCTCGAGCCCCTTCTCGATGGACTGCGCCGCGGCCAGGAACGACAGCAGACCGGGCAGATTCGCGCCGGGCCGGTCGGCGAACCTCGACACGTACGCGGCGAATGCGTCGAGTTGCTCACGGCCGGTGACGGTTCCGCGCATCCGCCGCGCCTGGATCT
>Ga0116175_1000590_pt1 | contig 24842 bp, 22 predicted proteins | sample AD_UKC125_MetaG_FD_89802 | JGI IMG/M metagenome (GOLD analysis project Ga0116175, IMG submission 89802) | Active sludge microbial communities of municipal wastewater-treating anaerobic digesters from USA - AD_UKC125_MetaG | ecosystem: Engineered > Bioreactor > Anaerobic > Digestate | place: USA... | reverse complement strand
TCGTATTATCTGCATTATCTTCTAATCGTATGTAAATTATTTGGCCGTCTGTGCCTGTAAAATTATTGATTGGTGATATCGCGCCTGTATCATTGGTCGCATCTGCTAGTGTTTGATGAAACGTTAATGTGTAGTCTGCTGGATCATAAGTTCCATAAGCTATACCAACCTGTGGTGTGAAATTGAAATCTGCTGTGCCCAATCCATAACTACTCTCACATAACTCTAAATCTGGTGGCGTGGTGGGATTTATAACATTAGTTGTAATGTAAAGAAAAAACGAAGTAACAGTAATACAACCGTAATCAGGATCTTCTACTGCGGCGAAAATTTCTTGTCCATTTGTACCAACAAAAGCTGAAGGATTCCCAATTGGATTGTTCAATTGATAAGCATCAGCTGCAGAAGTGTAATAAGAAATTGGTCCACCAGTTCCATTTATAATCAAATTGGAATTGACAGTAAGATTAAAAATAGGGTTATTTGCTTGCGTTAAATCATTTGGAGTTCCCAATGGAAGATCAGGATAATATTCAACGGTCATAACGTCAGATTGTTGGCAACCACCAGGATAAGTAATTGTCAAACCATAATCTCCTCCTTGAGTAACTGTATAATTATTTGTATTAGCACCAACTATTGGATTACCATTATACGTCCACGCATAATTTACCCCAGGTATTTGAATTGCTCCTGCTTGAATGTTAATAGCAGTAGAGTTACACAACGCTGTACCATCAGCTATTGTCATGTTATCTAAACCATCAAATGTTCCTGTACCTGCTAAATTTGGGGAACCAATATTAAAACTTCCTGCACCTAGAAAAACCGCAGAATCATAAGAATTATCATTTCTATCAGCAATAACTAACTTTATATGATAAGTATGGCCAGGAGTTACAGGCGAAGATGCCGTTAACAATGTAGTTTCTCCATTAAAATTTGTTGCCGAATTTGTCGGATTAGGGAAATCATTGTAATTCCCAAAATAGGTAACATTTTCTGATGAACATCCATTATTGTACTGATTATCTCGAATTGTAACAACTGAAATTGGTGTTGTTGTACTAGGTACTAATGCTAAATTTGTGACTGGAGAAGCAACCGTTAAATCTGTCAGGAAGAAAGCAAAAGCGTCAGAGAAATCACATTGAAAAGTACCATATTCTTCCGATGCAAAGAGAAAATCAAAACTCATCGTATCGGTTAATGGAGTAAAATCGAACTCTAGAATAGTTGCATTATTATGATCATCAAAGTCAGGTGGTCCAGGATTTACATAGCCTAAGGTTTGCATGTAGTTAAACAACTGAGGATCACCAGGCCAAGCATCGCTTCCATTACTTTGAGTTGTTGTGTTTGGTCCAGGCGCAGCAGTCACATTACCTGTACTCAATATAACTCCAGATGTCATTGGAAATGTAGGGTTTGTATTAGAGAAATAACCTATCCCATTAACAGAACCAAAATTTGAACCAGTACTCCATGTAATATTAGAAATCGTTCCAACACACGATGAACCAGCAGTTCCATTACCAAAAAGTACATCTTGAACTAATTGAGGAACTGTATAAGTTGTTGTATTCACTGTAATTGGCTGTGAATAAGACATTACAGAAATCAAAAACAACAAAAACAATATTTTACTTTTCATAGCAATTCTTAAAAGAATAAAGAAATCAATTCTTTTATTGTTAATATTTATTTAAAACCTCAAATATAACCATTCATAGAAAATAACTTTGTTAAATTTGAAAAAAAATAAAAAGTATGAAAGTCCAAATAAAAGAAACTCAAAACCCTACAATAGTAAAATTTGAATTCCCAGAGTTTATTTTGCAAAATCAGCACCTTGAATTCAAGAATATTGATGAGGCAAAAAATTCGCCTTTAGCCCAAAAACTTTTCTATTTGCCTTTTGTTAAAACAGTTTACATTTCTGGAAATTTCATTGCTGTTGAACGATTTAGCATAGTAGAATGGAAAGATGTTCAAGAAGAAGTGGCCAATCAAATTGAAGAATTTATTGCTAACGGAGGTGTAATTGTTCTTCCTTCAGAGAATGTAGTAAAAAAACAACCTATTTCAATTTATGGCGAAACCACACCAAATCCTGCAACTCTAAAATTTGTTGCCAATAGAGCATTAACAAAAACCTCAGCCGAATTTAAAAACATAGACGAAGCATATTCATCTCCATTAGCCAAAGAATTATTCAAATTTCATTTTGTAAAAGAAATATTTATTACCGAAAACTATGTTTCAATTACCAAATATGATAGCATTTCTTGGGATGAAATTACATTGGAATTGCGAAATTTCATCAAACAATATCTGGAAAACGGAGGAATAGTTTTGGATGAAAATTTGATAGAAAGTGACAAAAAGATAGAAAATCAACAAATAAAAAACTTTGACAATCTTGATGTAACTTCACAACAAATTATAAACATTCTAGAAGAATATGTAAAACCAGCAGTTGCTGCTGATGGAGGAAATATTCTTTTTGACTCTTATGACGAAACTGATAAAAAAGTGAAAGTAATTCTCCAAGGTTCGTGTAATGGTTGTCCATCTTCTACATTTACTCTCAAAAACGGAATTGAAAACATGTTAAAAAGCATGTTGAATGATAGCGAAATAAGTGTAGAAGCACTTAATGCTTGATTTTGAATTCTGGAATAAATCCATTAACTTTATGAGATAATTCAAAAATTTTGTAATCATGGCAGTATTGAAAGTAATTGAAGTTCTAGCAAGCTCAGAAGTAAGTTGGGAAGATGCTACTCAAAAAGCTGTTGCGCAAGCTTCAAAATCATTAAAACATATTCGATCAGTGTATGTAAATGAACAAAGCGCAACTGTAAAAGATGGAAAAGTTTCAGAATACAGAGTAAACCTGAAGCTCACGTTTGAAATAGAATAATCTACAAAGCGTCCCAATTTAGGACGCTTTTTTATACACATCATGAACGAATTACACAAAGAAACAAGCCCTTATTTACTTCAACATGCAAACAACCCAGTTCACTGGAAAGCGTGGAGCAATGAAACTCTTTCTCTAGCACAAAAAGAAAACAAACTGGTACTCATAAGCATTGGGTATTCCGCTTGCCATTGGTGTCATGTAATGGAACACGAAAGTTTTGAAAATAATGAAGTCGCCAAAGTAATGAACAGACACTTCATAAATATTAAAATTGATCGCGAAGAACGTCCAGATGTTGATGCTGTATATATGAAAGCTGTTCAGCTAATGACTGGTCGTGGCGGTTGGCCAATGAATGTAGTTACGCTTCCTAACGGAAAACCAGTATGGGGTGGAACTTATTTTAGAAAAAACGACTGGATAAATTCGCTCGAAAAATTACAAGAACTTTATAACGAAAAACCAGAATTACTCCTTGAATATGCAGACAAACTTACCGAAGGAATTTCTTCGATTAGTCTAGTTCCTATCAATGATAGCAAAACCGTTTTCAGTAATGAACAACTTGAAAACCTAATCGTTAAATGGAAGAAAAGTTTTGATTGGGAATATGGTGGAATGGCCAGAGCTCCAAAGTTTATGATGCCAAACAATTATGAATTTCTTTTACGAATTGGTGTTTTACAAAAAAATACCGAACTAATTGATTTTATCAAACTTACCTTAACAAAAATGTGTTACGGAGGAATTTTTGACACAGTAGATGGAGGATTTTCACGCTATGCTGTAGATATGAAATGGCATATTCCACATTTCGAAAAAATGGGTTATGACAATGGTCAAATGGTTTCTCTTTATTGCAACGCATACAAAGTTTTTAAAAATGAAACTTTCAAAGAAGTAGTTTTCAAAACTTTAAACTTTGTAGAAAAAGAATGGTTTTCTCCATATGGAAGTTTTTACTCAGCCTTTGATGCTGATAGCTTTAATGAAGACAACAAACTCGAAGAAGGCGCATTTTATTCTTGGAAAAAAGAAGAACTTGAACGATTGATTTCAAATGATTTTGACTTGTTTTCAAAAGTATTTAACATCAACGAATATGGCTTTTGGGAAAACGACAACTATGTCCTCATTCAAAACAAATCATTAGAAGAAATTGCGAGAGAAAACTCCATTGATAGTAGCCTTTTAAAAGAAAAAAAAACAAGTTGGGAAAAAACATTATACAATTATCGAAAACAGAGAAAAAAACCTTTGCTCGACGACAAATGTTTAACTTCTTGGAATGCTATTTTGCTCAAAGGATTTGTAGATGCTTACAAAACATTTGGAGATGAAAAACACAAAGAAATTGCGTTAAAAAATGGAGAATTCCTTCAAAAAAATTGTTGGGATAATGATGGTTTTTTATACAGAAATTTTAAAAATGGAAAGAATAGCATTGTAGGTTATCTTGAAGATTATGCACATGTCATTGATGCTTTTATCTGTTTGTATGAAATCACTTTTGATGAAAACTGGTTGTTCAATGCCAAACAACTCACACACTATTGCTTTGATTATTATTACAACGAAAAACAACAGTTCTTCGCCTTTAACCACAAAAATGACAGCCAGCTTATTGCTGAACATTATGAGGTTGAAGACAACGTGATTCCTGCGGCAAATTCTGTAATGGCAAGAAATCTAAAAAAACTAAGCGTTTATTTTGAAAACAACTATTTTGAAGAAATCGCCCAAAAAATGCTTCAAAACATTCTGCCAACTATTGATTACCCATCTGCGTTTTCCAACTGGTTGATGCTCCATTTAGATTTTGATGAACAATATAAAGAACTAGCTATATTTGGCAATGAAAGCTTTGATTATGCAAAAAGACTGAATGCCAAATATTTACCAAACATAATCCTTGCTGTTGCAAAAAATGAGAGCAAGCTTCCATTCTTAAAAGACAAACAAGAAACAAAAAGCACAAAATTCTATTTATGTCAAAATAAATCCTGCTCTGCGCCTACCGAAAATTTTGAATTATTATTACAAAATATTGAAAACTAGTTCATTCAATTTTTCGTAATATTGTAATTACTAAACATTTAAAACAATAACATCATGGGATTAGGTTCATTTTTCAAAAATCTATTTGGCTCAGCCAAAGAAAAAGCAGGAGAAATTGCTGATAAAACTGAAAACTTCGTTGAAGAAAGTTACGAGAAAGCAAAAGAAACAGCAGCGCCAATTATCGACAAGGTAGAAAATTTTGCAGAGGAAACTATAGACAAAGCAAAAGAAAAAATTGAGGAATATGTTCCTGCTGCAAAAGAAAAAATTGAAGATGCTGTAGAAACAGTTAAAGAAAAAGTAGGCGAATTTGCAGATAAAGCCGAAGAGGTTGTAGGAAGCACAGTTGCATCGGTGAAAGAAAAAGTAAATTCTTTAACAGATACAGCCGAAGAAAAAGCAGAAGATTTAAAAGAAAAAGTAGAAGAAAAAGTCAATCGTGTTGAGGAAGACGCTGACTAAATTTTTATCTTTGCAATAAATTAAATCACGCTAATGCGTGATTTTTTTATAAATAATTATGAAAAAAGAAGAGCTACATTATATCCATTCATTTGAAGAATATTTGAATGATTTTCTAGACTTGCTAATAAGCTATTCACCCAAAGTAATATCTGCCTTAATTATTCTTGTAATTGGGTTATATGCCATTCGGTTGATTAATAGAACTGCTGTAAAAATTATGCAAAAAAGGGAAATGGAAGTTACCCTATCAGAGTTCCTATCGAATAGCTTGCTCTGGGCAATGAGAGTTTTACTTTTCATTACCGTAATTTCTAGATTGGGAATAGAGTCTTCATCATTTGTAGCAATTCTCGGTGCAGCTGGATTAGCAGTTGGGCTTTCACTTCAAGGTTCATTGTCAAATTTGGCTGGAGGTGTTTTGATTATTCTCTTCAAGCCATTCAAAGTTGGCGACAGTATAGAAGCTCAAGGTGTAAATGGAACTGTTATAGATATCGAGATTTTCTCAACAAAACTCTTGGGTATAAATAACCAAACTATTTATATTCCCAATGGAATTTTATCTAATGGCACAATAGTCAATCATTCGCAACAAGGATTTAAACGAGCAGAAATTGTGTTTTCATTATCCTATGAAACAAACATTAAAAATGCCAAAGACATCCTGATGGAAGTCATGAAAAACAATAAAAAAGTTTTAAAAAAACCAGAACCATTGGTTGTTGTAAAAAATCTTGCAGACACTTCTATACTCTTGGCAATCAAACCATGCGCAAAAATTGAAGATTTTTTGGCAATGACTTCAGATATTATGGAAGAATCTAAAGAAGCTTTTGATAAAGCTGGTATTGCATTTCATCCATCTGCTGTAAAGAAATAACTATTTGGTCAATAAAAAATCTTTTAAGTAAAAAGGTTCAAAATAGGCAACATCTTCAAACTCTTTCGCAATAAACTTTTGAAAACTTAATTCGCTCATTTCATTTGCTGATGGAAAGATAATTTCTGGCAAAAACTGAAAATTACTTTTGGTTAAAACAGTTTTACACTTTTCTTGACAATCTCCTAAAAAATAAATCTTTTCGTTCACATGAGCATAGCTATTTTCATCTAAAATTTCAGCTTTTGTTTCGGATACAATTTTTTTCTCCTGATTGAATACTGCGCTATATACTTCCATTCTTCGTGCATCGAGCATTGGAACAATAAGCCCATCATTTTGATTAACTTTGCTAGCCAGAATTTCTAATGTATCAATAGCAATCAAAGGTATATTTAAGGCGTAACAAAGACCTTTGGCTGCCGAAACTCCAATTCGCAATCCAGTATAAGAACCTGGACCTTTGCTAACAGCCACAGCATTTATCTCTTTAATATCTACTTGACATTCTTTGATTACTTCATCTATGAAAACATGAAGTTTTTCGGCATGCGAATATCCTTGATCTGCTTGTTCTTTACAAAAAAGAGTTTTACCATTTTTTGACAATGAAACAGAGCAATTTTTTGTAGCTGTTTCAATATTGAGAATAATTGCCATTATTTTTTACCCGATTTTTTTTCTTCCTCTTTTGCTTTAGTTTTTACTTTATCACCAGAGTTCAAATCTTTGGAAACAGTAGTATATGGACCAGTGATTACAACATCTCCTTTTTTCAATCCAGAAATTATTTCGATGTTTGTATCGTCTTGAATACCTGTTTTTACAATTCTAATTTTGGCTTTATTCCCATCTTTTACAAATACACATTCAAACTTTTTGTCGCTTTTTGCTTTCACTTTGCCATCTTCACCTTCATCATCTTTTATTTCATAAATTTTTGTTGCCGTTGTGTCGGCTTTTACTACTACAGAACTAATAGGCACACCAATAACATTTTCTTTACGCATAGTGATGATATCAACTGTAGCAGTCATTCCAGGTCTAAAAGGAGAATAGGTCGAAGGTTTTCCTTCCAATAAATCTTGATAAGATTCTTTAAGAATTCTAACTTTTACTTTAAAGTTTGTTACTTGATCGGCAGTTGTAGTTGTGCTTGCCGAATTTGAGATGCTAGTTACAATTCCTTTGAATTCTTTTTTCAAATAAGCATCAACTTGAATTTTTGTGCTATCGCCAATGCTAACTTTTACGATATCATTTTCGTTAACATCTACTTCTACTTCCATGTTGGTTAAATCAGCAACTCTAAGCAATTCTGTTCCTGTCATTTGTTGTGTTCCAAGAACTCTTTCGCCAAGCTCTACACCAAGAGAAGATATTGTTCCATCTGCTGGCGAATAAATAGTTGTTCTTCCTAGATTATCTTTTGCTTCTTTGACAGTAGCATTTGCGCTTTGAACATTAAAATAGGCCGATTCTTTACTAGCTTTTGCATTTTCGAAAGTGGCAATAGCTTTATCCCAATCAGATTTTGAAATGATTCCTTTGTCATACAAAGTTTTACTTCTTTCATAGCTTGCTTTTGCTTCTTTGAATGTCGCATCTGCTTGGCTCAATCCTGCTTTTGAACCAGAAAGATTAGACAATGTTCTATTATAACCAGAAGTATATAAATCTGGATTTATTCTAACTAGTAAATCTCCTTTTTTCACCACTTGACCTTCCTTTATAGGCAAAGCGATAATCTCTCCAGAAACTTCAGAAGATATTTTCACTTCTACTTCTGGTTGAATTTTACCAGTAGCCGAAACGGTTTCAACAATAGTAATTTCGTCAACTTTTGCAGTTTCTATTTCCTTTACACCTTCATCGCTTCCTAGTGTTCCGTTTTTCTTTAATATTACTAAAAGCGCTATTAATCCGATTATTATTCCTGCTATCCAATAAATTTTTTTCTTTGACATGGTTTTATGGTTTTTTTAATATTGGGATTCCAAAATAAAGTTCAACAACTTTTTCTTTAAAAATAAAATCATATTTTGCTCTGATTGCATCAGATTGAGCTGTTGTGTATAGCAATTGTGCTTGATTGTAGTCAAAAGCATTCATCATACCTACAGCAAATTTTTCTTTTGCATAATTAAAAGCTTCTTCTCTAGCTTCGAGAGCAGAAACTGCCGATTCATATGTTTTCAAAGCGGCATTGGCATCGGTGAAAGCAGTGTAAACATTTCTTTCCAAATCAAGTTCTGCTTGATTGTATGCATTTTTTATTCTCTCATAATTTACTTTAGATTTTGCTACATTATTTCTAGCTGAAAATCCATTTAGAATTGGAACATTCAGTTGTAATCCAAAGTTATGCCCTTTATTGTCACTAAATTGATCAAAAAGAGGTAATGGTCCAGCAACTATTGGGTTTCCTCCACCATCAACACCTATTATTCTATCAGAATAACTAGCACGAGTACTAAAACTATAAAATCCTGACAAACTTGGTTGCATGGTACCTTTAGCAATCTTTACATCTCTTTCTGCAACATCCAAATTTGTTTTTGCAATTTTTATCTCTATTCTATGTTCAAGTGCTTTCTCGTAAATAGTTTGTGGTTTTTCTAATAATGTAGCGCTTTGCTCAGCGTTGATATTTTCGTCAACAATATCAAAATTTTTGAAATCGTCTAATTGAAGCAATTGAGCCAAACTAAGTTTTGATATCAATAAATTATTTTCGGCAACCAAAATTTTCTGTTTATCTAGAGCTACAGTAGCTTTCACATCGAGTAAATCTCCTCTAGGCACAGAACCTGCTTTGACCAATTCTTCACTTCTCTTCAATTGTTTTTCATCATTAATCAATTGTGCTTGTTGCACTTTCAAATTCTCTTTATTGAAAAGAATATTCAAATAGGCATTGGCAACAGAAAGTGAAATATCATCTTGAATTTTTGACAAATTGTATTGTGAAGCTAATTCTGAAAGTTTTGCTCTACGAAGTCTATTTTGGTTTTGAAGTCCATTGTATATATCAACACTTGAATTAAGACTAACAGAACTAAACTGAGTGGTTTGATTTTCTAGTAATCCAGTTGTAATGTTCTGGTTTAAACCAATGTTCCATGAATGATTTGCTCCAGCATTCAAACTAGGAAGAAAATTTCCTAAAGCAGAGTTTTTATCAATTTTTGCACTTTGCAAATCGAGTTCGGATTGCTTTACCGAAATGTTGTTTTTTAATGCATATTCAACACATTCTTGCAGAGTCCATTTTTTATCTTGTGCTACAGAAGTGAAACCCGCAAGAAGCAAGACAAACAAAAAATAATTGATTTTAGTTTTTATCATATTATTTAGCATTAATTACCAAATTCATATTTACAAAGGTATGACTTTTGCTATAGAATTTTTTAATAAACTATTTGTCATAGGTTTTTTAATAATGTTACACTTTTGCTAATTTTCGTTTTACATTTGTCAAAATTTTATTCATTCCACATGAAACATTTTCTTTCATTTCTTCTTTTATTCGGAATTATGAATTTGTTCCTTAGTTGTTCTTCCTCGCAAAAAATTGAAGCTCTAAAACCTCTTCCTACTGATAATTCGCCAATGGTTTATAAAACCACGACTTCCATCATAAGCATGCCTCTGGAAATTAGCTTAAAAGAAATAGAGAACCAAACGAACAAATCACTGAATGGGTTGATTTATGAAGACAACAACCTAGAGGATGATAAGACTGAAATGAAAATTTGGAAAACAGCTCCAATACAAATCACAGAAACGAATGGAAAAATTAGAACCGTTTTACCATTAAAAATTTGGTCAAAGTTCAAATATGGAACAAACTTCATGGGCTTAAACGATACTCGAGAAATAAATCTGAATGGTACTATAACGTTACTGAGCGATGTAAAACTGAATAATTTCAAACTAACAACGATTTCCAAAATTGATGATTTTGAATGGAGCGAAAGTCCAAGTATTCTTGTTTCTGGAAAAAACATTCCTATTACTTACATTATCAATCCAACACTTTCAATTTTCAAATCAAAAATGGCAAAGAAAATAGATGAAGCTATTGAAAAATCTGCCGATTTTAAGCCTTATGTTTTAGATGTTCTAGAAAAAATGAGTACACCATTTGTAACCAGCGAACAATATGAAACTTGGTTTAAACTTATCCCAATTGAGGTTTATGTTACTGATGCCGTTTTGGAAAAAAAAGACATCAAAATGGATTTGGGACTTAAATGCAACATGCAAACGATGGTAGGTTTAAAACCTAAAAACACTTTTGATCGAAATGCAATTAGTTTTAAACCAGTTGCAAAAATTCCTGAAAAGATTTCGGCACATATTGCGGCAATTTCTACTTATGAAAGTGCTTCAAGAATAATTACAAATAATTTTAAAGGAAAAGAATTTGCCTCAGGTAAGCGAAAAATAACCGTTCAGAAAGTTGATTTATGGCAAAAAGATGGCAAAATTATTATTGCTCTTGAAATGACTGGCAGCATTGATGGAACTATCTATTTATCTGGTATCCCAAATTATAATGCCATAACAAAAGAGATTTTTTTCGACCAAATGGACTATGTGCTCAACACAAAAGGATTGTTGACAAAAACAGCCAACTGGTTGCTACAAGGTGTAATTTTGAAAAAAATAGAAGAAAATTGTCGCTACTCTATAAAAACTAATCTAGATGAAGCTAAAAAAAGTATGTTACCCTATTTAACAAATTATTCTCCTATGAAAGGTGTTTTTGTCAACGGAACGATGAATGATTTCGAATTTGAAAAAGTAGAAATTACCAACAAAGCTATCATCGCTTTTATCTCTACTACCGGAAAAATGAATGTGAAAATTGACGGAATGGAATAATTATTTTTGTTCTTTTTTCCCAAAATACATTCTGTAAATCACAATTCCGATAAGCCCAACAAGTATATATGGTATTGCCATCAGGTAAACAATTCCATCGTTGACTGCTTCTACTTTTTGATTTTCGCCACTACTTTCGAGTGATGCTCTACACATAGCACATTGAGCTTTTGAAGCAACAGGCAACAGGCAATAAACAATAAGCAAAATAAATTTGCTGTAATTCGCTTGTGACTTGTGACTTGTGACTTTTAATTTAGTTAGCATAATATGGGGAAATCATCAGGTAAACCACAACACCTGTAACAGCTACATACAACCAAATAGGAAATGTAATTTTTGCTATCTTTTTATGTTTATCAAATCGTTCCGAAAGAGCTCTTACATAGGTAAACAAAACTAACGGAATAATTGAAATCGAAAGTACTATATGTGTTATCAGTATAAAAAAGTACACCAATCTAGTTGAACCAACTTGCAACTTTTCTTCATCACTCAACATCCCATCATGATTAACGTCTCCAAAATAAGTTGAATCTGCTGTCATGTGATAGGCAACATACATCACCAAAAACATTACGGAACATGCTATTGCTGTTGTCATCAGCTTTTGATGCAATGTTTTATTTCCTTTCTTTATAGCCAAAACAGCCCAAACTAAAAGAACAGCTGTAAATCCGTTTATTGTAGCATAAATTGGAGGCAAAAATGAAAGCGGTTCTATATTAATTCCAAAATCTTTCAATTTTACACTAAATAATACAGCTACAACAACTGGTATTATTATAGAAACAACAACAATAAAGCTGCTAAATTTTTTTTCTAAATCTTTGCTATTTACATTATTCATTGAGTAATTTTTTTATGTCTTCAATTAGGGCTTTCACGCCTTTTTTCTCTAAACCGTCGTAATAAATAATTTTATTGCCAAACTCATCTTTTCGGCTTCTAATGTTTCCATTTTTGTCAATAAGAGCAAACAATCCAGAATGCTCAAAACCACCATTAACATTTTTGTTTTCGCCGGCATAAAGGTTAAATCCTTTATTGGCTATATCAAAAATATATTCTTTTTGTCCAGTCAAAAAATGCCAGTTGGATGATTTTACACCAAGTTTTTCTGCATGTTCTTTCAAAACTTTTTCGGTGTCATTTTCTGGGTTGATAGAAATTGATGCTATTCCAAAATTTGGATTACCAAAAAATTCTTTTTCAATGGTAAGCATGTTTTGATTCATTCTAGGACAAATAGTAGGACAAGTAGTGAAGAAAAATTCAACCACATATACTTTCCCTTTATAAGATTGATTTGAAATCTCTTTCCCATTTTGATCTTTTAAAGAAAATTTTGGTGCAGGACCAATAATTTCTAGACTTTGAGCACTATTGTTTTTATTCCCAGAAACTTGATCAAGTCTGTCGCCTTGCACTACTTTGTTTGACTTCACTCTGTCTATTATTTTTGGAATAAAAATGATACCAAAAACAAGTATGATAAAAGCAATTCCTATATATGCTTTATTTTTCATTTGTTATATTTTTCTGTTTGCACTATTTTTTTTCAAAGCCAAACGATATTCAGCTAAAATTATCTTAACATCATCTGTCATTTCATTATGCAATTCTGATGATGAACTAAAATCATAACCTTCGCGATATTCTTCTTCACCTTGAACACTTTTCCCTTTTCTTCCTCTGATATTTCTTTCCTTATCAATGATATAAACAGTATTTGTTCCTGAATTTTGGTCTAATTTGCCTTGTAATTTCAAGTTTTGGAAGTACTTATTTATATCATCTTTTGAAGCAAAAACAAAATGATATCTTGATGTATCTGTTATTTTTTGTAATCTAGAAAGTATTTCTTTTGCTTGTTCTTGGGTTCCATCTGGAGTAATAAAAACCATTTGGAAATCTTTGAACTCGTGGTTACGGTTATATATTTTTTGATTTAGTAAAAAGAAACTGCCTCTTTTTTGAAAAAGGCTATCTCCAGGAAAACCAAGTATGGTTATTTTCCCATTAAAAGTACTCTTCTTGCCATCAAGCGTTTGCCAATCTTGATTGATATCTGTAATTGTTTTTGTTAAAACAGGAAGTTTAATAAAGCTATTTACTCCTGTTGCAAAAAACATATAAACCACTAACGGAAGTATAAAAAGGACTATTAGAACAAATTTCTTTTTCATTGTTGTAAAATACTTTGCAAAAATAAAAAAAGGTACGCAATTGCGTACCTTTTTAATTTATTAATATGGTGTTAAAAATTCCATTTTATTGTTCCTACTTTGAAAACATCATGAACATAACTTCCTTCTGTCAATAGTATAAATACTAAATACAATATTAGGAAAACAACGGTTCCAACAACTGCCCATCTTAGACTTGGTTTTTCTCCTTCCATGTGCATGAAAGCCCAAGTAATGTAATATGCTTTATAGAGTGTTAGAATGATGAAAACCCAATTAAGCAAATTCATGCCTAAAATATTTGTAAAGTATAAAAAGTGAGGTCTTTCAATCCCTAAATAAACCTCAACAATGGTTACAAAAGATAATAAACCAAATACAAACCAAATTCTTTTTGTGTTTGAAGCATGTGTATCGTGTGCCATGTTTTTAATGAATTTGCTAAAAGATTAAACTAAATAGAAGAATGTAAATACGAATACCCAAACTAAATCTACAAAGTGCCAGTAAAGTCCAACCTTTTCTACCATTTCATAAGATTTTCTTCTTTCATAAGTTCCTAAAAGAACATTAAGATAGATAATAATATTAATAATCACACCCGAGAACACGTGGAAACCGTGGAAACCAGTAATAAAGAAGAAGAAATCTGCAAATAACTTACTACCATATTCATTTCTAGTAAGATTTGCTCCTTCAACAACCAAATGAGCATTGGCTAACATTTTTTCAGATTCTGCTCTAGTTAAAACAGTTTTATGCTTTTCTTTATTAAGCTCATTATACAAAGTTTTATCTGCTTTTTCAGCTTCAGTTCCTCTGTATATCTTTTCTGTTCTTATCAATAAATCAGGATGTGCTTTAAATCCAGCTTGTACTTCGGCAACAGAATAACTTGGTAACGAAGGTTCATCTACAAACCAAACACCATTTTTACGTTCGTGCTGAACTCTTTCTTCGTGAAGAGTTGCTGCAAAATCTGCAAGTTTAACTCTTTCACCTTCTTTATTAACAAACTGAAGTATGCTTCCTCCTTTTGTTTCTACTGCTCCAAATTCACCAGTGATAAAGTTTTTCCATTCCCAAGCTTGAGAACCAACGAAAATCAAACCTCCAACAATGGTTAAAAGCATGTAGAATGCCACTTTTTTCTGTTTCATTTGGTGACCAGCATCTACTGCTAACACCATCGTTACAGACGAAAAGATAAGGATAAAAGTCATCAATGCCACATAATACATTGGTGCTTCTACACCATGCATAAATGGAAAGTGTGTAAACACCTCATCGGCAATAGGCCAATTATCAATGAATTTAAATCTAGAAAAACCATAAGCGGCAAGAAATCCTGAAAAAGTTAAAGCATCTGATACGATGAAAAACCACATCATCAATTTACCATAGCTTGCTCCCATCGGCTCATTTCCGCCACCCCATGTATTTGCAGTAGTAGTAACTGTCGTTCCCATAAAAGTTAATTCGTTAAAAAGTTCCCAAATTTAGATTTTTTTTCTTATTTAAAGAAATATAAAAATAAAAACAAATAAATCCACAAGAAATCGAGAAAGTGCCAATACATTGCACCAAGTTCAATACCAAGGAATTGCGTTGAATTGTATTTTTGTTTAAAATGATTATAAATTATAATTAAAAGCGAAATTAATCCACCAAAAAGATGTGCCAAGTGAGTTACGGCTACTATATACAGAAAAGTTGTTGTGATATTACTTTCTGGTCCAGTAAAATAATATCCTTGTTCAACAATTTGTCCAAATCCTTTGAACTGAAAAAAAACGAAAAGAAAACCTAAAAAGAGCGTTAACAATAAGTAATTTGTTGTAGCCTTTCTGTCATCTTTTTTAATTGCTTTTTTTGCTAGTAAAAATGTAACACTACACAGTATAATTACTATTGTACTTATAAAAAACGCAGAAGGCATTTGAAAATTTTTCAACCAATCGCCTCTTGATTTACTCACTACAAAGGCACTTGTCAATCCTGCAAACATCATTGTCATGCTCAGCATTGCAAACCACAAAATCAGTTTGTATGAACGAGCTTTTCTTTGATTGTGTTCTTCTATGGTCATTTCCATGGTAAACTATCTTAAAAATTTATCAAATATATAGATTAATTGTAATAATGTGATGTATCCAACACTTGCCAACATCAATGTTTTGGCAGATTTTGCTGTACGAGTTTTGTATAATCGAATTGCATGAATAATCAACCAAACTCCGAGTAATAAAACCAACACAGCTGAAACAGGAGTTATATACAGTTTCCCAGTAAAACCTATGCATGGCAACAAAGATGCTATCAAAAGCCAAAAGGAATACAAAACGGTTTGCAAAGCAGTAGAAGTATCTCTTTTACCTGTTGGCAACATAAAGAAACCAGCTTTTTCATAATCTTCATACAAAAACCATCCAATTGCCCAAAAATGTGGAAACTGCCAAAAAAACTGTATCAAAAACAAAGTTCCTGCTTCTATTCCAAAATTATTGGTAGCTGCAACCCAACCCAGCATAAAAGGAATTGCTCCTGGAAAAGCTCCAACAAAGACAGATAATGGTGTGTACGTTTTTAATGGCGTATAAACACTAGTGTATAGAAAAATTGAAATTGCACCAAACATTGCTGACTTTGGATTGATAAAATACAATAATATTAAACCAATAATTGTGAGCAAGCTTGCTACAAACAAAGCGTGGTTGCTAGACATTCTTCCTGATGCAACTGGTCTATTCTTGGTTCTATCCATCAATGCATCTAGGTCTTTTTCTATTACTTGATTATATGCATTGGAAGCACCAACCATACAGTAACCACCTATAGCCAACATGACCAACGTAAATATATCAATGCTTTTAAAATCATCAACTCCAAGAAGATATCCTGCAATAGAGGAAAACACTACACTGATTGCTAAACCTGCTTTTGTAATTTGCTTAAAATCAGAAGTGATTTTTTTTATCGAAACTTTTTCGGTTGGAGTATTCAAGTTTTCAGATTATTTGAATGGCGCAAAGGTAATGGTTAGAAAACGATTTGACAAAAAAAAGAGTTATAATACTTTTGAAATCTAGCTTTTCTTATTCATTAGTTTTTAAAAACATTTTTCAAGTATTTAGAAACAAAATTGACATCAAGAAACTCTGTTTGGGAAAAACTTATTTCTAAGTTTAAGAAAATAGTCTTCCATGGTATAAGTCATAAAAAAACCTAATACTACCGAGCCAACAAATGCTATAGCAAATCCTAAATACTTATTTTCAATCCCAAGAAAGCTTTCACAATAATTAACAAAAGTATGTATAACATAAATTGAATATGAACAAAAACCTATCTTACTTACAAAATCTACAATTCTTTTTGAAAAAATGGAATCTAATTGTCTGTTAATATTTTGGGAAATTAAAAAATGTACTAAAATTATTCCAAACGCAACATAAAGCATTGAAAAACCAATTGTCATAACAAAAAAGGACTCCAAAGGTTCTATAAAAGGAGTAAAACTAAGAAGAAGTAGAGCCAAAATAAGCAGTAATTTTTGATACTTAGTATAAAACTTTATTAGCGTATCTTTTCTAAAATTATACCAAAAAGAAATCAGAACTCCAAACAACAATGAATCTATTCTCAAATGAGTCATTGTCATGTTTTTTACATTGTTTTCAGGAAAATAAATATTACTAAACACTCTTAAAAAAAAGGTTGAAACAAGAATAATGATTATCAACTTTTCAAAAGAGGTTATTTTTTTAGACACAATATTTTTATCAAATGAAATTATTTTTTTATTCAGTATTAACCATAAAAGAAATGCTAATCCAAAATAAAAATGTTCTTCTACTGCTAGTGACCAACTTGCCGCATAAGCGTAACCCCAACCTAAAAAATAATTCTGAACAAAAACCAGATCATATCCTGAAGACAATAAATCTTTTTTATGCAACAAGATTCTAGGAATCATGTAAACAATATATGTTAAGTAGTAAATTGGATAAATTTTAAAACCTCTTCTAATTAAGAAAAGTTTAGGTTTAATATTTCCAAATTTTTGATATTCTCTAAAAAGTAATCCAGAAACTAAAAAACCACTTAGAACAAAAAATAGATCAACACCTATCCATCCCATTTGTTTTAAAAAATGCACAACTTCCTTATGCCTACAAATAACGAGAAGAATTGCAATACCTCTTAAAAAATCAAGTTCTCTTAGTCTATACGTTTGAATGCTCATCTATAAATAATTTACATAACAAAGATTCTTTTTGACAGCCTTTTAGAATCAAAAAATCTTCCAATATTTTATCAAAAAAATTAATAATCAAAATACCAGTTAAAAATATCACATCGCAACCCTACTGAAAACCAAGTAGTATTTTCTTTGAAAGTAGTAAGTGTATCTGCTTCAGGATTGAAACTACGGTAAATGAGACTTCCAAAAAGTTTTAGATTAGTTAATGGATTAATAAGATAACCTGCTTGCAAATCGGCAATAAAAACTGTGGTTTTATTCCCTTGACCTATTTCTACTCCGCTATTATAAGGACGATCAATGTCATAATCCTTATAAATGTTGCTTCCATAATTATTACTGTCTGTTGCAATGTCAAAATCTAAACCTCTAACGCCATAAGTTATCTTTGCATCAGCAAAATATCTTCCGTTAAAATAACGAGCAATAGCGACAAATTCTCTGAAATTTCCACCCCATTGATGTCCTAAACTTTGGTTGTTGTGACCATAATTGGTAATAGCTTCGCTATGAGCATAAACATATGGACGAACATTGTTATATTCTGCTTGTAGTAACAAATTCTTCACACTGAAAGCATTATAATATTTTGCTCCAAGTTGATAACCATACTTGTTTTTCCAACTTTTGTCACCTGCTTTTATATCTTTCAAACTAAATTCATCCAACAAAAACTGCGCATAAAAATTAACTTGATTATTTAGTTTATATTTTGAAGTAAGTCCCAGTAATGCATTTCCGCTTCGTGAAGAAGACGAAATTTCTACAGCTCTGTAGAAAATAATTGGGTTTACAAAACTCATATCAAAACCTCTGTTGTTGGTATTCGCCCAAACAACCGATTCAAAAAAACCTAGATTCCATTTATTGGTAACATTCAAACTTAGATAATGACTAGCAACATATTTGGTTGCATAAGTTCTATCAACCGTAACATCTGTTCTAACGTCTTTTAGCCATGTATATAAATTAGTGTATTTAATTTTCCAAAAAGTTGTATTGAGTTTAAAGTATGGATATGGACTAGCTCCATCACTCATCAGTAATGAACGATACCCATCGCCAATAAAGTTTCTTCCATAGCCAAGATTCAAATTGAAGAATTTATTTGGAGTAATAGATAAATTAGCTTCCGCCATTGGAAAATCGTATGCATCTGTTTTAAAATCTTTGGCAATACCCATTCCAGGAATAATTGCAGGATTTCCTCCTCCAGGTTTTATCGATTCGGCATATCGATTAAAATAATCAGCAAATCTTCCTTGACTTTCATAGATTGTTGTTGTAAAATTTACTGTTTTACCCAATCCTCCGTTGAATTGTAATCCACGAGTGTTGATGAATGTAGTTTTAGATACGCTTGGGTCACTTTTGCCAAATTGTAAATCCAAAACTGGATTTAGTGTGAACCAATAATCTTTTCCTTGAATTTCAACAAGATTCTCATTCCAAAGTTTTTTTCCCCACCAGCCTGATTTGTTTTTTGCTAGCTTTTCATTAGCTTCTTTCAAGTTGTAATATTTTGAAACCTCAGCATAGTTAAATGGTTTTGATCCTGTATGATTATTGGCACCAACTTGATTCATTTCATCGTCAAACTGTGCATAAAAACTATGTGAAAAAGGAATATTCAAATGGCTTACATATTGAGGCTTGGAAAAAGTTTTATAATTCATTTTTGAAACTTCTTCAAGTTCATTATCATTTCTAACAAACGCTGTCGAATTTTTTATAGTTAATTCTTCTGCTGCTTTGGCTTCTTTGATTTGAGCCATTGTTTGCAGAGGAAAATCCATCTTTATAGTATATTTAGAATACGTAACTTTACCGTTGTATGTTGCAGGTTCAACTTTGGGCATCAAGGCAAAAACTCTTCGGCTTTCAGTTGCCAATTTTTCCTCATTGGCATCAACATATTGAACTTTGAAAACACCTTTTTCATCAACTTCAAACAAAACAATCATTGTTCCTTTGTAATCTTTTGGCAAATCATTGGGCATTTTAAACTGTTGGTAAACAAAGTCATGAACTTTTTCGTAGAAACAGTTTTCTAAATCTTCCCCTTGATTTGATTCACATCCCGGAAAAATTGGAAATTTTTCTGAATATGTTTTAGTTTGAGCATTTATAGCTAATGAAAAAATCACAAATAACAGAGTGCTTATTTTTTTCATGATTGAAGTTTAAATAAATTAATAATTCCCCGAAGAAGTTCCTCCATTTGCAATAGCTTTTGCAGATGATGTTCCAATTCTTTTTACCCCTAATTTAATCATTTCAACAGCTTCTTCATATGTTCTAACTCCACCAGCTGCTTTTACAGGAAGTGGTGAAGAGTTTTCAATCATCATGATTATTGTTGGCACAGTTGCTCCATTAGGCAATCCATTTTCAGTTTTGTAAAACCCTGTTGATGATTTTACAAATACATTAGGAAAACTCTCTTCTTTGAAATTGGCAATTATAACATTCTTGATTAAGGCTGATAGCTGAACAATCTCTGCGTCAGTAAGTGCAGCAACTTCTATTATCCATTTGGCAATTTTATGATGTTGAAAAGCCAGTTTTGTTCCTTGAAGAATTTCGTTTTTCAAGAGCTCTGTTTCTCCTTTTTTGAATGCTTTGTAATTGCACACATAGTCTAACTCATCTGCACCGTCTTGAATTGCTTGCAAAGCTTCATCAAGTTTTTCTTGTAAAGTATTTTCACCTTCTGGAAAAGAAATTACTGTTCCTACAAGAACTTTAGATTTTTGTTCATCAATCATTTTTCTGGCAATTTTCACCATGTTTGGTCTAATCATGATGAGTTTGAATTGTTCATCGATTGCCTCTTGTACAAATTTTTGAACTATTTCTGTATTTTCTTTCTCGGTTACTCCTGCTTGCTCTGCGGTTTTAAGATAAGTAGAATCGAGGTATTGTTTTAAATTCATTTTATTTTCTACGCTTTTAGGCAATAAAAATAAAAAATCCCATCGAGATGGGAGTTTTTATCAATTAATAATTTTTTTATTTTCAAAAAAACTTATCAATATTCCTGCAGAAATAGCACCTGTAAGGTTTGCTATTACATCTAGAATGTCAGCCTTTCGAGTAGTAGTAAAATTTTCTTGAAGTATTTCTATAGTTATTCCCATTACTAATGAAATGAGAATAATATTTAGAATTTTTTTATTTGAAATCGTTGCAAATCGAGATTTTACGACAATAGCCCACAAAAAAGTAAAAACAAAATGAAATGTAAAATGGACATATTTGTCCATTCCTTTTACGCCTAGTGAGGGCAAGTTATTCAGTTTTGCTAAACATAGTATAAAAATAAGAACGGTCCAGCTTGTTGCCAGACCGAACCATATTTTTTTATGCTCCAATAAGCGCTTTATAATCATCGCTAGATAAAAGAGAATCTATCTCAGAACTATCAGAAATTTTAACTTTAATCATCCATCCTTTACCATAAGGATCATTGTTAACGCTTTCTGGGTTTGTTTCTAAATCTTCATTAAATTCAACAATTTCTCCTGAAAGAGGTAAGAACAAATCTGAAACTGTTTTTACAGCTTCTACAGTTCCAAAAACTTCATCTTTTGACAAAGTTTGATCAAGTGTTTCAACTTCAACATACACAATATCGCCCAATTCTTTTTGAGCAAAATCTGTAATTCCTACAACAGCAACATCACCTTCAACAAGAACCCATTCGTGGTCTTTGGTGTATTTTAAATTAGATGGTATATTCATGGTTTAATTTGTTTTGACAAAAGTATTATTTACAAACAGATTTATAAAATTTTTTACAACAATTAATTTCCAAAATTATATCGCAGTGTAAATCCAGCTCTAATATTGGTTAGCGGGAATGATGTTGATATAACTGGTTTAGAAAAAGAATGGTCATAATAGAAAATAGCTGTTAGATTTTTACTAAACGAATAATCGGCTGTAAGTTTTGCTGACCATAGGTTTTGTCCTCCACCAAGCTGATTGTTAGTATAATCTAAATATCGAACAATGGTTTTACTATTTCTATATGAAATATCTATTTTCATGTTGATATCACTCTTTATAATTCCTGTAGGATTATCGGCAAGTTTTGATGAGAAAATTACATCTTTAAATCGGTAGCCCAATCCCATTGTATATTCTAATCCTTGAACTTCTGTTAGCAAGTTGTTATCAAAACTCAACGATAAACTTCTGTCTTTTTTCATTTCTGCTAATAACTTGAATGAGTTTTTCATTTCAAAATCAACTCTTATAAGTGGGTTAAATTGCTCAACAAGGTTAGCATTACTAATAATTGTTTTCAAATTATAATTTCCTCCTGCATCAAATCCATCAGGATTTTTATCGTATTCAAAATTGGAACGGAATTGATTTACAGTGTAAGAAGCTCTATAACCATGCTGTATTGAAAAACGCTTGAATGTATCTTTGAAGAACTTATAGCGCATCAATCCAGTATATTTTATTGTCCAGTTTGGAATTGGAATATTTCTTAAAAAGTCTAGTGAAATATCCTTAGCGGCTTCACCCATTTTTTCACCTGCAAATCCATTTAATCCTAAACCAGTGTAGGCAGCTAGGAACGATGGCAATAATACCGCTTGGCTATTTTTACCATATCCTTTTGGAAAACCATCGGCATCAAGGTTTGAAGGGTTGTTGATGTCAATTCCGCGTTCTAAAGCAAGTCTGTTGGCAATGATAATTCTATTGTTTACAAAGTCGTTGAATGCCGAAGAATAATTTTCATCACTGGTTCTGAAAGCAGTTTTGAGCATTACGGTTGTCATTGAAAAATTACCGTAATTATAAGGTGAACGAGAATTATATACTCCATTTTCTAAATCATACTGCTCTGAGTAATTTTCACCATAAGTTCTATTGGCTGTTAAATCTATTTTAAAATCAGGGAATAAATCAACATTGGCGGTCATGTCTAGAGTTTTGGTTGTAACTCTTGTAAAATTTTGGTTAAAATCGGGATAATTTGTCAACCAACCATTTTTGGCAGCTTCGTAACGAACATCTGCTTGATCTCCAAAAATAAATCCAAGAGTTGGTTTTGATGAACCAAAGAAACCTAAACCTGGCAAATAACCTGGAAGTAATGTTCCTTGATTTCTGGTATAGTTGATATTTACATTTTTTACACTTGTCAAAACTCCTTTTATACCATCGAGAAAAGCATTTGAGTTTTGAGTTGGTTGAGCCTTGTTAGTTATTTTTTCTCCTGGTTTTGGAAGCGCATTTGGCTTTGGAGTTGGTGTTTTAGGTTTTTTTGTTAGCCCTAAATATTTGTATAACGACTCCATGTTTAGAGCAGTATTCAGCTTGTGTGATCCAGCATTTTGAATAGTATTCCCCAAGTTATATATTGTTCCATCACTTGTTTCAACGGTAGATAATGCCAAAGATGCTCGTTGCCAGTTATAATCGCCAGTATAAGAATATGTTGATTTAACAAAGCTAAAGACAGGAATTTTATTTATAGGAAGTTCATAGTTTACAACCAATTGTTGATTATGTTGATTAGCTAATCCAGTATTCCAAAAATCTGTCCAAATGGTATAACTGTTATCAACAACTCCATCCTGATCAATGTAGTTTCTAACTATGTTTTGAGAAGCTGCTGTATAGTTCAGTTTTAAAGCTTTGGTTATATTAAAATTAAAGCCATATTGATAGTTGAACATGTAATTTCTTCTATACAATGGATCGATAGCAATACCTGCTACATCAACTTGTCTAAATTGTTGTCTATTATATTGACGAATAATGTTAGAACTGAATGATATATTGGTTGGTAGATAATTGAAATTAAAATCTCTCAACAGTTTCCAATAATCGCTTTTCTTGAAATATTTAACATTTTTGAGTGGTTCAACTGTCTTTGGCTGAAAACTATATGCATAATCGACTGTTGTATTAACTTGTTGGTCTATATAGTTTTCTATTTCGTAATTGTGTTTTTTAATTTCATTGTATGAGTAAGACAACGTCAAATTCTCAGGATCATAAATTCTTTGTTTTTGCTCTGGTTGTCTTTCTTTTTTAACTCCAATAAAGTTTATACTCTTACGTTTGGTAAAATCTATAGCTCTGTTTTTTATGTTATCTTTTTCTGCTTCGTCAGTTGTGTTATCTAGCAATTGCTCTAGTCTGATGTCTTGATTGTATGGATCGTACTCTGGAGTAATGGTTTCTTCACCAACCGCATAGTTGAAAGGAAGATTAATTCCCCATTTTTTTGGTAAAAGTTTACCCAAACCAACATTGGTAACCAAATTATACTGTTGCATATCTTCGCGGCTTCTTTCATTTGGACTTTCTTCCAATGCTCCAAATCCAATTGTGCTCATTCTTCCCATTGCTGATATGGTAGCAAAATCGGCTAGATTAGAATCCATATTGATAACTGCTGCCATTCCACCTTTATTATTCATATCGGCAAGGCGTAACTCGTTGAACCAAACTTCTCCTCTTACAGGTTGATTGTTTTTATTACGAATACCAACCATTAATGTTCGTACAAGTCCAAAATTTGGATTTCCTTTAACTCCAAGACGCAATTTTCCTCTTTCTGTATTTGAAGCCAAAGACGGATCGAGTTCAAAGTCATCTTTGTATAAAACTCCTTCGACAAAATCAGTGCTTGGCGCACTCATTGCCAATATTTTAAGCTTTGTTAAAAGTGCTGTTGGTAAATCTATTTCATTTATTTTTGGCCAAATAAGTTCTGGATCAGAAACTCCTTCTGCGGTTATTTTTAATGGAATTTCAACCTCATAATAGTTGTTAGTAAAATCATTACCAAAACGGATAAAGGCAGCCATTTGATCATCTTGAAGAGGTGTTGGATCTGTAGGTGCTGGTAATGCTTCGGCATGAAGGAACATTTTCAATTTATTGTATTGACGCATGTCAACACTAACATTTTTGAAAACAGCTCTTGAGTCGCCTACTTCAAGTCCATCGCCAGAAGCTCTCAAAGACAGCGATTGCTCATTTTGATTGATTACAGTATTATTTTGGTTTGATTGCTCACGTATAACTCCCGGAGGTGTAACGTATGGAATTGGAATTCTTTGAGCATTTTCTTGAATATTTACCGAAAGCACATCAAACCTTGTTCCATCATCTTCTGGTTGGTTATCT
>Ga0116175_1000588_pt1 | contig 24850 bp, 26 predicted proteins | sample AD_UKC125_MetaG_FD_89802 | JGI IMG/M metagenome (GOLD analysis project Ga0116175, IMG submission 89802) | Active sludge microbial communities of municipal wastewater-treating anaerobic digesters from USA - AD_UKC125_MetaG | ecosystem: Engineered > Bioreactor > Anaerobic > Digestate | place: USA... | reverse complement strand
GGTGACCTGGGTGAACCCACGCTCGCGGACCAAGTCGTGCGCGATCGACGCGAGTCGCCGTTCGGTCTCGGCTCGCTTCACCTCACGCAGGCCGCGGGCTGCCACGAGCAGCACTATGTCACGTGACCGAATGGGGCTGGCCTGCCGGCGACCCGCCGACCCGGTCGAGGTGGTCCCCCTCGATGTCGACCCGCGGCACCACCCGGTCGAGCCATCGCGGCAGCCACCAGGCGCGTTCGCCGGCCAGGTGCAGCACCGCCGGCATGAGCGCCATCCGGACCAGGAAGGCGTCCAGGAGGATCCCCGTCGACAGCGCGAAACCGAATTGTCGAATCGTCGTGTCGTCCCCGAGCACGAAGCCCGCGAAGACCGACACCATGATCGCGGCCGCCGCGACGACGACCCGGCTGGCATGCCGGAATCCGGTGGCGACGGCCGCCCGCGCCGGCGCCCCATGCACGTGGGCCTCGCGCATGGAGCTGGCGAGGAACACCTGGTAGTCCATCGCCAGACCGTAGAGAATGCCCGTCGCCATGATCGGCAGGAAGCTGAGAATCGGCCCGGTCCGGTCAACGCCCGCCAGCCAACCGAACCCCTCGGTGCCGAAGGCGAGCGACACCAGCCCCATCGTCGCCGCGATCGACAGCAGGAAGCCACCGGTCGCCACGACCGGGATGAGCAGTGACCGAAAGACGATGAGCAGGATGATGAGCGAGAGCACGACGACGACACCGAGGTAGACGGGGATGGCTGCGGCGAGCACCTCGGACAGGTCGATGTTGATGGCGGTCAGGCCGGTGACGCCCAGCGGCGCGACGCCGGTCAGGGTCGTCCCCCGCAAGCGATGCACGAGCGCCTCGGTCGCCGGGTCGTTCGGCCCGGCCTGTGGGGTCACCTGATAGATCGCCAAAGTGCGCGCATCGTTGGCGCCCATGAAGCGGACCGTGCTCACCCCCTCGATGCCGGCCAACTCGGCCTGTCGGGTCAGCAAGGCGGCGGTATCCATGGACGATGCATCGGTATGCCGGACGGTCACCACCAGGGGCGCGTTCGCCCCCGGCCCGAAGGCGGCCGATGTGGCGTCGTAGTTGACCCGCTGCGGCGACCCGACTGCGGCGACCCCGCCGTCCGGCATACCCAGTCTGAGGCCGGTGGCACCCAGGGCGAGGACCCCGAGCCCGACCGCCACGACGAGGATGGTGACCAGCGGGTGCCGGGTCACGGCGGCAATCCACCGGGCGGCGATCGGGTGGTGCGCCGACGGCTGTGCCGCGCCCGGCGTGACGACGCGCGGCGATCGGCGCGACGCCGCGACGCGAGCGCCGACCAGGCCGAGCAGGGCCGGCAGGGCAGTGACCGAGATCGCCACCGCGAGCGACACGGTGACGGCTGCGGTGATCGCCATCGTGGTGACGAATGAGATGCCGAGGGTCAGCAGGCCCAGGAGTGCGGTGATGACGGTGAGGCCGGCGAAGACGACGGCGCTGCCCGCGCTGCCCACCGCGCGGCCGATCGCGTCGGCGGGCGTGAGACCGTCCTGGATGACGAGGGTGCGGTGCTTGTGCAGGATGAACAGGGCATAGTCGATCCCGACCGCGAGCCCGATCATCAGGCCGAGGGCGGGGGTCGATGAGGTCATGACGAAGTGCGACGACATGGCGAAGGCGCCACCGACGCCGATCGCGACCCCCAGCACCGCGGTAAGCACCGGCAACCCCGCGGCGACGAACGACCCGAGCGTGAGCAGCAGGACGAGCACGGCGACGCCGAGCCCGATGAGCTCATGGCCGCCCAGCGGCGGCTTCGATGGGGTCAACGAGGAGCTCGCGTATTGACTGAGACCGGCGTCCGCCGCCGCCTGCCCGGTGACCCGCAGGACGTCGGGCAAGGCGTTGTCGGGCAGGTCGCTCAGTGACGCGGAAAGTTGCAGCGGCAGCATCGCCATTCGCCCGTCGGCACTCACCCTCACCGTCGTGAGGGTTTGCCCGTCGACGACGAGGGGATGCCCCTGCGGGGTCGTGCCGGACGTGAGCCGGTCGAGGTCGCGCAGGATGGGTTCGACGGCCTTGTCGACCGCCGCGGTAACCGCCTGATCTGGCGGCGTCTTGGATGCCGAGCCGGCCGGCAGACCGAGCGCAGTCGGGGATAGGCCCGCGCCGCCCGTTCGGTTTCGCAGCGCCTCGACCTCGGCGAAGAGCGCGGTCGCCCCGGCCACCCTGGCGTGCGGCTCTGCCGACGTCAACGCCCGCGCCCGGGTCGCGAGACCGGTCAGGGCCTGGGCGTTCCCGGCTGGGGCGGGAGTGTTCCCGGCTGTGGCCGGGGTGTTGCCCGCTGTGGCCGGGTGGATCATCGCGGCGGCAGCGCGGTCCAGACCGTCCGCCAGTGCGGTGAGCTGGGGCGTCAGTGACTCGGCGACCTTGGCCTCGACCTGGGTGGTGACGGTGTTGCGCACCGTGACGCGCTGAGCCGCGAGCTTGGTCTCCAGGTCCACGGCATACCCCGTGTCTGCGGCCCGCCGCGCGGCCTCGGCGATCGCGGCGGCCCGAGCGGGGGTGTCGACCCGTCCCCCGTCATCGGCCGTGAAGACGAGGGTGCCCTGGGCGCCACCCGCTTGGGGCAGTTCGGTCATGACGGCGTCGAGGACCTCCTGCGAGGGGGTGCCGCGCAGGGTGAAGCTGGATGCGATCACGCGCGGCTGGGTCGCCAAGAGCACGCCCACCACGGCCAGCAGCACGGCCCATGCGGCGAGCACACGCCACGGACGGCGGAAGGCGAAGCGGGCCAATCGATGCAGGGCGCGGGGCATGCGGCACTCCAGGTCTCGTGAGGGGCCTCTGACGGGCCCGGACGCAGAGTAGGAGTTTTTTGCCTCATGCGCAATATTGCCTAACACGCAGGTATGCCGTGGCTCGGCTTCGGCGATGCCGTCAACCTCGCGCCGACCGCCAACCCCGCGCCGGTCACCGCAGTTGCGTCGAGCGCCATCCGAGCGCCCGGTGGGATCGCTTTCGCTCGTGAGGTGCGGTGGCCGGCGACGACAGCGGGTCTCACGGCAGGCCGGCCTTGGTGAACTCCTGCTGCAGACGTGGGCGGCGCCGGTGCTCCTGCCGGAGGTCAGCGATGAACTCGTCGACCTCAGCAGCGTGATCCGTCCCCGACGCCAACCTGCGCATCCGCGCGAGGCGACGCGCGGCATACCGGTAGTTCTGCGCTTCTGCGTCGACGAGCTGCTCGACAACCAACCGGGAGTGCACCGGCAGGGTGGCGACTGGATCGACCTTCTCGTAGGCAGTGAGCACCCGCGACCACAGATCTGTGTCGGTGAGCCCGAGCTCGTGCGCCAACGTCCAGGCGAGCGTGGGCTCCTTGAGTGTCGTGAGGGCGAACTGGACCGCCTCACGCGGGTTGCTCGCGAGCCGGCCGAGGACGTGCTCGCGCAGCTCGGACCATTCCGGCCCGGACGCCTCGCGCAGGGCAGCGGCATGCGCCGCCGTCGGCCACCGCTCGAAGGTGGATCGGGTGGTACCGAGCAGCGCCGCGGGCCGGTGGGCTGCGACCAGCTGGGCGAGATAGCGAGCCGCCAAGACCGACTGGTGGCCGCCGATGGGGTGCGCGACGGCCCGCTCGGCCCACTCGATGGCCAGGTCGAACTCGCCGATCTCGGCAAACGCCTCTGCCGTGTCCCGCAACCACGCCGGCACCCGCTGGTCGCGCGCATGGGTGCGGATGATCGCGTCAGCGTCGCGATCGAACACCGCCAGGCGCCGGTCGTTGTAGTGGATCGTGAACCAGTCACGCGACGACGAATGCCCGACGCCGCCACCGTCCGGCTCGGGCCCGAGCAGGGCGCGCCGCTCGGCCAGGCGCCGGCGGTAGGCGGCCATCCCGACCTCGCCCAGCGCAGGGGCATACGCCACCGGGTCGATGGTGAAGACGTCGCAGTCCTGATCGAACTGGAACGCAATCATCCACGCAACGAGCTTGGCCGGCGCCACCCCGGCTGGTGCCGCCGTCGCAGCATGCAGGGCCAGGAGGCGACGACAGGCGTCCCCGATGATCCCGCTGGAGTCGTCGGCTCGCATGACGACCTTGATCGCGGATGCGAGCGCCCGCTGCGTGACCGAGAACGCCTCAACAGGGTCAGTGGCCGCCGCGCCGGCCAGCACGTCGACCGCCTCGTGCATCTGCGCCCCATGGGCATTGGCCGTGCTCCAGCGCCAAAGCTCCGCGCGGCTGCGGATCCGGGGCAGGACGGCGTCGGCGAGGGAGGACATTCCCGGAGGGTATGCCGTGTGCTTGCCTCCCAGCCAGAACCCCGCCTCGGCGAGTGGGCTGACCCGCCTGGTGAGTCCGCCGCCTGCGACTCGGACAACTGGCGCGTGGGAGTCGTCGAGCGGATGCACGTGGCACCCCGTGCGCCGATTGGGCGCCGCCTGTGCGCCGCGGGGGCACAATCGGGTCATGCGCATCGCTGTCACCGGTGGATCGGGCAAGCTCGGCCGGCATGTCGTCCGCCACTTGCGGGCAGGCGGCCACGACGTCCTCAATTTCGACGCCACCGGTGAGCGCTGGACCGGCTGGACCCAGGTCGACCTCGCCGACTCCGGCCAGGTCGCCGACATCTTCGGCGGCGCGCACGGGGAGCTCGCCCCGGTCGAGGCGGTCGTCCACCTGGTGGCGATCCCTGCCACGGGTTTGGCACCGGATTCGGTGACCTTCCGCACCAACCTCACGGTGACCTTCAACGTGCTCCACGCGGCCATCCGCCAGGGCATCACCCGCATCGTCATGGCATCGAGCGAGACCGTGCTAGGCCTGCCTTTCGACACGCCACCGCCCTACGTCCCGGTCGACGAGGAGTATGCCGCGCGCCCCGAGAGCGTCTACTCGCTGGGCAAGTATCTCGAGGAGACCATGGCTATCGAACTGGTGCGGTGGCATCCCGAGCTGACGATCACCGCGCTGCGCTTCAGCAATGTCATGGACGTCGAGGATTACGCGGCCTTCCCCGGCTTCGACGCCTATGCGCGAGCTCGCAAGTGGACCCTCTGGGGCTACATCGACGGGCCCCGGCCAGGTGAGGACCGGCTGCGGCCACTCGTCGTGACATGAGCCGTTTGGCTGCTTCGCGAGCGCTGAACCAGCCAATTGGCTCATGTCACGGCGTAGGCGTGTCCGGTGGGGACCGCGCACACAGTTTTTGACGAGGCCCAGGTGCTACAGAATGCTACACTCAGACCGTGAAGACGATCAGCCAACGCCAACTGCGCAACGACAACGCCGAGGTCATCCGCGGCGTGGAAGAGGGCAACAGCTACCTCGTCACACGTCGTGGGGTGCCGGTGGCTCGTCTCGTCCCATTGAGTGCAGCGACAGACCTGCGATGCGATCGGCCGGCCAAGCGAAACCCCACCTACAGCCGACAGACCCGGGTCCGGATCGCTACGTCGACTGCCGATCTCCTGGCCGACCTGCGAGGTGACCGGTGAGCCTCTGGTACCTGGACACCTCGGCCGCGCTGAAGCTGATCGTCGAGGAGCCCGAGTCGCAGCTGCTTGCCCAGCTTCTCGACGACGAGCGGCCGGACCTAGTGGCGTGCTGGCTGCTCGAGACCGAGCTGCGGCGCGCAGCCCACCGGGGGAGGGGGGTGACGCAGGAGATGGTGACCGAGTTGCTGGAGGGCGTCGGGCTCTACGAGGTGCCGGCGTCCCTGTTCCGCGAGGCGGGGTTGCTTCCCGGCGAGCAGCTGCGGTCCCTCGATGCGCTCCATCTGGCTGCGGCCATCCGCATCGGCGTCGACATGATCGTGACCTACGACGAGCGGCTCAGCGAGAGCGCCCGCTCGTTCGGCCTGTCCGTCGTCGCGCCCGGGCCGGGCCGCTGAGCGCTCGACGACGACGCCCCTGACTTCGGCGCGAGGCCTCTCGGGTTGCGGATCTGCTCGCAAGGGGCCGCCGGTCCAGGCTTGCGCCGCCGGGTCAGGCGATGTGCCGTCGCGTCACACGGGTGCCCTGGCGCCGAGCGGCACGCTTGACCTCGTCCACCGACAGGACTACCCGCGGCGTCATCCAGCCTTGCGAGGGCTTGTGCAGCGCCCACCCGGCTCCCAGCGTCACCGCCGCATGGTGAGCCACGCCGGAGGGATCACGCCACACCAGGACGGTGCCGGGTGAGAGGTCGTGGCCTCCCGGCGCCGTGGAGCTGCCGAGCCACTCCTCGAACGGTGCCCGCTGCATCCAATCGTCTTGCGCCCCAACCACTCCCGCGGCCGCCATCACGGTGCCGAAACAGTTGGGACCGCTTCCCGCCGCGAAGGTCCCGGCCAGGTCGCGAGCGCCCGGCAGCACGGCAGCGGCCCGGCGCCAGACCGCCGCGCCGACCTCACCGTGCCGGCTGGCGAGCGATTCTCGGCCGACGAAGTCGAGGACGGGCCCATCTCCGAACGCGCTCACGGTGTCGGGCCACCACACGAAGCGGTGCCCATCGCTGTCGGGACGCAGACGGGTATGCCGTCCGGACGGCATACCTCGCAGTGCCGGGACGAGCCGGCGACCGGCGATGTGTTGGTGTCGCACGAGTCGCGCCCGGAGTGCGTGCGGCAGCGCGTCGAAGTCCGATCGGGTCAGACCGACCAGCCGACCCAGCGTCTCGTCGCCGTACAGCTCGAAGGTGTCGCAAACCTCCATGGCCGGACGGGCCATCGTCGGCGGCCTGCCCAGCTGCGCCCGCAGCCCCTCGTCGACGATGAACGGCTGCACCGGCGGAGCGAACCACTCCCGCCAGCGATCCAGCACCACGTCATCGACGTCGATGCCCAGCACCCGGATCATCGCAACCCCCCTTCACGGCCCGACGAGCAATCGGCTCAGCCCAGCCCCTGCACCGTGGGGTCCAGGCGCTTCAGGCCTGGTATGCCGTCGAAATCGGGGTCGCAACTAACGATGCTCGAGAAGCCCGCCGAGATGGCGGTCGCGGCGTGGACGGCATCGCGGCCGCGCGCGTGGCCCTGCCGCACAAGCTCCGCGGACTGGCGGAGAATCTCGACGTCGACGGGATGCCACACCGCGAGGCGATCCAGCAGTCCGAACTGCTGCACCGCCTGCTGCCGCCCCACCTGACGCAGTCGGTGGAAGAGGAACTCCTGACCGCCCTCGACCGAGAGGTGCAACCGCACCTCACACGCGGCCGCAGCCTCAAGAACCTCCCGGCACGCCGCACGCCAAGGATGCTCCCCGCCCACGGCGAGCAAGGGCACGGAGGGGTCGACGAAGACCGGCCTCATCGGGGGGCAGCCTTGGCGGCGAGCTCGACGGCATACGCCTCTTTGAGCTCAGCGGGACTCTCGCCGACACCCGGACCGGCGTCCCTGGTCAAGGACAGCAGCGCCTTTACCGCCTGGACCCGAGCCGAGTCCTCGTCGTCGGGGAAGCGCAGGTCGATGGCCTCGCGGATCACCGCGGCCACACTGCGATTGCTCCGCGCGGCCTCCTCGACGACCCGTCGGTAGCGCAGATCATCGAGGAGGATCTGCAGGCGGCGCTCCAACACAGACATACGCATACATGAGCATGTGCATGTCTAGCACGCGGAGGACAACGCAGGGGTATGCCGTGAGCCGGCTCGGCCGTCCGGCGGCCCTCTCAGTCGCGGCCGAGGTAGCGGGCCAGGGTCCCCGTCATATCGTGGTAGTCGACCCGACCCGCGTCCTGCGGCACGTCGGTGGACCACCCCGAGGTCAAGGACGCACAGGGTCTGTGGGGATCGGACCCGTGAATCCCGACGTCGTCGGATAGCCTGAGGTCCGTGGCGAGCCCGTTCTTCGGCAACTACTACTGCCTGATCCCCGGCACCTCCCTCGCCTTCGTCGCAATCTCCAAAAACGCCGTCACATACCTCAAGAAGGTCGCCCTCTTCCAGACGACCCGCGAGTGGGTGACCTCGGACCGGCAGGCGCATCACCTGATCGGGTACGACATGACCTCGCCCTACCTCGTGCCCGTCGACCGGATGGACGCCTTCGAGGCGCAGCACGGTGCCCGCCGACGCTTCGCGGTGTGGCGCGACCCCGTGCGCCGGATCGAGTCGACGTACGCCCTGTTCTGCCTGCAGGGCGAACCCCGCACCTACTTCCACCTGCTCGCCCTCGACGACCGACCGACATTCGAGCGCTTCCTGCAGGTGGCCCGTTGGGAATGGAGTAAGCCCGACCCACTGGATCAAGACGAACACCTGCGTCGCCAAGTCGACTACGTCGATCCGGCGGCATTGCACGATGTGGTGGCGCTCCCCCGGCTCAACGACTATCTCGCCGGGCACGGCCTGTCGGCACCGGTACCCCGTGCCAACCAGTCGACCGCGGCCTTCCGGGTCGAGGATCCCGCGCACGTGGCCGAGATCAAGGAGCGTTACGCCGCGGACTACTCCATCGAGGTGACCGTGCAGTGAGCGGCAGTGGGGCGAGTCCGTTCGCCGGCAACGTCGCCTTCGTCCTTCCCCACGCCGGGCTCGCGGTGGTCGCGGCGGTCGGGTGCGGCACCCGCGAACTGCGTCGTGTCGCCAAGCAGCAGTCCCAGGATCTGCCCGCCGTCGTGCCGGTACCGGCGCTGCCCGCATTGCGGTTCACGTGTCGCGGACTGCGCGTCGCGGCGCTGTGGCGTGACCCGGTGGCACGTCTCGCCCACGTGCGTAGCCGCTGGGTCGCCGGCGACATCGACTATGCCCGTTGGGTGGGGATCGAGGAACACACTGACTGGAGCCGGTTTGTGGACTTCGTCGAATTGGAGCTAGGCAAGCAAGACCCCCTGCGTATCCATCCCACACTGCGCCCCCAGCACACGGTCTGGCCGAGCCAACTCGACCTCGTGTTGAGCCACGACGACTTGGGGGGGCTTGTGGGCCGGCAACTCATGGAGTGCCAACTCCCGCTGCCCCCTGACGAGGTGTGCAGACGTGTGCGCGACCTCTATCGCGTCGACGCCGAGTCAGCTCCGCCGCGGTGAAGGATCACCCCGTGGTGAGCGGCTCCAGCGTGCTGAGCGGCTGCGAGCCACTGGCCGCTGCGGCCGGTGTGGGAGCGGTCAACGACCAGATGCCCACCGCGATCGCGGCATGGGCGGCAGTGCCTGCGACGAAACGGCGCCGGTCCACCCCAGGAGCGTTGTGGTCGACGAGGCCCCGCTTGGCGAGGGCAGCGATGTGCGCATCCACGACCTCTACGGACTCTCCTGTCACCTCGGCGATCTCGGCTGCGGTGCGGCCATCGCAGGCGAGGTAGACCTGGGTCGCCCGGTCGTCGAGACAGTGCACCTCGTCGTTGCGACGGTCGTAGACGACGTGAGAGCCGTCAACTTCCTCGGTGTGAATGTCATCGGTGCGGCGAGACCAGTGGTCCATCGGCTATCTCTCCTTGAACAAACTTGGCAGGATTTGCCCAATCTACCGGGCGCAGTTCGGCGTCGGAGCATCCGATCCGAACGTGCCGAGCGGCGCCCGACCCCGATGCTTCGCCGCTCTGAATAGGATCAGATCGTGACAATACCCCCCGCCGACCTCGTCCGGCAAAGACTCCACGCCGGCCGTGAGGCCCTGGCGGCCAGGCGGCGGCTGGTGGGGAAAACTCCGGACGCAACCCCTCCGCTGGAGCGCCCGACTGGGCTCTGTGTGGGACTGGCGACCTACGACGACTTCGACGGTGCGTGGTTCACCATTGCTTCAGTGCTGATGCACCACCCGGAGGTCGTCGACGATGTCTCCTTCGTCGTCATCGACAACTCCCCGACAGGCCCGGCATCGGCAGCGTTGAAGGACCTGGAGACCCAGATCCCGCGCTATCGCTACGTGCCCTATCGCGCCTTCCATGGCACCTCCGTGCGCGATCTGGTGTTTCGCGAGGCCCAGGCCGACGTTGTCCTCTGCCTCGACTCCCACGTGCTCATCCGACCCGGCGGACTCGCCGCACTCGTGCGCTATTTCGATGAGCGACCCGGCTCACGCGACCTGGTGCAGGGGCCGTTGCTCGGCCATGACCTGCGGACGGTCAGGGCCACTCACATGGGTCCCGGCTGGGGGAGCTTGATGCACGGCAAATGGGGCAACAACGGTCTTGCGGACGACTTCGGCGAGGAGCCCTATGAACTCACCTCGCACGGCTTGGGGCTTTTCGCGTGCCGCCGGGACGCGTGGCCCGGCTTCCACCCGATGATGCGGCTCTTTGGCGCCGAGGAGGGCTACCTGCATGAGAAGGTGCGCCGCCAGGGTGGGCGCACGGTCGGACTCCCCGCGCTGGCGTGGGGTCATCGATTCGCTCGCCCGCGGGGCGTCCCCTACCCGCACACAGGGCGAGCCTTCCTGCGCAACTACGAGATCGCCTGGGGGGACCTGGGCTGGGATCTTGCCGCGGGTCGGCAGCACTTCCTCGACTGGGGACTCACTCCAGAGGACCTCGCCTCGGCCCGGGCTGAGGCGACTCACCCGCTCTCCCGCTTCGACGCAGTGATGGGCATCAATCTCGACCGCGCCCACCAGCGCTGGGCGGCGCTGGAGTCTCGCTGCGAGCACCTGGGGATCGCGTGGCGCCTTGAACGCGTCCCGGCCGTCGAGACGCCCGACAATCACCACGTGGGATGTGCCCTGTCCTGGCGTCGCGCCATCGCGGAGGCCCACCGCCGCAGACTCAGCTCCGTGCTCGTCCTGGAGGACGACGTGGTGTTCAGCCACGACGCAACCACCGTGCTCGCCGCGGCCCTGGCTGAGTTGGACGGCCAAGAATGGGACCTGTGCTACTTGGGTGCGCCGCTCGATCGCGGGACCCGCGAGGCGCTCCCGGACTGTGATCGCCTGGTCGAGTTGGTCGGCGCGACGACGACACACGCCGTCGCTGTCAGTGGGAGGATCTTCGAGCATTTGCTCTCCGAGCTGCCCGATGACTGCCAGGGCATGCGGGAGTGGATCAGAGATCACATCGCCATCGATCAGTGGTTCGCGCAAATGTCCCGAGACGGGCAGATTCGCGCGCTGGCAGTGGCTCCCCACGTCGCCGTGCAGGAGTCACATTTGTCCTTCCCCTCCGCCTGCGCCGACCCTGAGCATTTCGTCGTGGACCCGACCTCAAGGGCTCGGGAGCGGAGCACGACATGACTCAACCTCCACGAGCCCTGCACCGAGCTCTGGCCCGTCACCTGGCCGACCGGAACAGTCGCGAGGCACTCAGGCTGGTGGAGGCAATGCGTGCAGGTGGGGTGCAGCCGATCCTGCTCAAGGGCGCCTCGACTCGGGCGCTGCTGGAGCTGCCCGATCGCCCATCCGCTGATGTTGACCTGCTGGTTGCCCCGCAAGAGCGCCGACGGGCGGAGCGCGTGTTGCGTGCGCGCGGCTATCGACGTCATCGAGGCGTTCACGCCGACAATTGGACGGCGCCCGACGCGGTGCCCGTCGACCTGCATCGCTCGCTCACTCGGCTCGGTGTTGCCCCTGCCGAAGCCTGGGCGGTGCTGGCTGCAGGACTGGAGGCCACGCCGCTCGCGGGCGGCAGTGTTGACGTCTTGAGTCGGCCCGCGCAGCTCGTCCATCTGTGCCTGCACGTGACCTCTGACGAGAGCGGCCGGGCGACTGGGGAGCTGCGCCGAGCGCTGGCGGTCTGTGATCAGAGCCACTGGCAGGCGGTTCGTGACCTGGCTGGACGGTTGGGCGCGTCCGCCAGCGTGGAGTGGGCGTTGCGCCAGGTCGGCGCTGCCTGGGCTTCCGGGCCAGCGGACGAGTTGGCCCTGCCAGCCAACGATCTGAGCCGAGGGATCGGCGCATTCGTGCGGTCCCCGGTGCATTGGTCCGAGCGGCGGCGCCGACAGACCCGGCTGACCGAGGCGTGGGTCCGTTGGCAGGCGGGCCGGATCGGTCGCCTTCTCAACGGCCGCAGCGATCTCTATCACCGGCTCCGGCTCCGGCTCCGGCTCCGGCTCCGACAGCACACCCGATGACGTCCTCGAGCCTGCGCATCAAGGCATTCGGGGTAGTCCTCGACGTCGCATGGGCTGCCGAATGTGGCGACGCTATGCGCGAGGCAGTGACCATCAGCCTGCCGCCGGGGGCTCGGCCCAGCACCGACGACGCGGTGCATCTCGTTGAGCTGGGCCGGGAGCACGACGGCCGGTGGAGCGTGACCTCCAAGGGCAGCAAGCGGGTCTATATGCGGCTGGATCGACTCATGCACGATCTGGAGCGAGACCTGGCGGCAGCAGTCGCGCTGCATGCCCCCCGGCACGTGTTCTTCCATGCCGGCGTCGTCGCCACCGGCGCGGGCGCCTTGCTGCTGCCCGGGCGGAGTCACGCCGGCAAATCGACGCTGACGGCCGCCTTGTTGGGCGCTGGCTGCGGCTATGTCTCCGATGAGTATGCCGTCATCGGTCCTGACCTCCTGGTGTATGCGTATCCGCGCAGACTGTCACTCCGAGACGAGTCCGGTGAACAGTCCCTACGATCGACTCCGGCGGCCTGGGGATCGCACGTCAGCGACACACCGTTGGTACCGGTCATGGTCGCCGGCCTGCGCTACCGACCGACCGACGGTCTCCGGCTGCGCAGCGCCGATCCGGGGGAGGTCACCATGCTGCTCATCAACAATGCGATCGCGGCCCGACTGCGTCCCGCCGAGGTGCTCTCCACGGCAGGCGCGGTGGCACGTCGATCTATCGGGCTGGTCGGCACCCGGGGTGAAGCCGACGAGGCGGCGGAGCGGCTACTTGCACTGCTCTATTCGTCGTCGACGAAGTCCTCGGCAAACGCCACGAGATAACGGTCGCGGTGACATCGGCGGGCGACGACGAGGTGACCTTCGAGCATCTACTCGCGCACCACTCGGGCATCGCCGACGACGGCATGACGGGTCGATCGCGTCGGCGCTCAGCCCACCTGGGCCAACGGCAGGTCGGTGGCCGGGAATCCGTCGCCCTTGCACAACAGTGGGGCACCGAGCAGCTGTGCGGTCGCGTAGGCCAGACAGTCGCCGAAGTTCAGCCCCGCGGCATGGCGCCCCTTGCCGAACCGCCGCCAGGCCTCCAGGGCGGCACGCGCTTGAGGCGCGTCGAAGGGCAGGATCTCGTCGATGGCCCCAGCGACCAGGAGGTCGAGATCGCGCGTGGCGTCTGGCCCCTGCCGGGCCTCGACGACGATCGAGGCTTCGACCAGGGTCGCCGCTCCGACGACCGCTCGTGACGCCTGCAGCGCCGCGAGGTGCGACTCCGCGTCAGGCTCCCCGAGGACGACCGCGACGAGGGCTGAGGAGTCGACGGCAATCATCCGGGCAGCCCGTCCGGCCCGTAGCCGAGGATGTCGCCCTCGGAGCGCTCGTCCACCACGTGGCGGGCGCGGCCGCGCCGGATGATGTCGCCGAGCGTGGGATCGGTCGGCCGGGTGCGCAGCAGACGCTGCAGTCGCTCCTCCAAGGCCGTGCGCGTGGCATCAGTGATCGACTCACCGGTGAGCTCCGCGACGCGGCGAGCCAGCCGGTCGGTCGCTGGATCTTTGATGTTCAGCGCCATCCATCAACCTTACTAGGAAGACATCTGCCCTAGTTTCTTCCACTCACTGCAAAGGTTGCGAGGCAGGCATTATCGGTTCTGACAAAACTGCCGGATGGGAGTGCTTGACGCGGCCGAGCGGTATGCCGAGATCGTCGAGGCGGTCGAGTCGACGGACGGATGGGTCACGAGCGTGCGCGCGAGCTCCCCTCCCCTGACGCTGCTCGGCTCACTCGACGGAGTCGAGGCGGGATTGCGGCAATTGCGCCGCACCCGAGCCCTCGAGGTGGAGGAAGTCCCGGTGGGCGACCGGGTATTGCGTGTGCCGACGCTGCCCGAGTGCCTGCGCATCAAAGCGTTCCTTGTCGTGCAGCGCAATCAGGTCCGCGACTACCTCGACACGGTGGCCCTCGCTGACCGGCTGGGGCTCCATGCCGCTGCGATGGTGCTGGCCGATATTGACGGCTACTACAGCGACCGATCCGACGGCCCGGACGCCGTCGCGACGGCCGTCGTCCAGCGCCTGTCCGAGCCCAACCCGCGCGACTCGCGCGTGATGACCCAGTTGACGGCATACAAGGGCCTGGTCTCTCGGTGGCACCAGTGGGACGCGGTCGTGGACGACTGTGCGGCGCTGGCTGACGCGATCGTCGGGCGCCGCGCGCTGGGTGGCGCCTGATGGCCGTCGCCTTCCGGAATGTCGACGTCGACCCGCTCGCGCCCGTCGAGCACTGGCCCTACGAGGCGATCGTCACCGTCATCGAGCGGGGCACGCTCGCGGACTGGGTGATCATCATCCGGGCGATCACCGCTGACCCGTGGGGGCCGGTGGCGCGGCAGGTGGAGGACCACCTCTCCTACGAGCGGCCGTACGGAGTCGGGCCGCTGTTGACCCGCGCGATCGACCGGGCTCGGCGCGACGCCGAGGCAAGTGAGCGGGCGCAGGTCGCCGCGGAGATCCGGGCACTCGTCGCGCAGTCGGGGCTGAGCCTCACCGAGTTCGCCAGCCGGATGGGCACATCGGCCAGCCGACTGTCGACCTATCGATCGGGTCGGGTCACCCCCTCAGCCGCGCTGATGACCAGGATGCGGCGCATCGCCCAGTCCCAGCCGCGCTGAGTTCCAGCACCCCACCCAGACCCGGTATGCCGTGCACGCCGGCCGAGCGGCATACGGCTTGGTGCGGTTGCCACTAGCGCGGACCATCCGACTCGCAGGGTGATCTCGGCGTGTGTGCGCAGGGTGCTACGGTTGCGCACATGCCGACCATCGCCTCCCGAGACCTGCGCAATCACACTGCGGCAGTGCTCGATGGCGTACGTCGTGGCGAGGTCTACATCGTCACGTCCCATGGCGAGCCGGTCGCTGAGCTGAGACGGCCGGGTCGGCGTCGGCGCGAGACCATCCCGCGCGAAGAGGTGGTCGCCCTGCTGAGCCGCCAAGGCCCGGATCCACGTCTCGAGTCGGACATGACCTGGATCAGCGAGGGTGGCACCGATGAGCTCGATCCCCTCCGCTGAGCCACCCGTGGCGCGGGGCCTGATCGACACCCGCGTGTGGATCTCCGCCGAGCTCGGGCGCTCCGTCGACCATTCCCGGCTCCCCGCCGAGGCCCTCGTGTGTGTAATCACCATCGCCGAACTTCAGGCCGGGGTGCTATCGGCCTCAGACAGCACCTCCCGCGCCCGACGGCTGGACACTCTCCAGACCGCGGTCGACGTCGAGCCCCTCACGGTCGATGTGCGCGCAGCACAGGTGTGGGCCGAACTCCGGGTCCGGCTGCACGAGGCCGGCCGCCGGATCAACGTCAACGACCTGTGGATCGCAGCAGTCGCCGTCGCCAACAACGTTCCGGTCGTGACCCAGGACGACGACTTCGACGTACTCGCCGAGCTGGGGCTGCTCCAGATCGTCAAGGTCTGACATCGCTTCAACGCGTGGCCGACTCCCCGATGGCCGACATCGGCGCGTGGTTGATCTTGTGAGCATCGAGCAGGGGCGGTGCTTGGGGGGCGGGACGACGTCACCGGGGCCGTCCGTCGAAGCGGCCGATCGAACCTTCACGACCCGGCCGGCCGCCTGCGGCGGTCGCCTGTCGGCTACCGTGGGCGGCCTTGGGGCGCCTCCCCGAATCCAGCCCGCTCACGTCGTCTCGCCTGCGTGGAGAAGGACCCACATGACGCCGATCGGCTTCCAGGACAAGGTCGCCTTCGTCTGGAAGGTCGCGGACAAGCTCCGCGGCACCTTCAAGCAGCACGAGTACGGGTCAGTCATGCTGCCGCTGCTCGTCCTGCGCCGGATGGATGCCGTCCTCGCACCGACGAAGCGGGCCGTGCTCGACACCGCCTTCACCATGTCCACGATCGGAGAGGGCCAGGCGGCCCTGTTGAAGAAGAAGGCCGGACACCGCTTCTACAACACGTCCCCGCTCACCTTCCCCGCCCTGCTCAACGACGACAAGAACATCGCCGCCAACCTGCGCACCTACATCGGCAGCCTCTCCCACGAGGCGTATGCCGTCATGGAGGCCTACGACTTCGACCCCAAGATCGAGCGCCTCGACCGCGCCGGGATCTTGTATGCCGTGGTGGCGGATTTCGCCGACCTCGACCTGCGCCCGTCAGCCGTGAGCAACGAGGCGATGGGCTACATCTTCGAGGAGCTGCTGCGGAAGTTCTCCGAGATGAGCAACGAGACCGCCGGTGAGCACTACACCCCGCGCGAAGTCATCAGCCTCATGGTCAACCTCCTCGTCTCCGGCGAGGCCGCGCGAGAGCTGACCGCAAATCCCAAGCCGGTCCGCACCGTCTACGACCCGGCAGCCGGCACGGGCGGCATGCTCATGACCGCCCTGCACCACATCAAGGCGCTCAACCCCGCCGCGATCGTCGAGGTCTTCGGCCAGGAACTCAACGACGAGACGTGGGCGATCGCCCAGTCCGACTTGATGATGCAGGACACCGCGCCCGAGCGGATGCGCAACGGCAACAGCCTCACCGCCGACGCCTTCCCCACCGAGAAGTACGACTACATCCTCGCCAACCCGCCCTACGGGGTGGACTGGAAGGCGTATGCCGCGCCGATCAAGACCGAGCACGAGAAGCTCGGCCTCCACGGCCGCTTCGGCGCCGGCCTCCCGCGGGTGTCCGACGGGTCGTTCCTCTTCCTGCAACTCATGCTCTCCCACATGAAGCCCACCGGCTCGCGGGTCGGCATCGTGCTCTCCGGGTCACCGCTGTTCTCCGGCCAGGCCGGGTCAGGAGAGTCGGAGATCCGCCGGTGGATCCTCGAGAACGACTGGCTCGAAGGCATCGTCGCCCTGCCGGACCAGATGTTCTACAACACCGGCATCTCCACCTACGTGTGGATCCTCACCAACAACAAGGCCGACGAGGACCGCGGCACCGTCAAGCTCATCGATGCCCGAGAGCTCGGCACGAAGATGCGAAAGTCGTTGGGAGACAAGCGTAAAGAACTCACGCCTGGCGCGATCGAGGAGATCGTGCACCTTTATGGGGGCGCGCGGGACGAGTATGCCGTCGACCCGCGGGTCAAGGTGTTGACGAACGAGACCTTCGGCTTCCAGCGGATCACCGTCGAACGCCCGATGCGCCGCCGCTGGGAGGTCACCCCCGAGGCTGTCGCCGATGAGCCGTATGCCGGGTACGCCTCCTTGGTGGGGCAGCGCTTCGAGACCGAGAAGGCATTGCTGTCTGAGGTTGCCGGGCTGACGGCGGCGCAGAAGAAGATCTTCGCCAAGGCGTGTGCGGTGGCCGACCCGGAGGCGCCGATGGTCACCGGACGCGGCGGCAAGCCCGAGGCGGACCCTGATCTGCGCAACCAGGAGAACGTGATGTTGCCGGCCGGGTGGCTGGCCCTCGGTGAGCAGGAGCGGACGAAGTCGCTGGTCGAGACGGCAGAAGCGCACTTGGAGAACGAGATTCGGCCCTACCTGCCGGATGCCTGGATCGACCACACCAAGACGAAGGTCGGTTTCGAGATCCCCTTCACCCGGCAGTTCTACGTCTACACGCCACCTCGTCCGGTCGCCGAGATCGCCGCCGAGATCAAGGAACTGGAGTCGCAGATCCAGTCCTGGATGACCGGATTGCACCTGTGACAACCACGCCTTTTCGATTTGCCGTCGACGAGATTGACGAACGCGCGGGGTCACTGACCTACGACCTGTTGTCGGTTTCGATCGACAGGGGAGTGACTCTGCGGAGCGACTCCACCACGGACCAACCCCCGGCTGACGACCTCAGCAACTACAAGGTTTGCCACCGCGACGATGTCGCCCTAAACCGCATGCGGGCGTTCCAAGGTGCGCTCGGCTTGGCGCCCCAAGTGGGTATGGTGAGCCCCGACTACGCCGTGCTCCGCGCTACCGGGCGCGTTGTGCCACGCTTCTTGGCCTACACCATGAGGTCCCGCTGGTTCGTAGGGCAGATGACTGCCAGACTCCGCGGAATCGGCGATCCCAGTTTGGGGACGGTTCGAACCCCGCGAGTGAACGTCGACGACCTCGGCGACATCAACTTGAGACTGCCACCAACGACTGATCAGCGGCGGATCGCGGACTTCCTCGACGACCGCGTCGCCCGCATCGACCAGATCATCGCCGCAAGGAAACAGGAGGCGATGCTCCTCGAGGAGTCCCTCCTCCGAGGCTCGTTCGACGTTGTTCGCGGGACGGGCCAGGCGGCACGTCGGGACAGCGGGCTGCCATGGCTCGGGACCATACCTAGCACCTGGCCTCTTCTCACCGTTACCACCGAGTTCCAGGTTGACCTAGGCAAGATGCTCGACGAGAAGCGCCAGGTGGGGGCATCAGCGATCCCTTACCTACGAAACACCAACGTCCAGTGGGATCGGGTCGAGGTCTCCGACCTCAAGCAGATGGACATCGATCCCGCGGAGCGCGAGCGGTATTGCGTTCGGCAAGGTGACCTGCTGATCTGCGAAGGCGGCCAGCCCGGTCGAAGTGCCGTGTGGTTCGGTGAGTTGGCTCCTTTGGGGTTCCAGAAGGCCCTGCACCGCGCACGCTCCAGGGGTCGAAGCCGTCCCGAATGGTTGCTGGAGTGTCTCAGGGTCGCCGCTCACCTCAACGTGTTCGCTGTCGAGAACGGTCAGACGACGATCGGGCACCTCACAAACGAGCAGCTCCGCTCCCTCCGCCTACCGTTTCCCGATCCCTCCGAGCAGGACCGAGCGCTGGACGATCTGCACAGCCGACAGGATCGCGTGCGCCGCGCCCAGGCTGCGCTGCACGCCGGGGTCGACCGACTTCAGGAGTACAAGCAGTCGTTGATCACGGCGGCAGTGACGGGTCAACTCGACGTGACGACCGCGGGGAACGGCATACCGGGGTGAAAACCGGCGCCCAACTGCCACGGCGCACCACCGACCCCCCTCCCTCTGCGCGCCCTAACGCCCACTTTCACCTCCAACCAGAGCAAGCCGACTCGACCCCCAACGGCAGGGCAGCGGTCAGGGCCACATCTTGCGCAGGGTGCCGTCGGCATGGATGTGCCAGTACCCCGGATCTCCTCGCGCGACGGCGCGCAGGATGGCGGGCATCGCGGCACTGAATCCAGCGACCATGTCCGCGACCGTCCCCTGGCCGTTGGCGAGGCAGAAGAGGAAACCTCGCAGTGGGGCGAGCTCGTGTTCGCGGTAGCGGATCCGCTTGTCCTTGGTCAGCAGCACCCAGCCGCGTTGGCACCCATCGGCGATCCACTGCTCGTCGGGCACGTACTTGGCGTCGTCGGGATAGAAGTCCGCGATGAGGTGTACGGCGTGGCCCAGATCGCGCAGACCAGCAGCCGTGAGTTTGCCCAAACTCCGGTCGATGAAGAACTCAGGCGGCCCGGCGGAGGACATCCTCAACAACATTCACGTCGAGGCCATACTCCGCCGCCACGGCCGTGATCGGCTCACCCGCCCGCCACAGGTCCACCACGTCCGACACCCGCACCTTGGACCGACCCAACACGGGCGCGCCCCATCCGAACCGGGGATCGATGATGACGTCCGCTGACGCCGGGAAGTCCTTGAGGCGCAAGGTTTGGGCCCGCCCGTCACGGTCCCACTGGATGTAGCGCAAAGAATCGTCGAGCACCTCACGCATGGCGAGTTGGCCGGTCGCAGCGTGGATGACGTTGTCGTCCGCGAGCTTGAGGAAGAGCGACACCCCATCGGTCGCAATGCGCTGAGATGCCAGGGCATAGTCGTCGTGGAGCGCCTCCCTGGCCCGCAGCGCCGCAACCCGGATGTCGAACATGCTCAAGCCGAGCTGTCGCAACGCCCGCAGAACGTGCGCCTCGACGACGCCGACGAACGGGATCCGCGGCCCACCGCGTCGCGCTGGCACGACCGAGTGAACCAGCGCTGCATCGGCGACCAGCCATCGGTCCAAGGTCGACTCGGGCATGGAGAGATACCGCGCCGTCTCGCGTGCCGTCAGGATCGGGGTCGTGTAGCTGTCCAAGGTCGCCACCTCCTTGTCGGCCAGCGTACTCGCGCAGGTTCGGCCAGCCCGGTTGTCCACAGGCGTCGCGACCATCACGCCGAGCGGTCGGCATACCTGTGACGTCTTGTCTTCCACGCCCCACCACCAGCGCGGTGACGGGTCAGCTCGACGTCACGACCGCGGGGAGCGGCATACCGGCCTGAACCCGCGCCGGGGCGGCCGTCATCGACTTCCCTGAGCCGGTCTCTGTCCCCCAGGAGGGGGCGTGACTCACGACCCGCTCCCAACTCCTCGCCGATAGCGCCGACGTCGACTTTGCGTCCCGGCTGTCGGCTCGGCTAACCCGCGTGCGACCAAAGCGCGCAGGAGGGGCCGCAGGGCGTTGGCCGTCTTTCCGGTCAGCGCGCTCAGCTCCTGAATGCTGCGTGGGTGATCGGTGAGAAGGGCGAACACGTCTCGCTCGGCAGGACGCATCCCTTCGGTGACCCGGGCGAGCACGAAGCCGTCGTGCGTGGCACGCTCCAGCACGCCCTCGCGCTCGAGGGCTTCGAGGACCCGCCTTCCGTCATCCGAATCCAGGCGGAGTTCTGACCGGAGAAGCGAAACGGAGACCGCCCCCCGACGGCGCGCTAGCAGGAGAGCAGCGTCTTCGTGCGGGGTAAGTTCACGCTGCGCTAGGGACCGCAGCCACGCTCGCGCTGCGGGGATCTCTGCGCCATGCCGCTGGAGGGTCACGCTCACTCGGTCTGGCTCTGCTCGGAAAACTGGGACCGAGAGGGCGTGCGCGCGCATCTCGTTGAACATGAGGGAGACTCCACCGCCCTGCCCCTCGATGCGGAATGTCTCGTCAGCGCCAGGAAGATCGACGAGCAATTGGATGAGCGCCTGATTTCGACACCTGGACGTGCCGTCAGCAATGTTGTCCAGCGTCTTGCCGCCCCACAAGCCTCCCGGGTTGGCGATCACCACACGATCGGGGTAGATGTCCACGGTGACTGGCTCACCGCGAAAGAGCTCGTGATACTGCCGGTGGACCAGGGCGTTGGCGACAGCCTCCCGGAGAACCTCGTGCGGGATCTCGAGTTCGTCACGGCGGCCGGACTCGACAACGACGGAGTAGGTGCGAAGGTTACGGGCCGTGGCTGCGACGGCCTCATCGATCATGTCCACGATGCTCCCCTCGCAGCGCACGCGGTCAAGAAAGCGCGTGGGTGAACCGGGCTCGGACTTCTCGATACCAGGGTGGACCGCGACGTCGACGAACAGCCGCGGGAAGAACTGCTGCGGGTAGACCCCGGCGGCGAGGAGCCCCGCGAGCCGGACGTCCCCGTCGCGTGTCGTGAGGTTGAGGCGGGTGAGTTGCTGTGCGAAGTCCTTCGCCCCTCGCAGGGCCTTGCCGCTTGATTTGCGGGAAATGAGCTTCTTGACGAACGCATCATCGAGGTCGTCAACTCGTGCGCCATCCACAGTCGTGCTCTCAGCCGCGCTGACTTCCAAGGTGTGCTGAAACTCGAAAATCTCAGTCGGACTCAGTCGGATGTCCTGATCCGACGTGCGTTTGAAGGCACCACCAGCGATCCCCTTGGCCTTGACGAAGCAGGGCTTGTGACCCGGGGGGTTCTCCGAGATCGTGATGAGCAGGACGGTCGCCCCATCGACGAAAGCGTGCCTGATCCGGTATTCAGGCACGTTTTCCAGCAGAGCTGGCTGGCCGCCGTCCCCGACCCCGGTCACGAACTGGTCCATCACCCGGCGAGGGTCGAATCCATGCGCCGGGGCGAACCCGGATTCCTCGTGGAGACCGAGCAGAAGGTGTCCTCCCTGTGTGTTGGCAAAGGCGCTCACCGAGTCCCATACGCTCTTGCCCAGACCGCCGGCGCAGGACTTGACCTCGACGCGGTCGTCGTCGCGTCCCAATTCACGAAGGCGGGCGACGAGGAGAGAAAGCTCGTCGGGTTCACCGGGAAACAGCCCCTCTTGGATCATCTCACTGTTCATGCATACCTCTTCACTGTCCAAGTCAGTGTCTACACTGTAGTACAGACAGCGTGCGGGAAGCGGGGCACAGGGTCGCGGCGCCGTCATCCGCGACGGTGAGGTCCTCCGCGACCGTCAGGGCTGGGGTCGGCAGAGAACGCTGTGGAACAGTTGCCGAACGAAAGTTTCCACACGATGTCCTACTGTAGACATGTGCAGGCCGAACTGCTCCAGAACAGCCCCACTGGTCATCTTGTCGCTATCTCCGGCACCACCAACGGTCACCCGTGGGCCCACCAGGCGTTCGTCCCAGATCCTCTCAGCGAGGAGTCGCCCGAGCTGAGCCAGGCGGCATACCGTGCCGTCGCCGAGGCGCGCGCAGCGCTCGCCGCATTCGACTCCACTGCCGCGAGGCTCCCCAACCCTCGACTGCTCCGCCATGCGAGTCTTCGCCTCGAGGCACAAGCCACCGCAGCACTCGAGGGCACCTATGAACCGGTCGCCGACGTTCTCGGAGCCCATCCCACAGACGCTGCTTCCGCGTCCATGACCGAGGTCCTCAACTACCTCACTGTCGCCGAATTGGCTTTCGGCTGGAGCGAGGATCGGCGCCCCTGGTCGGTGAGCGCGCTCGAAGAGCTGCATCGCCTCCTCCTGCTCGGCACGAAAGGGGAGCGGGAGTTCCACGGCGTCCGACCCATTCAGGTGGTCATCGGGCGCCGAGATGACGCTGGCCCCTTCGACCTACCGGTCACGGCCGCACGCTACGTCCCACCACCCCCCGGCGCCGACCTTCGCGCGCGACTCGCCGAACTTCTCGACTGGATGGACGCAGGCCCCCGTTCCACCTGTGATCCCGTGGTGGCTGCAGCGATGGTGCACTACACCTTCGAGGCGCTGCACCCCTTCCACGACGGCAACGGCCGGATTGGGCGGCTGCTCATCGTCCTGCACCTGCACCGCCTCGGGGTGCTCACCGAACCGTCGATCACTGTCTCACCGTGGTTCGAGGCCCGTCGGCAGAGGTACTACGACGCACTCCTGGGCGTCTCCACTGTCGGAGACTGGTCGACGTGGGTCGAGATGTTCGCTGAGGGCTTGGCCAGCTCTGCCGCGGATGCCCGGCGTCGCATGCTCGCGCTCACCGACATTCAGCATGCGTTGAAGGACCAGATTCGCGACTCACCTCTGCGCACTGCCAACGCCCGCCTCCTCGTCGACTTCGCCGTCGCTCACCCCACCTTTACCGTCCGCCACGTTGCCGAGGAACTCGGTCTCCAACGCGCCGGCGCCAAGAAGCTCGTCGACAATCTCGTGTCCATCGGCGTTCTCGCCGAGTATGGTCACCGCAGTTACGACCGCCGCTTTCATTCCCCCGCGGTGCTTCACGTCTTGACGAGCAACCCCAACGCCTGATCCATCGTTGGGCGGTAGTTTGCTTGACATGGCCATCACGCGGGAGTCCGCCTTCGAGGCGAACATCGAGGCGCACCTCCTCGGAAACGGGTGGCACTCGCTTGAGCCCGCGGCATACGACCGCAAGACCGGGGTTTTCGGCGATGAAGTGATCGCGTTCGTCCAGGCGTCGCAGCCGAAGGCGTGGCACCAGCTGGTGACCCGTCATGGCGGGGAGGCGACAGCGCGGGAGAAGTTCCTCAAGGTCGTCGTCGCCGCCCTCGACCACCGCGGGACGATCAGCGTGCTGCGGTCCCCGGTGAAGGACTCGGGCGTGAGTGTGCGGCTGTGCTACTTCAAGCCCGCCAGTGGTCTCAACGAGGAACAAACGCAGCGGTATGCCGTCAACCGGCTCGGCGTCGTGCGGCAACTGCACCACTCGGAGAGCAACCCCGGTGACTCGCTCGACCTGACGCTGGTCGTCAACGGTATCCCGGTGGCGACGGCCGAGCTGAAAAACCCTCTGACACAACAGAATATCGAGCACGCGATGGCGCAATACCGCGCCGACCGTAACCCGAGCGACGTGATCTTCCGGGCACGGACGCTGGTGCACTTCGCGGTCGATCCGCACCGGGTGGCGATGACGACCCGGCTGGCTCGGGACGCGACGGTGTTCCTGCCGTTCGACCAGGGCAGCCGCGGCGCCGGCAACACGGGAACGGCCGGGAATCCGCCTGCGACACAGGGCTATCAGACGGCATACCTGTGGGAACAGGTGTGGCAGCGCGACGCCTGGCTGGACCTGCTCGGGTCGTTCATCCACGTCGAGGGCGACCGGGTGCTCTTCCCGCGGTTCCACCAGTGGCACGCCGTGCGCTCGATCCTGGCCGCGACCTACCGGGATGGCGCGGGCGTCGACCGACTGGTGCAGCATTCGGCCGGGTCGGGGAAGTCGAACACGATCGCGTGGACGGCGCACGCGCTCTCGCGGCTGCACGGCCCGGATGACGCGCCGATCTTCGACAAGGTCGTCGTCATCACCGACCGCAAAGTCCTCGACCGGCAGCTGCAGGACACCGTGGCCGGGCTGGAGCACACGCCCGGGACGATCGTGCGGATCGACGAGAACTCGGCCCAGCTCAAGGAGGCCCTGGAGGGTCACGCGGCGCGGGTCATCATCACGACCCTGCAGAAGTTCCCCGTGGTGTCGGCGCTCGCTGCCCAGGAGGCAGTCCAGGGCGAGGCGAAGGGGGTCGTCGGTCGGCGGTTCGCGGTCATCGTCGACGAGGCCCACTCCTCCTCCAGCGGCGACTCGGTGGCCAAGTTGAAGAAGGTCCTCGGCTCGGGAGGCGAAGCGGCACTGGAGGCGGCCGAGGAAGCCGAGCACACGGCATACGAGGAAGTTCTTGAGGCCTCGGAGGAGGCGCTGCTGGCCAGCGCGCGGCACCGGGGCAAGCAGAAGAACCTGTCCTTCTTCGCGTTCACGGCCACT
>Ga0116175_1000585_pt1 | contig 24916 bp, 19 predicted proteins | sample AD_UKC125_MetaG_FD_89802 | JGI IMG/M metagenome (GOLD analysis project Ga0116175, IMG submission 89802) | Active sludge microbial communities of municipal wastewater-treating anaerobic digesters from USA - AD_UKC125_MetaG | ecosystem: Engineered > Bioreactor > Anaerobic > Digestate | place: USA... | reverse complement strand
TAAGCCATGACCATAATGTGACTATAGCCGGTTCTCTGAAAGATCTTCCATACCGTATTTCTGTTGGCTACACAGACCAGCAAGGTATTTTGAAGACATCCGATTTCAAGCGTGTCACAGCTGCTTTGAATCTGAATCCTTCTTTCTTTAACAATCATCTCAATCTGAACTTGAACGCTAAAGGTATGTATGCCAAGACTGTATATGCCGATGAAGAAGCTATCGGTGCTGCATTCAGAATGGATCCGACACAAGACCCGTATTCATTTACATCCAGTTACCATAAGACTCTTCTTGGTAGCAACCTGACACAGACATTAAGTAACTTCGGAGGATATTTCGAGTGGCCTCAGGCTGGTTCTTACGGAGATTCTTCATGGCCATACACATACAACAACTTGGCAACAAAGAATCCTCTTGCTATACTCAACGAGAGAAGCGAATCGGCACACAGCCGTTCTTTCATCGGTAGTGCAGATATTGACTATAAAGTACACGGATTTGAAGATTTGAGACTTCATGCAACTTTAGGTGCTGACATTTCTGAAGGAACTCAGTATAGAGACGCAGAGCCTGCATCACCTCAATTCATCTATTTCGGTTCTCACGGATCTGAAACGATAACTAAGAGAAATCTGTCACTTAGTGCTTATGCTCAGTATTACCACGATTTCGATAAAGCCCATCACTTTGACATCATGGGTGGTTACGAGTGGCAACACTTCTGGAGAAGTCAGAACAATGACTATATCGGATATTATCCTTCGACGAATGACACAAAAGCCGGTCAGGAATATCCTCATACTCCTTATTCTTTCAAAACAGAGAATTATTTGGTTTCCTTCTTCGGTCGTGCCAACTACACCCTGATGAACCGTTACTTCTTTACAGCCACAGTTCGTGACGATGGTTCTTCTCGTTTCAAAGACCACTGGTCTGTATTCCCATCTGCAGCTTTTGCATGGAAGATCAACGATGAAAACAATTTACGCGATATCAAATGGCTTTCCGACTTAAAGCTCCGTTTAGGAATAGGTCAGACAGGTCAGCAGAACGTGAATAGCGACTATGCATGGATCGCTACATACTCAAAAAGCACTGGCACGAATGGCTATTATCCTGTAACAGGTGACGGTTCTTTGTATCGTCCGGACAACTATACTCCTGATTTGAAATGGGAAACCACAACCACCTATAATATAGGTCTTGACTTCGGTATCTTCGACCAACGCTTCACGGCTAATGTAGACTGGTATTACCGCAAGACAACAGATCTTCTGAATTACGCTCCAACAGTAGCCCTTACCGCTTACAAGAATCAGGCATGGCAGAATATAGGTTCATTGGTTAACACTGGTGTTGAGGTCGCATTCGACTGGAAAGCCATAAGAACAAAAGATTTCTTCTGGACTCTGAATTACAACTTTACATTCAACAATAATGAAATAACAGACCTCAACGGAGTCTCTTCAGATGGTAAACCTGTAGCAAATACGAATATAAAAATTGGTACAGATAAATACCTGCAATATAATCAGGTAGGCTATGCGACCAACTCATTCTATGTATATCAACAGGTATATGACAAGAACGGCAAGGCGCTCGAAGGAGTTGTTGTAGACCGCAATGGTGATGGACAGATTACAAGTGACGACCGTTACTTCTATAAGAGTCCGACGGCTCCGGTCATCATGGGTTTCGCATCACGTATGGAATATAGAAACTGGGACTTAGGTTTCTCTTTGCGTGCAAGCATCGGTAACTATGTATTCAACAACATTGAATCCGGTCAGGCTAACGTAAACAAATATGAGATTTGGTCATCATCCAATTTCCTGTCAAACCGTCCTGTATCAGTATTGGCAGACAACTGGCAGACATACGGAGTTTCAGCTCTATTGTCAGATCGATACGTACATAACGCTTCATTCTTGAAATGCGATAACATTACACTCGGTTACAGTTTTGCCGACCTCTTCAAGGCAGGCAGCTGGCACGGATTGAGCGGTCGTGTTTACGGCACAGTCTCTAATGTATTCACTATTACCAAATACAAAGGTATAGACCCTGAAATAAACAACGGATACGACGATCAGCTCTATCCTCGTCCTATTTCATTCATCTTAGGTCTTAACCTTAATTTCTAACAGAATAAAAGTAAAAAGTCATGAAAAGATATATTAAAAATATGATTCCTGCCGCAGCTCTTTTGCTGACAATCGGAATGTCATCATGTACGAAAGACTTGGATGTTGATCCTATCAACCCAAATGTTTCTACAGAATATGATGCTAGCGGATTGTTCAATAAGTGCTATGCCAATATGGCTCTTGCAGGCAATGGTGGTGCCAATGGTGACTGCGATATCGACGGTCTGGATGGTGGTACCACAGGATTTGTACGCCAGATGTGGAATGCCAACGAACTCCCTACAGATGAAGCTATCTGTGGATGGGGTGACGATGGTATCGAACAGTTTTGCTTTAACACATACGATTCGTCACATCCAATGTTAAATGGATATTATGCACGTCTTACAACAGGTATCTCATACTGCAACCAATATTTGAACGTTGCTTCAAGTTATGACGCGACAATGACAGCGGAGATCCGCTTCGTACGCGCTTTCCATTATTATCTATTGATGGATGCTTTCGGAAACGTTCCTTTCTCTACGACACTTGGTACTCCGGTACGTTATACTCGTAAAGAGATGTACGACTGGTTGGAAAAAGAACTTCTTGAGATAGAACCTTCTCTCTCTGACGCAAAAGCCAAAAAATCGACAGATTCAGGTTATGGTAGAGTAGACAAAGCAGCATGCTGGATGCTGTTGGCACGTTTGTATCTCAATGCTGAAGTTTATACAGGTACAGCCCAGTGGGCAAAAGCTGCTGAATATTCAAAGAAGGTTTTGGATTCTTCTTATAAACTGAACACGACGAGTGTAAACGGTTGGAGCGCTTACCAGATGCTCTTTATGGGTGACAACGGTGAGACTAGCGCTGCTTACGAGGCTGTCTTCCCTCTTTTACAGGATGGTCTTAAAACAACCAGTTGGGGTACTTCTCTTTTCTTGATGGCTTCAACATTTGATAGTGATATGCATGCAAATCCTAACGACGCTACTGCAACTAACGGAACTGGACAGACATGGGGTGGTAACCGCGCTCGTCCAAATCTTATCGCAAAATTCTTCCCAAGCGGAAATGCGCCACAAGTAGCATCTTACGTTATGACTACAAAAGCCAGCGACGATCGTGCCATATTCAATGGTGTTGACCGTAATCTGAACAACCTCACAAGAGGTACATTCAAAGATGGATATGGAGTAGCCAAGTTTACTAACTTCAAAACTGATGGTAGTGCCGGTAGTGACGCTACATTCCCGGATGCCGACTTCTTTATGTTCCGCGTTGCAGAATCATACCTTACTTACGCAGAAGCAACTGCAAGACAGAACGGTGGTACAGCTACAGCTGAAGGTATTACATTATTGAACACATTACGCGCTCGTTCTCATGCATCTTCCAAAGCTGCATATACCCTTAATGACATTCTGGACGAATGGAGCCGTGAATTCTACTTCGAAGGTCGCCGCCGTGTTGACTTGATAAGATTTGGAAAATTCGGTGGAAACTCTGATTATATCTGGCAATGGAAGGGTGGAACCTATACAGGTCGCAACTTCTCTGATACCAAAAACATATACGCTATACCTGCTGCACAAGTAAAGGGTGACATAACACAGAACCCTGGTTATTAAAAAGCAGAAAAGTAATATAATTAAAAGAATAAAGACATGAAAAATATTATAAAATCAGCATTGGTACTGCTTTGTGGTATTTGTCTGTTCGCATCATGCTCAGATGACAACGAGCATAATCCTACACTCATATCACCTAAGACATTTGTACTGAATACGCCTGCCTATGCCACTTCTAATATAGATATGGCTACTTCAACACAACTGACATTCACCTGGCAGTATCCTGACTATGGATTCCCTGCTCCTGTAACTTATGTACTACAGTATTCTGTAAATGGTAACTTCAACAAACAGTTTGTTGATTCTATATCAGCCACAGAACAGAGTGTAGACTTCATCAATGGTGACAGCATATATACACAGACATCAGGTATTATAACAGCCGCCGAACTTTCAAAGAAATTGCAGCAGATTGCCAATTACAAAGAGGACGCAGTACCTGCAACGCAAAAAGTATACGTTCGTGGCAAGGCAATGCTTGGCGGTGACACCATTTATTCAAATACGATAACAATGAATGTCGCACCATACTACTTTGAACTGAAAGATGCAGCTCCTGTGATTTACTATCTGATAGGAGGATGTATCGGTGACGGTAAATGGACTAATGGTGACGCAGCAATCGGAACATCCATGATTCCTATGCAGACTATTGCCGGACAAAGTTATGACAAGAAGACAGGTACAGGTAAGATTGAATATATCGGATATTTCCCTGCAAATGGTGAATTCAAAATTATCAAGACGCCTGGAAGTTGGGACTATGGTTTCTGTAAAGGTGAATGGAAAGACGATACATACACGCCATCATATAGAGATGGTGGAGATGATCCTGGAAATATAGGACTGACAGATGCAGGGTACTATGACATCGTAGTAAATACAGCAGACAACACCTGTACAATTAAGAAGTACACAAAGACTGTAAACGTAATTGCAGATATGTTTATTACTGGCGATTTCGATTCTTGGGGTCTTACAACTAAGATGAAGGCTATCTCTACAGCCGATGGTCTTGAGAATCATGATTGGGCTGGTTCTGTAACTATCACAGCCAATGGTGGTGTTAAATTCACCGATACCGGTTGGGCTCACAACTGGGGTACTGAATCATTCCCTTATGGAACAGGTGTACAAGGTGGTGGTAACATACCGGCTACTCCTGGAACTTACAAAGTTTATCTGAACGATATTACAGGTTCTTATAATTTTATTGCACAATAATCAATATCGAGGGGATACTTCCTACGATGTGTCCCCTCTTAAAAAGACATTAATATGAAAAAGACATTATATGTAATAGGGCTTTCTCTACTTATTGCGAGTTGTTCCGACAGTTATTCTGATTGGGCGACACCGAAATCAAGCGCACAAGAGGATGCCAAGACAGTGGCACTGACCACTAGTGAGGCTGCAGCTATCGACTACGCGAGCCTTACATCAGACAGTGTTCAGTTGTTTATACCTTCTGTAGCAGTTTCTGATGCTGCCACGACATTGTCTTACAATGCGATAGTATACAACAGCGACAAGTCTAAATCGACTACACTGGTTACCGATGCCAATGGTTATCTGAAGGCTTCTGATTTGAAGACAGCTGTAGAAAACCTTTATGGTAAAAGACCGGACCAGAGGACATTGGCTATGGACGTAACTGGCTTTACAAGAATCAATGGTGAAAGTGTCATCACTACTTCCACTGCAACTGCTAAGGTTACACTTAAAGCTCCATTTATTGACTCTGACTACTATTTGGTGGGCGATTTTGCTGGTTGGAACAAAGAGTCAGCACTCCATTTCACACATATCGGAAGTGGTGATGTTTACGATAATCCTGAATTCTATACTATATTCAAGACAACAGCAGCCAATCAATATTGGAAAGTTATCCCTGCGACCAACTACAATGGTGATTTCTGGTCCGAAGGCACTACGGGTGTTGTCGGTGTAGTAACAGACGGGGACACTTCGTTATCAGGCAACTTGGTGACAACTAGTCCTAAAGCAGGTAAATTGGAGACACCGAGCATATATCGAATGACCATCAATATGATGGATTATAGTTATAAATTTGAAGCGCTCAATTTCAATGAATTTGTCTATGAAATCGGTAATGAAAGTGGATGGAAGACTTCTCATCCTCTGTATGGTGAAAAATTTGACGGTGCCTATCAGGGCTGTTACTACTTGAATGGTGAGTTCAAATTTAAGCCAAACGCCGACAACTGGGATGGCGATTGGGGCAAAGGTTCCGCAGACGGTATTCTTGTACAAGAAGGAGAAAGTAACGTTTCTCTTCCTGACGGAGAAGGAATGTATCTGATCAATGTTGACATTGCAAATATGACTTACGGAATAACGAAAATGAACAAAATCAGCATCATTGGTACTGTTAATGGTAATTGGGATACAGATACGGATCTTACTTACAACACAGAAACCGGTGCATGGGAAACGACAGCAACTCTAAATGCAGGTTCAATGAAATTCCGTATGAACCACGACTGGACTATCAGTTGGGGTGGTGCTAACGGCGATGCGACAAACTTCGGTAGTCTAACCAACAATAACGGAAAAGACCTAAGTGTCGCTGCAGGTAAGTATAAGATTCAGTTGTATTTGACTTACAACGGAAATAGCAAAGTGGTGATGACTGTTCAATAGGTTTATAAGTCTTTTTAGAGATTTTCTTCTCTTTAAAAGGCATAAATTCAAAAGAGGGAACTTTATAATTAAGTTTCCTCTTTTTTATTTGTTATCACCTGAATCTAAAGAAAGTCTGTCTATTCTCGTCCTCACGTCGTGAGAGAAAATTTCCCTTGAAGCGGAATTTTTTATTCTTCAAGGGAAATTATTTTTCCTTAAAGGGAAAATCCCCCGCGCGACGGGGAATTTTTCGACCCTTCAAGCAAGGACTTTTACCGGTCTATTCAAGCACGATTTTACAATCATCCAGACTTTTTACTGTGGCTAATGCTTCATATCTGATACCCTGTTCACGCAATGTGTCACCTCCGTTCTGGAAGGCCTTCTCGATGATGAACCCCATAGCTTCGATTGTCGCACCGGCCTGCTTGCAAAGATCAATTACGCCCATGGAAGCATTTCCATAAGCAAGAAAGTCGTCTATAAACAGGACATGATCTTTAGCCGTCAGATAATCAGAACTGATACATACTGTGTAATTACGGTCTTTGGTAAAAGAATGCACTACGGAAGTAAGCATATTCTCCATCGTCTTCGGCTGTTTTTTCTTAATGAAAACGACAGGCAACTGCATCAGATAACCGACCAAGATAGCCGGTGCTATACCACTCGCTTCTATCGTGATGACCTTATTGATACGCAGGTCTGCAAACAGACTGACGAACTCTTTAGCCAATTCCATCATCAGATTAGGGTCCATCTGATGATTGATAAAACTGTCTACCTTCAAAATACCTCCAGGATAGCATTTTCCATCTTGAAGTATACGTTCTTTTAATAAATCCATGATAATATCTTTGATCTATGATTCTTTTACTCTCAACACTACATTACTAATGATAGCTACCAGTCCGCCAGTCGTGATACCAGACGAGAATATCATGCGGATATTTTCAGGCATCATCTTCAATATATCAGGCATCAATTCCACTCCCATACCGAAAGCAAGACTGATGGCTAAAACCAAAACCGCCTTACGATTCAGTTTTTGAGATGCGATAATTCGTATACCTGCTGCTGCCACTGTACCGAACATCAGCAATGTCGCTCCTCCCAATACCGGCGACGGCATAAGGGAAAATACGATTCCGACAACGGGGAAAAGTCCCAATAGTACCAGCATACCGGCTATAAAGTAACCGACATACCGGCTGGCGACACCTGTCAACTGTATAATACCGTTGTTTTGTGCGAAAATGGAATTAGGGAATGAACTGAAAACACCTGCCAGCATCGAGTTGACACCGTCGGCCAAAACGCCACTAGATACTCTTTTGATATATTTATCACCCTCTACCGGTTCACCTGAAATCATTGAGTTGGCCGTGACGTCTCCCGTCGCCTCTATCGCTGTGACCAAATAGACCAATGCCACAGCAATGACTGATGACAGGTTGAAACTGACACCGAGTTTGAAAGGAATAGGAATGTAAAAGCCCGAAAAACTATTGGCTGTCATAGCATTGAAATCTACCATTCCCATAAAGTATGATATAATATATCCGATGATTATACCTATAAAGATGCTGCTCATACGGATATATTTACTGTGCGTGCAATTGAGAAGAGCTACACTGATGAGTACGATAGCCGCAACAATAAGATTATTGTAAGAGCCGAATGTCCCGTTGGTCATGGCATCATTACCGCCACCGCAAGAGATGACACCGACCTTGATCAGACTCAGTCCGATAAGCAATACTACAATTCCACTTACAAGTGGTGTAATCACCTTGCGCAGATACTTGAAAGTAAAACTGACGATAATCTCTACTGGAGCGCCCAGAATACAGGCTCCGAAAACCATAGGGAGTCCACCCAATGTACCTATTGAGATGATAGGACCAATAAAGGAGAAGCTAGTACCTTGCACACAAAGCAGCCCGCAACCTACCCTGCCGATTTTTCTACATTGTATAAATGTAGCTAATCCGGATACGAAAAGAGACATTGAAACAAGAAAACCTGTCAACGCCAAGTCGAGATGCATTGCCTTAGCAATGATTAAAGCTGGTGTGATGATAGCCACGAAGATAGCCAATAAGTGCTGGATGGCCGCAAAAAGTGTATCATACAATGGCGGTCTGTCATTGATACCGTAGATTAATCCTTTGGATTGCTGTTCGTTATTGCTCATTGTGATTTTTAGTTTTAAAACTGCAAAAGTACACATTTTTTTGAATTTCTGTATTATTTATATTCATTAATTTAATGTGGATGTAAAATATATAGCAGATCAATGGATACATTGGTTTATGCGCAACAACAGTGCAACCGTTTGCGCGTCTGTAAAATCACTATAATCCATTTTCAAAAACACATTGGCGGAATATGTTGTATTTTTGCGGCATAAAAACTAATAATATGATGAAAAGACTGTATACATTTATACTGGCACTAGTATCTCCCTTGATGATGATAGCTCAAGGGTGGCCATCCGACTATAGCGGTGTGATGCTTCAAGGGTTTTATTGGGATTCGTACGCTGATACGAAATGGATCAATCTTGAATCAGAGGCCGACGAATTGTCGCAGTACTTCAACCTCGTATGGATTCCTCAAAGTGCAAGTTGCAACGGTACATCAATGGGATATGATGACCTATATTGGTTTACAAATTACAATAGTTCTTTTGGTACTGAAGCAGAACTTCGCTCTCTAATATCCACATTCAAAAATAAAGGAATAGGAACTATTGCTGATGTAGTTATCAACCATCGTAAGAATGTAAGTAATTGGGTAGACTTTCCTGCCGAGACATATAAAGGTGTCACCTATCAGTTACAATCTACCGACATCTGCGCCGACGATGATGGTGGAGCGACCAAGACATGGGCAACTACCAACGGCTATTCTTTAAGCTCCAGTAATGACACTGGGGAAGGATGGTCGGGCATGCGCGACCTTGATCATAATAGTTCTAATGTACAAACCAACGTTAAAGCTTATCTTAACATGCTTCTGAACGATTTAGGTTATGTCGGATTCAGATATGATATGGTAAAAGGTTATTCAGGTTCTTTCACTGGTATATATAACAGTTACGCAAATCCTACATATAGTGTGGGGGAATATTGGGACGGCAATGTATCAACCGTGGAAAGTTGGTTGAATGCAACGAAAGTGAATTCAAAAATTCAAAGTGCCGCTTTCGATTTTCCATTCAGATATACCGTACGTGATGCCATCAATAACAGTAACTGGTCCAAATTGGCTAATGCCAGTTTGATGAGTGATGCCAATTATCGCCAATATGCTGTCACGTTTGTTGAAAACCACGATACAGAATATCGTTCATCTTCAGAACAACAAGATCCTATCAAAAAGGACACGGTCGCTGCAAATGCTTTTATGCTTGCCATGCCAGGCACACCATGCATATTTTACAAGCACTGGCAAGCGAACAAGAGTGAGATTGGTCCGATGATCAAGATACGCAAGGCTGTAGGTATTACCAATACCAGCAGTACAAGCGTCATCAGCAGTTCATCTGCATATTTCGAGGCAAAAACAACAGGAACAAACGGAGATCTGTATGTTGTCATCGGTGATATCACAAAAGGGACTATCCCCAGTGGATATACAAAAGTGTTGAGCGGAACGAAGTACGCCTATTATGCGAATGTGTCCATCAATATGGTGACTGTAAGCAAGTCTACTGGTACTTACGACAACAGTGTAACCTCTACGATCAATGCTCTCGGCAACAGTACGTATGTATACACGACAGACGGCAGTACACCGACAGCGACCAACGGTACACAAGGTACAGGCAGCAAAGAATTGACATTCACTACGACCACGACCCTGAAAGTAGGCGTGCTGGTCAGTGGTACTGTATCGGATGTGCAGACATATACTTACACTGTCAATGCGTTCACTCCTCATACCGCCACGGTGTATCTCAAGGATCCAAGTTGGACCAAAGTATGCTTCTATGCATGGGATGACAGTGGTACACTCAACGGTTCATGGCCGGGTAATCAGGTCATTGACACGAAAGTGGTAAACGGTATCACATTCTACTACAAGACTTTCAATATCACCTCAAGCAGCTATACATTCTCTATCATTTTCGACCAAGGCAGCAATGCTGCGCAAACGGTGGACATCGGTCCTCTCAACTCGGATAAGTATTATGAGATTTCCAGTACGACCAGCAAATTCACCGTCAACGATATAACGAGTTCCTATCCTACCGGCATTGAGAATATCACAACCGAAGACAGTAAGACTTACGACAAAGTGAATGTCTATTCTGTAGACGGTCGCCTACTGCGTTCCATGCCAAAAGCGACGACAATGAGCGAAGCTCTGAATGGTCTGTCACAAGGTCTGTACATTGTGAACGACAAGAAGGTAGTATACAAATGATTAAAATTTAAGTTCATACATACCTTAGTAATCTTAGCGTTAGGTGTTTCCACTGGCATATCAGTTTAAAATATGCCGGTGGAAATGTTTTTTTTACGAAATAAATATCCCGAAATAATTTGCTTTCTCAAATAAAAATCATACATTTGTAGCATATAATATTCATCTATATGAAAACTAACAAGGCTTTTATTATCACTGTTATTTGTGCAGCAGTAATCAGTGTCAAAGCACAAAACCTATATGTATGCCAAGGTGCGGATGTGACGACCGTCAGTGAACAGGATGCCGGCAACATGTCTTATAGCAACAAAGGTACAACTGTAAGTATTGCAGGTGCAAAATATGATGTGGCTGACATAGACAGTATTACGTTGACTACTCCTCATCCCAAATTTGTAGGCGGTGATATTTCCCTGCTTACAAAATATGAAACCAACGGAGCCAAATATTTCGACAACAACGGTAATAGCATTCCGGATGTACTCTCCTTTCTCAAACAACAGGGATGGAACGCATTGCGTGTACGTCTGTTCGTTAATCCTGCCAATGCCTCCACTACAGACAAAGGGCAAGGTGTATGTCAGAATCTTGACTATGTCACAGCTCTGGGCAAGCGCATCAAGGCGGCAGGATTCAGATTCATGCTAGATTTTCATTATTCCGATTCATGGGCGGACCCTGCCAAACAAACCAAACCGTCGGCATGGTCATCTCTTTCACTCGAATTGCTCGAAGATTCTGTCTATCAATATACCAAGAAATGCCTTCAGACTCTTGTCGCTGCAGGTGCCACGCCTGACTTTATACAGACTGGCAATGAGATTTCTTATGGCATGCTTTGGGATACCGGAAAAGTGTATCCGACTAGTTCGAATAACTGGTCGACTTTCACCGCATTAATCGGCAAAGCCACAACCGCCTGCAGAGAAATATGTCCGAGAGCAAAGATTATTGTACATATAGAACGTACTGCTGACACGAATGCTTCGGTCTCATACTACAACTACATGAAAACTTATGATGTAGATTACGACTATATAGGGCTGAGTTATTATCCCTATTATCACGGATTTCTCGCACAACTTAACAATGTGATTACCAATCTGGAATCATCATTTCCCGAAAAAAAGATCATGATTGTGGAAACAGGGTATTATCATGACTATCAACCAACAACGGTGGATTACGACTACTCGGGCACTTATCCTATCACCGAAGCCGGACAGAAAGCTTTCACAGATGCAATGATTACGACATTAAACAATCATAAGAATGTCAACGGACTGTTCTGGTGGTTCCCCGAAGCTAACGAATATGGGTTAGACTGGAACACGAAACGTGTTACTGACAAATGGTATGATGCAGGATTGTTTGACAACAAAACGGGCAAAACGGAATCCGCTCTTTACGAGCTTCAGAATTTCAAATAGGATTCCTATTACGGTAACTATATTGGAACAAACAAACGTTTGCATAATTAAATTGGCAACAATTATGCACTAAAATTCGTTTTGCATGGAAAAGGGATTACCTTTGCATCAAAATCGTAAATAACTTAGAAATAATTGATTAAGTTAACATCTCTCAATAAAAAATCCTAGCTGTGATAGCCAGGATTTTTTGATTTATATACTAGAAGTTCAATTCTTTCCCCTTATAGAAATCTAACAATTTTGTCTGATACAGATATTCATATCTGGCTTGTAAAAGGTCACTCTCTGATTTCAGAAGATTATTCTTGGATTCATTAAACTCGGTGATATTAGCCTTTCCGTTCTCATACTTCGCCTGCATCAGTTTGAAAGCATCCTCATTGCTTTGTCTGGCCGACATACTGCTCTCGTATTTGCTTTTGGCGGCTATGGCATTGTAATAGACCTGTTGAATTTCCTTGTAAAGGGTCTTCTTGGTGTTTTCCAGTTGCAACTGTTGCGTCTCCCTGTTTATCTCTGCCGAACGGATACTGTTGCGCGTCGAGAATCTGTTGAATATAGGTACACTCAGGTTCAGTCCGATATATTGGCTGAAATTGTTCTTGACCTGCGTCATGAAAGCATCCGCATCATATCCTGATGTTTTATAGTAGTTGGAACCAAGGCCTGCATTGAAAGACAACTGCGGATAGAGTGCCGACTTTGCTATTTTAATACTGCTCTCTGTACCGTTAAGGCGAGATTGCTCCGCTCTAATCTCCGGACGGAATCCCAATGCCGACTCGAACACTTCGTTGGGTGTCGGGAATTGTGAATTGACAATAGATAATTCATTCACAGTCGGCACTACGACGGTAAATCCTTCGGGTGAAGACAGTTCCAGTAATTGCGAGAGAGAGAGTAAGGCTATACGGTAATTGTTATCCGCCTGTGTAGCTGTCAGTCTGCTTTGCGCTTCGGTAGCCCTCTGTTGAGACAACTGTGCCTCGCTTGCCATACCGTTTTCCACCATTATCTTCAGACGGACGACCTGCATCGAGTCTATTGCGATTTGTCGTTTGGCGACTTCAGATATTTCAATATCATACAGTATCTGTACATAAGCTTGAGCCACCTGGGTACGGATATCATTCTTCGCCTTTTCGAGGTCGGCTGTAGCAGCTTCCAGATTCAGTTGGTTCAGTTTTATTGTATTTGGTATCTGATAACCGGTGAACAAAGGCACCGTTGTCCCCAAACTCAATGATGTACTACTGGTATTCTTGTTCTCATAAGTGTTCTGTGAAGTAAGTCCACGACCGAAAGAGAAATTCTGAGACCCGGACACACTCAGATTCGGTAATCTGCTGTTACGTGATGTACTGAGTTCTATCTCTTTCTGACGACGGTTGTTTTCCTGTTGCTTGACAGAAATATTATGATCCAAAGCATAATTGATACATTCCTTCAGTGACCACTGATGATTCGTAGTCTGAGCTGACACCTCAATACCGGCAGCCAGCATCAATGCTATTAATAGATTATACCTCACCATATCTTTAGTCATTATTAGTATTTTTCGTATCATCAGCCTTTACAATCTGTGGACCGCGGATCTTGTCCTTTGCAGATATACCCTTCTTTATTTCGATGTTTACACCATCACTCAGTCCGGTAGTTACCTGACGGCGCTGGTAATTCTTTTTCTCACCACTACCCTTTATAATGTATACGAAAGTGGAATCACCACTAAATTCGATAGCGCTCTCGGGCAGAGACAACACGTTGTGTGCACTGGCCAGGATAATTTGGGCATTCGCACTATATCCCGAACGGATTTTATTACCTTTCAGCACCCTTACGGCAGCTTTTAGTTCAAACTGATTGGCACCGTTGCTCTGAATCGCTTTTGGAGAAATATACTCGAGGTCGGCATCAAACTTCAGATTCTGCAGCGCACCGATAGTTATCTTCATAGGCATACCCACTACCAGTTGCCCCACTTCAGTCTCATCAATGTTACCTCGGAAAATCAGGTCGTTCATATTGGCGACACTGGCAATTGTGGTACCGGCATTGAATGTGTTACTGAGAATGACAGAGTTGCCTACCTTGACAGGAATATCCAGTATGATACCGCTTACCGTACTGCGGACCAATGTACTGCTCGCGCTTGCATTGCTTTTCGAAATACCGTCTTGTACAACTTCCAACGCATCTTCGGCGGCAAGCTTTTCTTCGCGGGCCTGCTGTAATGCCTGTCTTATCTTATCAAATTCATCCGCACTGACAAGTTTCTGTTTATACAGATTCTGCTCGCGGGTAAAATTCACCTGCGACTGTTTCATATTCACATCAGCCAGACGAACACGACTTTGGGCACTGCTCAACTGACTCATGTCTGGTATCACCTTTACCTTTGCTATTACCTCACCCGACTGCACATAATCGCCTGCCTGCTTGTAAAGATTGGTAATGATACCACTTATCTGAGGTTTGATTTCCACCTCATTACGAGGTTCTATCTTACCTGTGATGATAGTAGTCTTGTCAATGTTAGTAACTTTCGGCGTAAACTCATTATAAGCCACCGGTTGGGGTTGCGATTTCTGATATAAGAACACGAATGTTCCTATGAAAATCAAGGCTATGATGCCTGCGATAATAATTTTTGAATACCGTTTCATATCTGTTATACTTTTAAATTTTCGTTTCTTTTTGATTATTCGAGTTGTAATCTCTTCTTATTCATCTCTCATCGCATCTACAGGTTTGATGTTCATGGCTCGCAATGCTGGCGCAAGTCCCGCCAAGACACCCAGTCCACATAACAACAAGGCTGCAAAAATGGCTGTCCAGAAATTGACCTGGAAATGCGCAGCCACAATACCGTCGGTCGTATTACCTACCTCCAGCATCTGCAGTATCATCACGGCAAACAAAATGCCGCTCATACCCGCAACTGCGGTCAATATCATACTTTCCGATATGATTTGTGAAAGAATATTTTTCGGTGTAGCACCTATCGCCCTACGTATACCTATCTCTGTGGTTCGTTCACGCACTGTCACCATCATAATATTGGAAACACCGATGGCTCCTGCCAACAAGGTACCTAGTCCTACAAGCCATATCAAGAAATTGACGCCTTTGAACAGACTGTCCAGCATCCCGAATAAAAGTTCGGTGTTAAACACCATGACTCCTTGATCATCGGTTGGATCGATCGTATGGGCACGCGCTATTGTCTGTCGCATACGGTCTGTAATAGAACTAATCACCACACCGGGTTTACCTGTTATAGATATCATATCCACCTGATTGCCACGGTTGTATGCCTGTTGCATCGTGGATATAGGCAGTGTGACCTTCTCTTCCGCCCTTCCATTGATGTTCATATTCTGACTGGCATTATAGTCTACCCCTATCACCTCATAGTAAATGGAATCTACACGTATATACTTGCCACACGGGTTTCCACCCTCCTTGAATAGATCTTTGTATATCTTCTTGCCTATCACACAAACCTTACGATGGGTATTGATATCCATATCATTGATATATCTGCCATAATATATGGTAGGTTCCTGAACATGTTGATAATTAGGTAAAACGCCCTGTACGGAACCGGAACTTTTCTTGTCGTTGTACACGATTGTTCCACCGTTACCGAATATGATCGGTGATATGATATCCAGTTCGGGAACCTGTTGACGCAATCTTTCTACATCATTATAGATCATCGACCACGTACGTCCTTTCTTGAATCCCTTGTAAACCTTGGTAGTAGGTTGTGACCATATCATTGCCGCATTGGTGGCAAAACCGGCAAACTGTTTCTGTAGCATTTCTTTCAGTCCCTGTCCGCCTCCTATCAGAGCGATCAGCATAAACACGCCCCAGAACACACCGAAGCCAGTCAAGAAACTTCGTGCCTTATTTCTGGTCAATGTGTCCAGAATTTCTTTATATCTATCTATATCGAATTTCATCATAATCAATATTACAGTATTATTCAGCTCTCAGAGCTTCGATTGGTGGTATCTTCGCTGCCTTTCGCGCAGGTATCAGTCCGGCTATCGTACCGGCTATGATGATCACAAGAGTAGCCTCGAAACAGACATCCAGTCCTACTGTAGGATTCAGGAACATTGTAGCCTGAAACAATCCCGTATCCACCTTCATGTGTCCTATCGTAGCATTCATATATTCATTGGCAGCCACACCCAGTACCATACCCGTATATCCGAATATCGTGGTGATGATCACACTTTCAATGATAATCAGTTTCAGTATGGATGCAGGACTGGCGCCTATCGCCTTTCGTATACCGAACTCACGTGTGCGTTCTTTTACTGTGATAAGCATGATGTTGCTCACACCTACGATACCACTGAGCAGGGTAAATAGGCCCACAATCCATAGGGCTGTACGGATAATACCTATACCTTGGTTCATCTGCATACTCTGTGTGTATCTGTTCCATAACCAGACAGCACTTTCATCGTTAGGTGCAGCTAAATGGTTGGTATTGATACGACCACGGTAAACCTTCTCGAAATTATCGTTGGCAGCCTGTGTAGGTAACCCATGAAATGAATATTCTATGTTACCAACACTATCGCCCTTATTATACATGGTTTTCATGGTGGTAAACGACGAAAAAGCATCTTTGTTCATCTCGCTCTGGTCTTTTTTGTAAATACCCACCACTTTAAAGGCGAAGTTACCTACATTGACATATTGTCCGATAAGATTCTGATAATCGTTCTTCAGTTCCTTGGCATTGTCCTGACTGAGAACGACCACTTTGCGCTTGTCTTTGATGTCTATGTCATTGATAAAGCGACCATATAGAATCTCTCTCTTGTTGATCTTGCAATGATTAGGATACACACCCGTTAGTGTGCCATTGAAATAATTTTGTCCCAGACTTACCGTCACACCGCTTTGTTGCATTTCGGCACCTACTTCATCTATATTAGCCTGAAAACCGGTACGTGTCGTATTCATATCACGATCTTGCAGACTTATATTTCGACCCTCCTGCAGACCGTTGTATGGTTTTGAAGTCTGGCCACCGAATACCATCATAGAGTTTGACAGGAATCTGTCACTACTCTGCAGTTGGGCATTAATCAGTCCGTTACCGGCACCCAACAGGAATATCAGCATGAATATTCCCCATGCCACAGCAAAGCCGGTGAGCGTAGTACGCAACTTATTGCGCTTTGCCGTACTCCATATCTCTGTGATGATGTCTCTCATTTCATTACTCCATTAATACCAAACGGACTAGCCTTATGGTCTGTATTGATCTCAATGTTACCTATCAGTCCATCCTTGATATGTACTATTTTATTAGTCTCATTCGCTACACCGCTTTCATGTGTTACGACAACAATCGTCATTCCTTCATCTTCGTTCAGGTGTTTCAGTAGTTCCATCACCTCTACACTGGTTTTTGAGTCAAGCGCACCTGTTGGTTCGTCAGCGAGTATGATCTGGGGATTGGTTATCAGAGCTCGTGCTATCGCCACGCGCTGTTTCTGTCCACCCGACATCTCATTGGGATAATGATTCGCCCATTGTGTAAGACTCAACCGGTCTAGATACTCCATTGCCAGTTGATGACGTTTTTTCCTGCTTACTCCCTGATAAAACAGCGGCAGTTCCACGTTTTCGACAGCCGTCTTGAATGATATCAAATTGAACGACTGGAATATAAAACCGATCATTCTATTACGATAAGCTGCTGCCCGTGTCTCACTGAGGTTCTTGATAAGAACATCATTCAGACGATATTCACCTGTATCATAATTATCCAATATACCGAGGATATTAAGTAGTGTCGACTTACCCGAACCGGAAGCGCCCATTATCGATACGAACTCCCCTTGTTCTATATTCAGGTCTATACCCTTCAGCACATGCAGCGGTTGACCGTTATTATATGTTTTGTTTATACCTTTCAGATTAATCATATTATGGTTTCTCCCATTCTTTTTGAATTGTGTCAATATCTATATCAAGCAGCCTCATCTGGCGGAAAAGTTCGGGTAGTCTTCTTTTCAGAAATACCTCCCTGCGTTCTTTCTTTATCATTGCAGCGGCACCGGAGGTAACAAAATACCCCAGTCCACGCTTGTTGTATATGATGCCATCACGTGCCAGTGTTTCGTAGGCCTTAAAACTGGTGTTCATATTCACCTCCAGCATCGCCGAGTATTCGCGCACACTGGGTACACGGTCATCGTCTTTATACTTGCCGGCGAGAATTTCATCACACAGTCGGTCGGCCATCTGTACGTATATAGCTTTATCGTTATTGAATGTCATGCGTTAATCCATTTGTTATTTATCACTTGCATACGTGTAAAGAGCTTATAAGAAGCAATATAGTTGAATACAATCAGAATGAGGAATATCACACTGGCTATATTGAGTTTCATACTGGAGTCCGTGGACTGCAGATTAAGGTCAAAACCACCGCATTCAGTACCTATCCAACTCAGTATGATGACAGCCAGAATTAATGAAATGGTGGTGAACAGCCATGCGTTGCGGCGGAAGAAGGTGCCTCCTAAGATGTAAATGGAATGCATCCAGACACACAATAGATTCATACAGATAGTAAAAGGTATCGCCCATGAATTGTTTGTATAGAAATCCTTGCCGTTCACATAGATATGATTGGCGAAAACACTCGAATCGGAAAGCGTCTTAAAGAAGTCGATAAACACTGAGCCAACTACTTCATGTCCCGATATCAGCAGGAACAACATGCGCAGCAAGTCGGCACCCAATAGGGCGATGAAGTATGACACCGTAAATCCGACGGTGATGTACAGCCATCTGCTGACGAACTTCTCCAAATTAGAAGCTGGAAGCATCAGAAATGTCAGCCGGTTTTCCTTCTCTTTCATGATTTCAAAATTAAGACTGGCACCTACTATTATAAATACGATATAGGTGATGATGCTTGTAAAGACCAAACCATCAGGATGATTGCTAGGGTGCGTCCCTATCGAATTGAGTTCGAAGATGGCGAAGAGCACGAAAAACATGATACTTGTCATCTTGATATATGAACTTTTATAGGCAAAGTAGCTCCATTTCGCCAGTGTTCCGAATCTATGTAAATTGAAATTTTCCATCGTGAATATATTTTTAGTTTATCATGTTATTTAGTCTTTATCGCACCCTTTGTCACCGCATCGAAGAGCAGTTCCAGATTCAGCGGTGTCTCTTCGCTGTCGCCTCTTGGTGCTATCACAGCGTTGCCCTGCAATGTGGGTTCTGCATAGAGCACATCCTGCATATCATCTGGTGTACGATATTCGAACTTGTACTTGTCACAGATTTCAGACACCGATGCGTTCAACTTCAGTTCCTTGCCTTCGAGCATCAGAATATGGTCGAGCAACTGTTCTATGTCGTGCACCTGATGAGTGGAGATAATAACGGTGCGGTCGTCGGTCATATTGCCTGCCACCACCTTGCGGAACTGACTCTTCGAAGGAATGTCCAGTCCGTTGGTCGGTTCATCCATCAAGAGCAGTTTGGTGTTTGTAGCGAGTGCAAAACTCACAAAAGCCTTTTTGGCCTGTCCCATAGATAACTGGTTGAGACGGATATTGTTTGTCAGTTCGAAATCGCGCAGACAGTTGTTTAATATCTCGTCACTGAAATTCGGATAGAATCCGCGGTTCATCTTAACATATTCCATGAGGGATACCTTCGGTAATTTGAATGTCTCGGGCAAAATGAAAATCTCGCCCAATGTCTGAGACTGTCTTCTGCTCGTCTCTTTACCGTCAAAAAAGATGATTCCCTTCTGGGCGCGAAGCAGTCCGCTGATAAGATATAATAAGGTACTTTTTCCTGTACCGTTCTTTCCGAGCAGACCGTAAATTCTGTTCTCTTCCAATTTCAAATTGAAACTTTCAAAAATATTACGGCTTGTGCCTGCATATTTGAAGCTAATGTCTTGAATTTCAATCATTTTATTACTGTTTTTTAGTGTTATACTTATGTAGAACACTGCAAAAGTATATAAAAAAGAAATATGCTCCAAATATTTGGAGCATATTTTACATAGATTAACATTGTAATCAGTTTTCCATCCTATAATACCGCGGATATAATCAAATAGATTCCTGCGCCTAACAGTCCGCTGACAGGTATTGTCAGTATCCACGATATCATCAAGTCTTTGGTAACGCCCCATCTTACAGCAGACAGTCGTTTTGTTGCACCAACGCCCATGATAGAACCGGCAATTGTATGGGTAGTACTTACCGGTATCTTCAATATTTCAGTCAGATACAGTGTAATAGCACCAGCTGTCTCCGCAACCACACCCTCGAAAGGTGTAACCTTGGTGATTTTAGTTCCCATTGTCTTTACGATACGCCATCCTCCAGACATCGTACCTAATGAGATGGCCGTAAAACAGGCAAAAGCCACCCAGTCGGGAATATCATCTATTGTCTTTATTCCTAATCCGATATGAAGAGGATGTGCTGCAATCATGGCGGCAGCTATGATACCCATCACTTTCTGCGAGTCGTTAAGTCCATGACCGGTGCTGAACAATGCCGAAGAAACCAACTGCAAATGTTTGAACCATACCTCTGCACGCAAATGTGAGACATTCTTACATGCATAAAGGACAATCAGGGAAATAACGAATGCTATTACCATACCAATAAAAGGCGCAAGGAAAATGAAAGCGGCAATCTTCAATATAACAGCACCGTGAATGGCGTTGAATCCGTTTGCCATGATGGCGGAACCTGCAAACCCGCCTATCAACGTATGTGAAGAAGAAGAAGGTATACCACGCCACCATGTGAACAGGTTCCATATAATGGCACCTATCAGACCTGCCAGTATGATGGGCAAAGTAATGTATTGTTCATACACTGTTTTGGAAACTGTATTCGCGATACCGAATTCACCTATGATATACTTTGAAATAAAGAATGCCAGAAAATTGAAGAACGCTGCCCATATCACTGCCTGAAAAGGAGTCAACACCTTCGTAGTTACTATCGTAGAAATAGAATTGGCGGCATCATGGAAACCATTGATATAATCGAATACCAATCCTAATATTATTATAGATATTAATAATATCATCGTATATTGAAGTTAGGCGTATTTTACTATGATTGTTTTTAGCACCTTGCCTACTCTTTCCGCTGCATCGGTTGCAGCTTCCAGTTCTGCTAGAATCTCTTTGGTCTTAACAAGTTCTATGCCGTCTTTTTCTTCTTCAAAAAGATTAATGATAGCAACTTCATAGATATCATCCGCCTTGTTTTCCAAATCATGCAGTTCCTTACTGCGGGCCTTCAGACTGGAAGCGTTCTTGCGCAATGTGCCCAATTCATTCATTGCTGTATCAATACACTTTGCATCATCCTTTACAACGGCACCAAGTTCAAGGGCCTTTTGATTATTGATTTTCGGATTGTAGATTGCTATTCTTTTGGAACAACTGTTTACGCGGTCTATCACATCATCCAGACAATCTGCCAACAAATGTATATCCTCACGATCAAACGGTGTGATAAAGGAAGAACTAAGTTCTTCGAAAATTTTGTGCGACAACTGATCGCCAAGTCTCTCCTGTTCCTTTATCCTGTGGAAATATTCCACTCTCTCATCTCTAGTTTCACACTGAAGTGCCGTAGCCAATAAATCAGAAGCTGTAACCAGCACTTCCGACACTTGTTTCAATAAATCAAAAAACTTTGGTTCTTTGGGTGTAAAACGACTAAAAAACGAATTGTTCATAACTTCTTTTTAATATTAATGTAATACCTAATTATTATCCGTTGCAAAGGTAGATAACAGATATTACAAAGATGTTACAAACAAAAGTAATTTGTATTACATTTTATTGATTAAGCCAATGATAGTTTCTACTGTCTTTTCTATTCCTAAGATACCTACATTGAGGGTAAAGTCGTAATTGCGGGCATCTTCCCAAATCTTGCCGGTAAATGTTTTTGTATATGACTCTCGCTGTTTATCGCTGTCTTTGATCATTTTAATGGCATCTTTTTCAGAGATTGAATGTTGGTGCATCACATTCTTAACCCTGTTTTCTATAGTGTCATGTAAGAACAAGCTTATCTTATCCTTCCTTTCTTTGAGTATATCGAAAGCGCAGCGGCCCATGATAACACAAGGTTCTACATCGGCAAGCAACTTAATAATGTCCGCCTGGGCATAATATAATTGACGTGTCGTCACTTCTTTACTTTTCATATTAGAATCGCGGGAAACCTCAGGAGATGTACTGAACTGTATAAAGTCTTCCCACCATGTAGGACTTTTGGATTCCAGTTTTTCCAGCTCCTTCTTGTCTACTTCCAACATTTTTGAAGCAAGTCCCAATATCTCTTTATCTACATAACGGATATGCAAACGTTCGGCCAGTCTCATTCCTATCTCATGATCGTCTGTACCGAGCTGTCTGTTAATCGTAATAATAAATTTATTATCTGTTTCCATTCTATCTGTTTTTTAAAAATATCATGGCAAAAATACAAAAAAAACTGAATAAATGAATAACATTTGATATTTTTTTCTATATTTGCGACGATGAAACGATATTTACTATTATTTATCAGTTCTATAGTATTATTTGGGAGTACAGCAAAACCTTATACCAATATTAATCAACCCAGGATAGAAGAAAGAACTGAAATGCAGGCTGGGCCGCAATTATCAAGAACAGACGCTCTTGTCTTACAAAGAGAGAGATGGAGGATGATTCTGATAATTGTAGAAATTCTTGTGTACTTTGTATCGATGGCGATATACATCATGAGAAAAAGGACTTTGCAGAAAAAACTGAAGTTGGAAAAAATAAAGGCTGAAGAAGCAGAACAAACAAAAAGTTTATTTTTCCAAAATATGAACCATGAAATAAGAAGTCCCCTCAATGCCATTATCGGTTTTAATGATGTACTTTGTTCCGAAAATGCAGACGAAATACCTGTAAGCGAGAAGAATGAAATAATAAACATGATATCTACGAACAGTAATCTACTAATAACTCTTGTTAATGATGTTCTTAATTTATCAAACTTGGAAAGCGGATCATACCGGCTGACATGGAATGATACAGACATAAGGCATCTCTGCCATACTACACTGGAAAGTATCAAGGGAAAACAGGCCGACGGTGTGGAACTTAGACTGGAATGCGATCCTGACGCACCATATAAGCTATACACCGATGCCCAAAGACTGCAACAGATTCTTATCAACTTCCTCACAAATGCTTGTAAATATACAGAAAAGGGAAGCATTACTTTGTCTTATGCAGTTATAACTGATATTGTGAGATTTGCCGTAACCGACACTGGATGTGGGATTAAACCGGAAGATTCTGAAACGGTATTCGAACGGTTCAGAATGCTGGATAAGTCCAAAAATGGTGTCGGACTGGGACTGCATATATGTAAAATCATATCCGGTCTTCTGCACGGAAAGGTGTACGTTGACAAATTATATAGGAAAGGTGCCAGATTCATTTTCGACCACCCGGTAAGTAAGTTTGTGATGATTCTGGTCTTGTGTGTATGCTCTCATGCATTTGTCAGCGGACGGAACCATGACGCGGGCAACCGGAAAGAACAACCCTCTCAGACTGTATCAAAGGACTGGAAAGAAAAACAGGATAAACTGATTGCCGACAAAACCCGTTATCAATGGTCTGTAATAGGAATTCTTACTGCCACACTGATTGTAGCCATCATCTTAACGGTGACTTATTTTCAGTCAAAAGAAAAGAAACTGAAACGTGAAGCTATGAAAGCACACGAAAAGGAAGAATATAAAAACGAGTTTTTCATCAATATGAACAACGAGATACGCAAACCGTTGGACAATATTGTGAAACTGAACAGGCAGATGAACGATACAGATAATACGATGACAAAAAAAGAAAAGAAAGTCGTCATGTGTCAACTGCATGACAGTGCTGATCATCTGAACTATCTCGTCAACGGTATACTGAATATCTCAAAATTGGAAAGCGGAACATACAAGCCGAAAATCAGTACAATAGTGATAGGAGATTTGTGTGCAGGAATCGTACAGGATTATAAATTTTCGGTCGCTCGTAATATCATTGTGCAACTGGATACGGATAAAAACGACTGCAACCACGCTACAATTGAATCTGACAAATCCAGATTGTCTGCAGCCCTTGATTCTTATATTCGGAATGCATGCTCACACACTGACAACGGTATTGTCTCTCTGGCATACAGATTGTGCAGCGATTCTGTTAATTTTTATGTCACGAGCACAGGCAATGCGGACATCCATAATAATTACATCGCCTTGGGTCTGCGCCTCGCTAACCTGACTGCCGATATTCTTGGCGGAAAAGCATACACAGACAAAGGACTAGCCAATACCACAAGATATGTATTAAATATTCCGATAAAAAGGAAAATAATCAACTGAAAATTTGTTCGTTTTGTTTTTTTTTGTATATTTGCAACAAACGAGGAATGTTTAATTTAATACATACGACAATGAAAGCGAAAAAGAAGAACGCACTCACAATTATTTTAGTTGCAATAGTTGCTTATGCTATAGGTTCTTATTGGGGATTTCCTCT
>Ga0116175_1000583_pt1 | contig 24928 bp, 21 predicted proteins | sample AD_UKC125_MetaG_FD_89802 | JGI IMG/M metagenome (GOLD analysis project Ga0116175, IMG submission 89802) | Active sludge microbial communities of municipal wastewater-treating anaerobic digesters from USA - AD_UKC125_MetaG | ecosystem: Engineered > Bioreactor > Anaerobic > Digestate | place: USA... | reverse complement strand
TATCGCTGACGGCGCTCGCGAGGGCTGGCCAGGAGGCTTCCACGAGGGCGGCGTCCAGCGGTGCCATGGCCTGCACGAGGTCGGCGAGCAGGGTGGTGCGGTTGGCCGCTGCAGCGACGCGGGCTCGCACCCAGCGGTCGCCGGCGAGGAAGTCGACTCGGTCACCTGCGCGGGAGGCGAGTGCGGCCAGCAGCAGGGCGGCGTCCATCGCCGCGTCGAGGCGGGGGATGTCGCCGACTCGTCCGGCGCTGGTGCGCGAGGTGTCGAGGACGAGGACGACCCGGCGGTCGCGCTCGGGTTGCCAGGTGCGCACGACGACCGAGCGGCGCCGGGCCGTGGCTCGCCAGTCGATCGAGCGCACGTCGTCGCCCTCGACGTAGTCGCGCAGCGAGTCGAACTCGGTGCCCTGGCCGCGGGTACGGACCGCAGACCGGCCGTCCAGCTGGCGCAATGTGGCCAGGCGGGACGGCAGGTGCCGTCGGGAGTCGAAGGGCGGCAACGCCCGAAGCCGGCCCGGCACATCGATCGACCGCTGCCGCGCCGCGATGCCCAGCGGACCGAACGACCGGACCGTCACCAGGTCGCTGCGCCGGTCGCCCCGGCGGGTGGGCCGCAGCACGGTGCCGAACCGGCGCCGCTCCCCGGGTGGTAAGCGCAGGGTATGCCGTTCGGTCACCGCCCCGGCCGAGGGCACCCAGGCATCACGGATGATCCCGCGGTAGCGCCGGCCGGTGGGGTTGCCCACGACGAGGTCGGTTCGTCCGGCCTCGCCGAGGCGCACCGAGTCGGTGCCCTCGCGATCCAGCCGCAGTCGGGTCGGCGAGGGGGCCAGGGCCAGGTCGAGCACCGCGAGCACCAGGCACAACAGTGCCCACAGCAGCACGGTGCGCCGGGTGGGGTCCAGGAGCACGGGGATGGCACCGAGGGCGACCAGGATCGGGAATCGTCCGGTCACGGCCATGGCTGCCCCCTTCCTGCGGCGTCCACGATCCAGTGGATCTGGCGAGTATCTAGCGGGTGTCCAGCGGTGATCTAGCCGAGATCTAGCGGGGCACGGGCACGGCGGCGATGGCGCTGGAAAGCACCGACGCGACGGAGACGCCCTCGAGCTCGGCCTCCGGGCGCAGGGTGAGCCGGTGCGCCAGGGTGGCGTAGGCCAGAGCCTTGACATCGTCCGGGGTGACGAAGCTGCGCCCACTCATCCACGCCCAAGCGCGCGAGGTGGCCAGCAGCGCGGTCGCACCACGCGGGCTCACCCCGAGCGAGAGCGAGGGTGACTGGCGGGTGGCTCGGGCGATGTCGACGATGTAGCTGGCGATCTCGGGTGCGACGGCCACCTGGCGGACGGCCCTCGCACCGGCGAGCAGATCGGCCGGGCCGGCGACGGCGGTGATGCCAGCAGCGGTGAGGTCGCGCGGATCGAAGCCGGCGGCATGGCGGCGCACCACTTCGATCTCCTCCTCGCGTGGGGGCACCGGCAGCACCACCTTGAGCAGGAAGCGGTCCAGCTGAGCCTCGGGCAGGGGATAGGTGCCTTCGTACTCCACCGGGTTCTGGGTCGCGGCGACGAGGAAGGGCACCGGCAGAGGACGCGGTATGCCGTCGACGGACACCTGGCGCTCCTCCATGGCCTCCAGGAGCGCCGCCTGCGTCTTGGGCGGCGTGCGGTTGATCTCGTCGGCCAGCAACAGGTTGGTGAAGACCGGACCTTCACGGAAGGAGAAGGTCGAGTTGTGCTGATCGAAAACGAGCGATCCGGTGATATCGCCGGGCATGAGGTCGGGGGTGAACTGCACTCGGGTGGTCTGCACGGAGAGCGCCTGGGCCAGTGCTCGCACGAGCAGGGTCTTGGCCACCCCGGGCACGCCTTCCAGGAGGATGTGCCCGCGGGAGAGCAACGCGATGAGGACGCCGGAGACTGCCGCGTCCTGACCGACGACCGCCTTGGCGACCTCGGCGCGCACGGCGAGCAGCGCCCGTCGTGCCGTCTCGGAGTCACGCGCAGCCTCGGACGCACGGGTCGGGCCGGGCTCAGGCGTCGGGCCGGGCTCCGGGGTGGGGCCGGGCTCGGTGGACGGAATCGTGCTCATGTCCGGCGGATCTCCTTCTCCAGGGCCGCGAGGGCAGCGGCCAGGCCAAGCATCTCGGTTTCGGTGGCGGCGGGTTCGCCGCCGAGCAGCCAGGCGACCTCGCCCACCGGACGTCCGGTTGCATCGGCCACCGGCGTGATGAGCAGGGCAGGTGGGACCCCGGCCGGCAGGCCGAGGTATGCCGTGACCCGGCGCCGGGTGGCCTCACGCAGCACCGCGGAGGCGCGTTCGTTGTCGGCGGCCTTGCGATAGAGCCGCGCGCGGTGCTCGGTCGTCTCGATGGCTCGCACCAGCACGGGGAGGGGTTCCTGGACCAGCCGGCCCAACCGGCGGCCGCGCCACCACATCAACGCCAGCATCGCCACGGTGGCCAGCAGCACCATGGCGCCGAGCCAGGGCGGCAGGATCGGGTCGTCGCCTTGGCCGGCGGAGGCCGTGGGCGCGTCCAGCAGGTCGGGGACGTACCACACCACCCGGGGGGAGTGGCCGAGCGTGCGCAACGCGATGGCAGCGTCGTCGGCTTCGGTGATCCTGCTGTTGACGATGAGGTCGGTCGTGCCGATGAGCACCACCTCGCGCAGCCCGCCGACCGATGCCTTGAGGTAGCCGGCATACCCGTCGGTGGTGAAGCAGGTGCTGCCCGCTGCGGGGCCGAGGTAGCGGTATTGCAGCCGGCTCAGCGCTTCGCCGCGGCGCACGTCCGGCAGGTCGCACTCGGCGGTCGCCGAGGTCCCAGCGGTCCCAGCGGTCGCCGAGGTGGCCGATGGGCTGACCCGCAGGCTGACTTGAGGCAGCATCCGGCGCACCGTGGCTCGGTCCGGGGCGAAGAACACCACCCGTCCGGCGTGCCGGACGATCTCGAGGAAGGTGCGTTCGGTCTGCTCCCGCAGCGCGGTCGTCGAGCTCACGACGACCGTGGTGTCTTCGCCGGGTCCGGCTGCGCGCAGCGCCTTTTCACCCTCGGCGACGATGACCTCGATGCCGTGGTCGGCGAGCACCCGGGCCAGCGCCTGCGCGCCGAGTGGACCGGGATTGGCCGGATGGTATGCCGCGCGGCTGCCCGGCCGCTGGTTGGCCACGGTGAAGGCCACCGCCGCGGCGAGCAGGACCAGCAGGACCAGCCACCGCACCCCCCGGGACCGGCCCGACCGGACCGACAGACCCGACTGACCCGACTGATGGGACCGGCTGCCGACCGGATCGTCGCCGACCCGTAGGGCGGCATCGCGCAGACTCATGGGTCACCCCCGCCGCCTGCGGAGGTGAGGTCGGTGACCGGCCGTGCTGTGTGAGCGCGGGCGGCGAGATCGCGGGCGGCGTGGGCGTCGGCCGCCGTCGCGGCATACCGGCTGTAGCGCACCGTGTCGAAGCGGTCCATGCCGCTGCTGATCTCGTCGGCGAGCATCGGGAAGACCGGCCCGAGGCGCACGCCGATCTCGTGGGCCGTGAGCGACGGCGCATCGTGCAGCAGGTCACGGTCGGCGGCATCGCGGGCGAACGCTCGGGTGTAATCCAGCACGGCCGCACCCCACTGCTGGGCCCGCAGGGCGGCGTCGGCCCGCGCGAGGTAGTCGGCGCGCGACAAATCGAGCTCGCCGAGCACCGCCTCCCGAGGCGCCTTGACGACCTCCCGGTCGGCTCGAATGCGCAGCAGCAGGAAGACCAGGGCCACGATCAGGGCCAGGCCAATGGCGATCAAGACGATCGGCGGGGCGTTCACTCCGTCGGCCGATCCGGTGGGCTGCCGGTTGAACAGCTCGCCCAGCCACCGGAAGAAGCGCTCGACGAAGCTGGCGGAGTCCTGGTATTCGGCCTTGGCCAACTCCTCGACCAGCCAACTACGAGCCTGGTCGGGGGTGGGGTCGAGCACGGCCGGGATCACGGCCGGCCCGCCCGGACGACGGCCCGCCGCAGCGTGAGATCCAGTCCTTCGCCGCGCATCCGCAGGTCGAGGTAGAGCAGCACGGCCGCCGCGGCGAGGACCGGGGTGACGAGGGTGGCCGTGACCAGCGCGGCAAGGGTCGCGGACACCGTGCCGAAGATCGTCTGCCACTCCCGGTCGAGCTCCAGCATCCCGATGATCGCGGTGTAGAGAAGGGTCTGGACGAGATCGAGGAAGATCGACACCAGGGTGATGGCCGCGGCAGTGACGAACAGCGAGCCTAGGACGCGGCCCGAGCGCTGGCGATTGAGCCGGAAGGCCCGGCGCCACGCGGTCGTGATCGAGGACTGTTCGACGGCCAGCGCCGGCCCGATGACCGCAAGGCGGGGCACCAGCAGCGCGGTCACCACGAGGCAGATCATCCCGCCGAGCATGGCCACGACCACGGTGAGTGGCACCGAGCCGGTGCTGATCGCGGCCACGACGATGACGAGGATCAGCCACGGGGCCGCCAGTGCGGCCGCTGCAGCGGTCTGGCCGACGATCGTGCGCCAGAGCCGCGGACACAGCTCCCGCCAGATGTCACCGGCACCGACCCGGTGGCCCAGGGTCGCGCGGCTCACGGCATACCCGAGGATCGACGACAGCAGGAAAGTCGCCAGAACCGAAGCCAACAGCCCGAGGAGCAGGACGATGACCGAGGAACCGAGCAACCCGGAGACCCCGCTGCTGCTGATCCAGCTGCCGCGGCTGAGCGCCGCGAGCAGTGCGCTCATCGGCACCAGCGTGCTCGCATTGACGACCGCCGAGACGGTCAGGACGGCGCCGGCGTGACGCCGCACGAAGTTGATGGCGCCGTCGATGACCTCGGAGAGGGTGAGGGGTGACAACGGGATGATCCCGGGTTTGGCGGCCGCGGTGAGCGCATAACGACGCCCGTATGCCGTGGTGCTACCGGCCCGGACACCCGGCGGCAGGTAGGAGGCCGGGCGGGCCTGCGCCGCGGGGGGCGCGCCCGGTGGCGGACCGAACGATCCGGCGGTACCCGTCGCAAACGCACTGCTGGTCGCAGCCGCACTGCCGATTGGGTCCGGGATCGAGGACGCCACGGTCATTTCACCCCCTGAGTCGTCACCACCCTAACGGGCCACGGGCCTGCTGTCCGGGTGACGGGTGATGGCATCGAAGGTCTCGTCGGGGGTGGCGCAGACTGCTCCGAGGCGCACCGCCCGGGCGACGATGTCAGCTTCGCGGCTGGCGAGCGCCCAGCCCCGCCGGATCAGGACCAGGGGTGGCTTGCGGCGTTCGCGCAGGTCGCGCCCCAGTCGGAAGAGGAAATTGCCGACCCGGCCATGGGTGATGCAGTAGGCGCCGGTGAGCTGGTCGCGCTCGCGCAGCACGGGAGCGATCTCGGCGGCGAAGATGCCTTCGGCGACGACCACACTCCCGGGTGGCGCAGTGACGACCTGGCTGCCCACCGTGGCCGAGGACGCCAGGTCGTAGCTCGGCACCACGGTGCGCCCCGTCGCGAGGAGCTCGGTCAAGGCGCTCACGGCCGCATCGGCGCGCCAGGACCGCGGGTCGTCCCAGTCGGGCAGCCGGGTGCCGCCCAAATCGACCATCGGCAGGCCGGGGTCGTCCCCGTCGCGGTAGAAGTCGTCCAGGCGCACGACCGGCCACCCGTATGCCGTGTGCAGACGCCGCGCCAATCGGGACTTCCCGGCCCCCGAGGGACCGGTCAGCAGGACGACTCCACCCATCGCTCAGCGGCCCTTGGGGTGCCAGACGGTCTTGATCTCCAGGAACGCCGTCATCCGGTGCAGCCCGGGGGTGGCCGTCCAGTCCGGTTCGCGAGCCGCCGGGCCCTCGCCCTCGGGACGCAGCACGCGCTTGAGGTTGTCGGCGGCGGCTGCCTCCAGGGCGCCCCAGTCGACGTCGGTCGCGTCGGCCGCGCCGGTGAGGTCGATCGCGTTGACGTCACGGTGCGAGGCCAGCCACGGGGCGATCTCGGCGGTGTGGCCGGTGATGAGGTTGACCACCCCGCCGGGCAGGTCCGAGGTCGCGAAGATCTCGGCGAGGGTGACCGCGGGGATCGGGCGGTCCTGGCTGGCGATGACGACACAGGTATTGCCCGAGACGATGATCGGTGCGATGACCGAGGTCAGCCCGAGCAGCGAACTTCCTTGCGGCGCAACGACGGCCACCACTCCGGTCGGGGACGGCGCCGAGATGTTGAAGTAGGGTCCGGCCACCGGGTTGAGGTTGCCGACAACCTGGGCGAGCTTGTCGGACCACCCGGCATACCAGACCCACCGGTCGATTGCGGCGGCAACCGTGCTCGCCGCACGCGCGGCGCTCAGGCCCTCGGCCTCGGCGACCTCGGCGGCAAGTTGCGCGGCGCGCCCCTGCATCACCTCGGCGACGCGATAGAGCACCTGCCCGCGGTTGTATGCCGTGGCGCCGGCCCATCCGGCCACGGCAGCGCGCGCGGCGACCACGGCGTCGCGGGCGTCCTTGCGGGAGCCCTGGGCCACGTTGCCGAGGAAGGCGCCGGGGCCGGCGGAGCCGCGGCGGGAGGCGGCGTGCACGGCATACGAGCGGCCGGATTCACTACGCGGGAAGGCGCCGTTGACGTAGAGCTTGTAGGTCTTGCGGACCTCCAACCGGCTGCCGGTGGCGGTGCCGGTGGCGCTGGCGCTGGTGGTCGTGGAGCTGGCGGGACTCATCGGGTCGCTCCCGTCGTGAGGTAAGGCTCCAAGCCGTGGCGGCCGCCTTCGCGGCCGTAGCCGGATTCCTTGAGGCCGCCGAACGGTGAGGTGGGGTCGAACTGGTTGAAGGTGTTGGCCCAGACCACCCCGGCCCGGAGCTGGTCGGCCATCCAGAGGATGCGTGAGCCCTTCTCGGTCCAGACCCCGGCGGACAGGCCATAGGGGGTGTTGTTGGCCTTCGCGACGGCTTCGGTCGGGGTGCGGAAGGTGAGCACCGACAGCACCGGGCCGAAGATCTCTTCCTGGGCGATCCGGTGTGCCTGGGAGACGCCGGTGAAAACCGTTGGGGCGAACCAGAATCCACGATCGGGGAGGGTGCAGGCAGGCGACCACGGCTCGGCGCCCTCGGCCTGGCCGACCGCGGTCATCTCACGCACCCGGGCCAGCTGGGTGGCCGAGTTGATCGCCCCGAGATCGGTGTTCTTGTCCATCGGGTCACCGACCCGGATCGTCGCGAGCCGCCGCTTGAGCCGGCGCACCACCTCGTCGTGGATGCTCTCCTGGACCAGCAGCCGCGAGCCTGCGCAGCACACGTGGCCCTGGTTGAAGAAGATGCCGCGGACGATCCCTTCGACGGCCTGGTCGATCGCGGCGTCCTCGAAGACGATGTTGGCGGCCTTGCCGCCGAGCTCGAGGGTGGCCCGCTTGCGAGTGCCGGCGACCGATCGGGCGATGAGCTTGCCGACCTCGGTGGAGCCGGTGAAGGCGATCTTGTCGACGCCCGGGTGCTCGACGAGCGCCTGACCGGTGGGGCCGGCGCCGGTGACGATGTTGACCACGCCCGGGGGCAGGTCGGCCTCCTGGCACACCTGGGCGAACAGCAGCGCGGTGAGCGGGGTCGTCTCGGCGGGCTTGAGCACGACGGTGTTGCCGCACGCCAGCGCCGGGGCGATCTTCCAGGCGAGCATGAGCAGCGGGAAGTTCCACGGGATGACCTGACCGACGACACCGACCGGTTTCGGGGGGTCGGCGGGGGAGCCGGCCAGGCCGGCATACCCGAGCTTGTCGGCCCATCCGGCGTGGTAGAAGAAGTGCGCCGCAGCGAGCGGGACGTCGACGTCGCGGCTCTCGGTGATCGGCTTGCCGTTGTCGAGGGTCTCCAGGACGGCGAACTCGCGGGCCCGCTCCTGCAGGATGCGGGCGATCCGGAAGAGGTATTTCCCGCGTTCGGCACCCGAGAGCCGCCCCCACACCTTTTCGTATGCCGTGCGCGCGGCGGCGACCGCTCGGTCGACGTCGGCAGCGCTCGCCTGGCCGACCTCGGCGAGCACCTCCTCGGTCGCGGGGTTGACCGTCGGGAAGGACGGGCCGGACGCGGGGACGAAGTCGCCACCGACGAAGATGCCGTAGCTGTCGGCAATGGTCACCACGGCCCGGGACTCCGGGGCGGGGGCGTAGTCGAAGCGGGTCATGTCGTCCTCAGTCGATCGTCACGTAGTCGGGACCGGAGTAGGCGCCGGTGGCCAGCTTCTGGCGCTGCAGCAGCAGGTCGCCGAGCAGGCCCGAGGCGCCGAAGCGGAACCACTCGGAGGTGAGCCAGTCGGGGCCTGCGATCTCGTTGACCATGACGAGGTATTTCATGGCGTCCTTGGTGGTGCGGATGCCGCCGGCCGGTTTGACGCCGATCTGGGTGCCGGTGAGCTCGCGCCAGTCGCGGACGGCCTCGAGCATGACGAGGGTGACCGGCAGGGTGGCGGCCGGCGTGATCTTGCCGGTGCTCGTCTTGATGAAGTCGGCTCCGGCGAGCATCGCGAGGTAGGACGCCCGGCGGACTGCGTCGTAGGTGGCCAACTCCCCGGTCTCGAGGATCACCTTGAGATGGGCCGCCGTGCCGTCGGGGCGGGCACACGCCGTCTTGACCGCGACGATCTCGTCGAAGACCTGCAGATAGCTCCCGGCCAGGAAGGCTCCGCGGTCGATGACCATGTCGATCTCGTCGGCTCCCCCCTCGACCGCGTCACGGGTGTCGGCGAGCTTGACCGGCATACTGGCCCGTCCCGACGGGAAGGCGGTGGCGACCGCTGCGACGTGGATCGGGCTGTCTCCTAAGGCGTTTCGCGCGATGGCGGCGAGGTCGCCGTAGACGCAGACCGCTGCGGGCCGCGGCGTGGCCGGGTCGCTCGGGTCGGGCACGAGAGCCTTGGCGCACAGCGAGCGCACCTTGCCGGGGGTGTCGGCACCCTCCAGGGTGGTGAGGTCGATCATCGAGATCGCGAGGTCGATGGCGAAGGCCTTGGCGGTCGTCTTGATCGACCGGGTGCCCAGGCCCGCGACGCGCGCCTCGGCTCCGACCTGGTCGACGCCGGGCAGGCCGTGCAGCCAGCGCCGCAGGACGGCATCGGTGAGGCGGGACACCCCGAGCAGGTCATGGGCCACGGAAGGGCGGACTGTGGTCACCGAGTGAGTCTAGGCCCCGGTCGGGCGTGGGCGACATGCCATCATGGGCGGACGATGAACGACGCGACCGCTCCTGCCGAGGACGATTTCGGCTACGTCCTGCGGCATACCGGCACCGTGGTGCTCGGGGTGATCGGGGCGCTCGGGGCCCTGGTCGTGGCGGGGGTGTCGCTCGCGGCGGGGCCGGTCTTCGTGGCTGCCCTGGTGACCTTCGCGGCGTTGTCGGTCGTGCTGCTGGTGCGCCCGAGCGTGCGGGTGGGCACCCGGGGAGTGCGCATCGACAACCCCTTCCGGCGGCACGTCGTGCCGTGGCCGGCATACCAGGACGTCGCCAGCCGCTGGAACCTCTGCGTGTATGCCGCGCGCGATCCCGGTGAGGTCGAGATCAAGGCGTGGGCGCTCGCCTCCAGGGTGACGCGACCGCGCGGCGAAGGTCTGCTCGGCCTGCCGGGCATCCGCGGGCGATTGACCCGTGACCTGCCACCGGCTCCGGATCGCCCGCACACGACCGGGCTGCCCGCACACGTCAAGGGCACCGCAAGCGGGGCTGCCAGCTTCATCGAGCAGGCCCATGCCGAGTGGCAGGAGGGCGTGGCGACCGGCGAGTTCCGCGCCCCGGCCGCGCAGGAGCGCCACGTCGCCCGTCGCTGGGACCTGCTCGACATCGCCCTCGTCGCCGTGCCGGCCGCCGCTTGGCTGATCTCCCTGCTGGTGCGCTGAGCGCTCAGGCGCCGGAGACCTCCTTGAGCACACCCTCCTGCGGGGTCGGTATGCCGGTCTGCTCGGTGCGGACTTCGGTCTTCTGCGCGCGGTCGCGGTAGTCCCACAGCTCGAAGGTCTGCAGCCCCCAGAACAGCCCGAAGGACGCGATGAGGACCACTTCGATCCAGAAGACCCGGGTGTCGTTGACGCTGGAGCCGGCGGTGATCAACACGACGGCCACGAGCAGGATGATCATCAGCGCGGCCGTGAGGACATAGCCCAGCGCCCAGGTCCGGTCGCGGTTGAGATAGGCACCGATGGCATTGGTGAGGATGACCAGGATGATTCCCACGAACATCGTCACCGCGGCCCAGTTGTGGGCATTCGCGACGAACCACGTCTCGTCCCGGAAGAACTGCCAGACGATCCTGGCGACCACGGCATACCCGAGGGCGGCCGTGATGAAGACGACCGGGTGACGGTAGTCCTGGTTGCGGCCGCGCCCGATGACCACCCAGCGGACGACCTCGGCGGCCAGCGCGGCGATGAAGACCGCTTTGACGTTGTTGGTGATCGCGGCGGCGGTGTCGTAGTGCACCAGGCTCCCGGCGCACTGGCGCAGGTCGGCGCCGACCATCGGCACCATGGCCACGAGGAACGCGAGGAACCCGCTGAAGTTGAGCACGACGTCCTCGAAGGCCGAGTTGCCCTGGTTGGCGATCAGACACATCCCGATGACGCACAGCGACGCGACGAAGACACTGTGCACCGGCGTGAAGTAGTAGGCGCTGATCGAGCCGAGCGAGCACCCGCCGTCGACGCCGCGTTGCAGGGTGACGGAGACGCCGAGAAAGAACGCGACGACCAGCGGCGCGACCCGCAGGTAGCGGTAGGTGTCGCGGGCCATGGGATCAGGACGGCCAGGGTCGCACTCTGGCCCAGGGGGAGAGACTGGACTCATGCCGACAGTGTGAGGGTCAGGACCCAGTCATGTCCTGAAAACCGGCACGCAACTGCGCCAACCGAGCAGCTCCGGTATGCCGTGCGCGCGCCAGATCGTCAGGCCCGGCCACCGGTTCGATAACCTCGAGGTAGACCTTGACCTTGGGTTCGGTGCCCGAGGGGCGCACGATCGCGCGCGAGCGATCGGTGAACCAGTAGCGCAGCCCGTCGGTCGGCGGCAGTCCACCGACGCCCTCGGCGAGGTCCTCGACCCGGTCGACCGGCACGCCGCCCACCGCCGTCGGCACGTCGGCCCGCAGCCGGGCCATGAGCGCCGGGATGAGCGCGAGGTCGGTGACCCGGACGGAAAAGGCATCCGTGGCATAGACCCCGTGTTGCACGGCCAGCTCGTCGAGCAGGTCCAGCAGGGTGCGACCGGCGCGTTTGAGGTCGGCGGTCAGCTCGGCGACGAGCAGTGCCGCCGAGACGCCATCCTTGTCCCGCACCACATCCGGGGCCACGCAGTAACCCAGCGCCTCCTCGTAGCCGTAGGCCAGCCCGGGCACCCGCGCGATCCACTTGAACCCGGTGAGCGTCTCCTCGTGCGGGATGCCCGCCGAGGCCGCGAGGGCCGACAGCATCCGCGACGAGACGATGGAGTTGGCGAACACACCCCCCTCGGGCACACCGCGAGTGATCGCATGCGCGCCGAGCAGCACGCCCACCTCGTCGCCGCGCAGCATCCGCCAGGTGCCGTGGTCGAGCACCGCGACGGCGCAGCGGTCGGCGTCGGGGTCGTTGGCGATGACGACATCGGGGCTGCACTGCTGGGCTAAGGTGAGGGCCGCGTCGATCGCGCCGGGTTCCTCCGGGTTGGGGAAGTGCACCGTCGGGAAGTCGGGGTCGGGCTGCGCCTGACTCGTGACGACCGCCGGAGCAGGGAACCCGGCCAGCGCGAAAGCCCTTGCGACAGTGTCATTTCCGACGCCATGCAGCGAGGTGTGCACGACCTGTACGTCGCGGGGAGCGTCCTCGCGGACCAGGCCGGCCACCGCGGCGAGGTAGGCATCGAGCACGTCCGCACCCAAGGTGTCCCAGCCCTCGGTCGCCAGAGGAACCTCGGCCACCGAGGTCACTTGCGCGATCCGGGCCGCGATCCCGGCGTCGGCCGGGGGCACGATCTGCGAGCCGTCGCCGAGATAGACCTTGTAGCCGTTGTCCTGGGGCGGGTTGTGGCTCGCGGTGACCATGACCCCCGCATCGGCTCCGAGATGGCGGATCGCGAAAGCGAGCACCGGCGTCGGCAGCACGCCGGGCAACACGGCCGCGCGCCCCCCTGCGGCCACGACGACCGCGGCGGTGTCGCGCGCGAAATGGGCCGAGCGGTGCCGGGCGTCGAAGCCGACGACCACGAGGGGTTCGCGGCGCGGCCCACCCAGCGCTGCGGGCAGGTCATGACGCAGGTATGCCGTGAGGCCGGCTGCCGCCCGGATGACCACGGCCCGGTTCATCCGGTTGGGGCCGGCCCCGATCGCTCCCCGCAGCCCTGCGGTGCCGAACTCCAGCAGGCCGGCGAACCGGTCGGCGAGGTCGGCCGCGGCGTCGGCGTCGCCCGCCTCGGCCGCGGCGATGACGGTGGCGAGTTCGGCTCGGGTGATCTCGTCGGGGTCGTCGGCGAGCCAAGCCCGCGCTTCGGCGAGCAGTGCGGCAGAGACAACGGGGACAGCGGGGACAGCCGCCGCGGTGGCAGCCGGGATGGCGGTGGACGGAACGGGGCTGGACGGAACGGGGCTGGACGGAACGGGAGCGGACGGCATACCGACGCCTTTAGTTGCGGTGGGCGATGCGGGTGACCACGGCGGCGAGCAGGCGACCGCAGCGGGCGGCGGCAGCCTGGCCGGCTTCGAGGACTTCCTCGTGGGAGAGCGGCTGGTCGGAGATGCCGGCCGCGAGGTTGGTCACCAGGGAGATTCCGAGCACCTCCAGGCCGGCCTCGCGTGCGGCGATGGCTTCCAAGGTGGTCGACATGCCCACGAGGTCACCGCCGAGGATCTTGGCCATCTGCACTTCGGCCGGGGTCTCGTAGTGCGGCCCGCGGAACTGCACATAGACGCCCTCGTCGAGGCCGGCGTCGACCTCGTGGGCGATGGCCCGCAGCCGGGCGGAGTAGAGGTCGGTGAGGTCGACGAAGTGGGCGCCCTCGATCGGGGAGGTCGCGGTGAGGTTGAGGTGGTCGCGGATGAGCACGGGGGTGCCCGGGGCCCAGGCCGGGTTGAGGCCGCCGCAGCCGTTGGTCAGCACGATCGTCGAGCACCCCGCGGCCTTGGCCGTGCGCACCGCGTGGACCACCGCGCGCACCCCGCGCCCCTCGTAGAAGTGCGTGCGGGTGCCGAAGACGAGCGCCCGGGCCCCGGTGTCACCGATCGCCACCGAGCGGGTGGCACTCGAATGGCCGGCGACGGCCGCCTTGCGGAAGCCGGGGATGTCGGCCGAGTCGACGCTCGCGAGGGTCGACCCGATGAGCTCGGCCGTCTGGCCCCACCCGGAGCCCAGCACGAGGGCCACGTCGTGGGTGGGTGCGCCGGTGCGGTCGGCGATGACCGCCGCTGCGGCCTCGGCCACCTCCAGGGGGTCGACGGTGGGGTCGGCAAGGTCCAGATGGGTGCTCACCCGGCTGAGCCTAGTCACGGTCGATGGGCTGCGGGAGCACCCCGTCACAGGTGCGCCGGGACCGGTCGGTGAAGGTGGTTGGATGGCGGGGTGATCGCACGTCAAACGTCGTCAGTTGTCGTCATCGGTGGGGGACCGGGAGGTTATGAGGCCGCTCTCGTGGCCCGTCGGCTCGGAGCGCAGGTGACCATCGTCGACGGCGACGGTCTGGGCGGTTCGTGCGTGCTCACCGACTGCGTGCCGAGCAAGAGCCTCATCTCCACTGCCCACGTCGTGCGCCGGATGAGCGCGGCGGCCGAGCACGGCGTCGACATCTCGTCGCTCTCGGCGGGCACCGACTTGCGCGCGGTCAACCGGCGCATCCTCGCCCTCGCAGCTGCCCAGAGCGCCGACATCACCCAGCGGATCACCTCCGACGGCATCAGGGTATGCCGTGGCACCGGACGCCTGCTCTCGCCCTCCCGGGTGCAGGTCGACCTCGACGGCGGTGGCTCGGAAGACCTCGAAGCCGACGTGGTCCTCGTCGCCACCGGCGCGACGCCGCGAGTGATGGCCACCGCCAGACCGGATGGCGAGCGGATCCTCACCTGGACTCAGATCTACGCGTTGGACGACGTGCCGGAGAACCTCATCGTCGTGGGGTCGGGTGTCACCGGCGCCGAACTCGCCCAGGCCTATCTGGGCCTGGGCAGCCGGGTCACGCTGGTCTCATCGCGCGACCAGGTGTTGCCCGGCGAGGACTCCGACGCCGCCAAGGTCATCGAGGAGGTCTTCAAGCGCGAGGGCATGCAGGTGCTCTCCCGGTCGCGGATGAGCGCTGTCGAGCGCACCGCCGATGGCGTGCTCGTGCGCCTGGAGGACGGACGCACCGTCGAGGGCTCACATGCCCTGCTCGCGGTCGGCTCGGTGCCCAACACCCGGGGGATTGGCCTGGAACCGGCCGGAGTGCTGCTCGGTCCCGGTGGTCACATCCAGGTCGACGGAGTCTCCCGCACGTCGGTGCGCGGCGTGTATGCCGCCGGCGACTGCACCGGCGTCTTCCCGCTCGCGTCGGTAGCCGCCATGCAGGGCCGGATCGCCATGTGGCACGCCCTCGGTGACGCGGTCACCCCGCTGCACCTGGATGTCGTCTCGGCCAACGTCTTCACCGACCCCGAGATCGCCAACGTGGGCGTCACTCAGAAGCAGGTCGACTCGGGTGAGGTGCAGGCCAAGGTGGTCACCCTGCCCTTGGCGACCAACGCCCGCGCCAAGATGGACAGCATCCACGACGGCTTCGTCAAGATCTTCGCCCGCCCCGGTCAGGGCACCGTGCTCGGCGGGGTCGTCGTCGCGCCGCGCGCGTCGGAGTTGATCTATCCGATCACGATCGCCGTCGAGAACGGCCTCACCGTGGATCACCTGTCCAACGCCTACACGATCTATCCGTCGATCTCGGGGTCGATCGGTGAGGCGGCACGCAGACTGCACTCCGCGCTGCGCTGACCCGCGGGTTGGCGCCCGGCGAGGCCGGGTTTGACTGCGGGTCGGAAGGTTTCCCGGCATACCGAGTCTCGGGGGTTCGGGTTTGTCGGCGGGTTGGAAGGTTTCCCGGCATTCCGAGTCTCGGGGGGTCGGGGTTTGTCGGCGGGTTGGAAGGTTTCCCGGCATACCCAGTCTCGGGGGTTCGGGTTTGGCGGCGGGTCGGAAGGTTTCCCGGCATTCCCAGCCCTGCGGGCCCGGGTTTGTCGGCGGGTCGGAAGGTTTCCCGGCTAAGGCGAAGCCACCACCCTCGCGTTATCCGCGAGGGTGGCGGCTCACCCGACGTGCGGGACGGGTCCTAACCCTCGTCCTTGATGTCGGCCAGCACCGTGCCGCTGGAGACGGTCTCGCCGACCTTTGCCGCCAGGCCGGTGATGACCCCGGCCTTGTGCGCGTTGATCGGTTGTTCCATCTTCATCGCCTCGAGAACGACCACGAGCTCGCCGGCGGCGACGGTCTGGCCCTCTTCGACGGCGACCTTGACGATGGTGCCCTGCATAGGTGCCGTGAGCGAGTCACCAGATGCGGCCGCACCGGACTTGCCTGAGCCGCTGCGCTTGGGGGCCCGCTTCTTGGCCGCGCCTGCCGCCCCGCCACCGTTGCCGCCACCACCGAGGGACAGGCCACCGGGTAGACTCACCTCGATGCGCTTGCCGCCGACCTCGACGACGATGGTCTGGCGCTCCTGGGCCTCCTGCGGGTCAGCCGACCCACCGGCATACGGGGCAATGGTGTTGTCGAACTCGGTCTCGATCCAGCGGGTGTGGATGGAGAAGGGGGCGTCGGCGTCGGCCGGCGCGAAGGCCGGATCGGCGACGACCGCCCGGTGGAACGGGGTGACCGTCGGCATACCCTCGATGACGAGCTCATCCAGGACGCGGCGCGAGCGCTCGATGGCCTGGGCGCGGTCGCGACCGGTGACGATGAGCTTGGCGATCATCGAGTCGAAGGCCCCGGCGATCGTGTCGCCTTCGACCACACCGGCATCCCAACGCACCCCCGGGCCGCTCGGGACGACCATCCGGGAGATGGTGCCCGGCGCGGGGAGGAAACCGCGGCCGGCGTCCTCGCCGTTGATGCGGAACTCGAGGGAGTGGGCGTGCGGCTCGGGGTCGGGAAAGTCGAGGGCCTCGCCGTCGGCGATGCGGAACTGTTGGCGCACCAGGTCTACGCCGGTGACCTCTTCGGTCACCGGGTGCTCGACCTGCAGGCGGGTGTTGACCTCGAGGAAGGAGATGTCGCCGGCCGGGCCGACGAGGAACTCGCAGGTGCCGGCGCCGACGTAGCCGGCTTCCTTGAGGATGGCCTTGGATGCCCGGACCAACTCGGTGTGCTGGGCCTCGGTGAGGAAGGGTGCGGGGGCTTCTTCGACGAGCTTCTGGTTGCGCCGCTGCAGCGAGCAGTCGCGGGTGGAGACGACGACGACATTGCCGTGCTGGTCGGCCAGGCATTGGGTTTCGACGTGCCGGGGCCGGTCGAGGAAGCGCTCGACAAAGCACTCGCCGCGGCCGAACGCCGTGACGGCTTCGCGGACGGCCGATTCGTAGAGCTCGGGGATTTCTTCGAGATTGCGGGCCACCTTGAGGCCGCGTCCGCCGCCGCCATAGGCCGCCTTGATGGCCACCGGCAAGCCGTGGGCCTTGGCGAACTCGACGACCTCGTCTGGACCGGAGACCGGGTCGGAGGTGCCGGGCACGAGCGGAGCCTGCGCCTTGAGCGCGATGTGCCGGGCCTTGACCTTGTCACCGAGCGAGTCGATGGCGGCGGGCCCCGGACCGATCCACACCAGCCCCTCGTCGATGACCCGCTGGGCGAAGCCGGCGTTCTCCGCGAGGAAGCCATAGCCCGGGTGCACGGCGTCAGCGCCGGACTCCTTGGCGATGGCGATGAGCTTGTCCTGCACGAGGTAGGAGTCACCGGGTGTCGAGCCGTTGAGGGCGTAGGCCTCGTCGGCCACCTTGACGTGCAAAGCGTCGCGGTCGGGGTCGGCATAGACGGCGACCGAGCCGATGCCGGCGTCCTTGCAAGCGCGAGCGATACGGACGGCGATCTCGCCGCGGTTTGCGATCAAGACTTTGCTGATGGCCATGCTGCGCAGCGTAGCGCCTCACCTCCCCGCGGTCCCGTGCTGGCCGCAGGTGTGCGCTATCCCTCCTCGCGAGCGCCGTATGGTGAGGAAATGACCGGTGATTTCAGCCCTGTCCCGACAGCCCCGCTACGCGCGCTCGGCGCAGCCGTTGAGATCCCGCAACTCGGCTTCGGCGTGTGGCAGGTCCCGGACGATCAAGTCGAAGCGGCAGTCGCGGTCGCGCTCGACGCGGGCTACCGCCACATCGACACCGCCCGGATCTACGGCAACGAGGAAGGCGTCGGTCGGGCGCTGCGCACGGCATACCAGGCAGGTATGCCGTCCGGCTCGGTCTTCGTCACGACGAAGGTGTGGAACGACGACCACCGTCAGGTGCGAGCCGCCTTCGACGCCTCGATGCAGCGGTTGGGACTGGATGTGCTCGACCTCTACCTCATCCATTGGCCGGCGCCGCTCGGGGACGCCTATGTCCAGGCCTGGCGCGAGGTGCTCGCGTTACGGGCCGAGGGCCGGGTGCGGGCGGTGGGCGTGTGCAATTTCCACGTCGCCCACCTGGAGCGACTGGCGGACGAGACCGGGGAACTGCCCGCGATCAACCAGATCGAGCTGCACCCCTATCTGCAGCAGCGTGAGTTGGTCGCCTTCCACGCCGCACACGACATCGTCACCGAGGCTTGGAGCCCGCTGGCCTCGGGCAAGCAGGTGCTCGACGACCCGGTCGTCACCGCGATCGCTGCCAAGCACGGGGTGAGCCCGGCCCAGGCGGTGATCCGCTGGCACCTGCAGCAGGGCTTTGTCGTCATCCCCAAATCGGTCACCCCGTCACGGATCCGCGACAACATCGACGTGTTCGGCTTCGAGCTGGACGGCGAGGATCTCGAGGGCCTGGCCGGATTGGACCGGGGGATGCGCACCGGCCCCAACCCGGACGAGTTCACCCTGCACGCGGTCCGCTGACTTCTGGTCGGCGCGGCGGCGCGGCACGATCTCAGCGCAGCCGGTCGAGGTCGTCGCGGCATCGGGCCGCGAAGGTGTCCAACTCCGCGAGGGCGTCGTCGATGTCGCGACGCCGGTGTTCGAGGTCGGCCCGCCGATCATCGATCTGGGCCAGGCAGTATTCGAGCTGGCTGGCCTTGCCGCGCGGGGCGTCGTAGAGGTCGATGATCGTGCGGATCTGCTCCAGCGGAAAGCCCAACCGTTTGCCGCGCAGGATGAGGTTGAGCCGGGTGCGGTCGCGGCGGTGATAGCGGCGGGTGGTGCCGCGCCGCTCGGGGGTGATGAGGCCGAGCTCCTCGTAATGGCGCACTGTGCGATGGGTCACACCGAACTGCGCGGAGATCTCGGCGATCGTCCACGTCGGCTCGGTCTGGTCCGCGCCTGCACTTGTCACGGCCCCCACCATGCTTTACGTTGACGTTAACGTCAAGCAGCGGCGCACCCGGCGCGCGCGCAGCCACCCTGGAGGCGACCCCCATGACGACGTCTTTCGAACTCAGCCCCGAGCACGAGCACTTCCGTTCGGTGGTGCGCGATTTCGCCGCCAACGAGATCGCCCCTCATGTCGCCCAGTGGGACAAGGACTCGTATTTCCCGACCGAACTCATCCCCAAGCTCGGTGACCTCGGCGTGTTCGGCATCGTCGTGCCAGAGGAGTACGGCGGATCCGACGGTGACTTCACCTCGCTGTGCATCGCGATCGAGGAACTCGGCCGGGTCGATCAGTCGATCGGAATCACCCTGTCGGCCGGTGTCGGCCTCGGGATCAACCCGATCCTCACCTATGGCACCCACGAGCAAAAGGAACGCTGGCTGCCCGACCTCGTCGCCGGCCGGACCCTCGCCGGCTTCGGTCTCACCGAGCCAGAAGCGGGATCGGACGCCGGCGCAACTCAGACGCACGCCGAACTCGACCACGATGAGTGGGTCATCAACGGCAGCAAGGCGTTCATCACCAACGCGGGCAGCTCGATCACCTCGGTCGTCACGGTGACCGCCCGCACCGGCGCCAACCCCGACGGATCTCCCGAGATCAGCGCGATCATGGTCCCGAGCGGCACACCCGGATTCATCGTCGACCCGCCCTACCACAAGCTCGGTTGGCACATCTCGGACACCCATGGGCTGTCCTTCGACAACTGTCGGGTGCCGATGGACAACCTCCTGGGCAACCGCGGAGAAGGCTTCAAGCAGTTCCTCAAAACCCTCGACGACGGCCGTATCGCCATCAGTGCTCTCGCCCTCGGCTGCACCCAGCGCATGCTCGAGGAGGCCGCGGCATACGCCAAGACCCGAATCGCCTTCGGGCGTCCGATCGGGGTCAACCAGGGCGTGTCCTTCCAGATCGCCGATCTGGCCGTGATGGTGGAAGCCTCCCGGCAGCTGACCTATCGGGCGGCCTGGCTCAAGGACGAACAGCACAAGGGACACAAGTCGGTGGCCGAGGTCAAGCAGGCCGCCGCGATCTGCAAGCTCTACACGAGCGAGGCGGCCATGGCCGCGACACGCATCGCCACTCAGATCTTCGGCGGCAACGGCTTCATGGAGGAATACCCCGTGGCCCGGTTCTACCGGGATGCGAAGATCTTGGAGATCGGTGAAGGCACCTCGGAGGTCCAGCGCATTCTCATCGCGCGCGGGCTTGGGTTGCCTTCGCACTGACCCGCTGTTCACGCACGTGGCCCCTCCAGGAGTCGGTATGCCGTCCAACCACGTCCCCTCCCCGCTCAGCCCCGACGCCGCGACACCCTTCGCGACCGATGGCGCGGGGGATGACCCGCGCGTCGACAGCATCCGCGAGCGGTTCGCGACGGCATACCGGCAGACCGCCGCACCGCTGTCGGCGGGCGCTGCCGCCAAGCTGGCCCAGCAGGGCAAGCTCTACGTGCGCGACCGGATCGAGATGCTCTTCGACGCGGGGTCGTTCGTCGAGGACGCCCGCTATGCCAACTCGCTGTCGGCCGGCCTGCCCGCCGATGGCGTCGTGACCGGCCGCGGCCTGGTCGAGGGCCGGCCGGCCGTCGTCATCGCCAACGACCCGACCGTCAAGGCCGGCTCGTGGGGTTCACGCACCGTCGAAAAGATCGTCCGGGCCACCGAAATGGCGCTGCGCGAAGAGCTTCCGGTGTTCTGGTTTGTCGACTCGGCGGGCGCGCGGATCACCGACCAGGTCGAGATGTTCCCCGGCCGCCGGGGTGCCGGGCGCATCTTCCACAACCAGGTGGCGCTCTCGGGCAAGGTGCCCCAGATCTGTTGCCTGTTCGGGCCGAGCGCCGCAGGGGGGGCCTACATCCCGAGCTTCTGCGACATCATCGTCATGGTCGAGGGCAATGCGTCGATGTATCTCGGCAGCCCGCGAATGGCCGAGATGGTTGTCGGCGAGAAGGTCAGCCTCGAGGAGATGGGCGGGGCACGCATGCACTGCACCGTCTCCGGAGTCGGCGACCTGCTGGCCCACGACGATGCCGAGGCGATCGAGCTGGCCAAGCTCTACTTCTCCTACCTGCCCGGCTGCTGGCGCGACCACCCGCCCGCCTACCACGCCGAGGAGCCCGCGGAGCCGCTCACCTGGCATACCGTGCCCGAGCGGGAGAGCCAACCCTTCGACATTCACGAGGTCATCGACGGTCTCGTCGACGATGACTCGTTCTTCGAGCTCAAGCCGCTGTTCGCCGCGGAACTCGTCATCGGCTTCGGGCGGATGGCCGGGCAGACCGTCGGCATCGTTGCCAACAACTCGGCGGTCAAGGGCGGGGTGCTCTTCACCGACTCGGCCGACAAGGCGGCCCGGTTCATCTGGCTCTGCGACGCCTTCTCGATCCCGCTGATCTACCTCGCCGATGTCCCAGGCTTCATGATCGGCTCGGAGGTCGAGCGGGGCGGCATCATCCGGCACGGGGCCAAGATGGTGTCGGCGGTCTCCGAGGCGACCGTGCCGCAGTTCTGCGTCGTCGTCCGCAAGGCCTACGGCGCCGGGCTGTATGCCATGGGCGGGCCGGGCTTCGGGCCGGACGCGACGATCGCGCTGCCGACCGCCAAGATCGCGGTCATGGGGCCCGAGGCGGCCACCAACGCGGTCTACGCCAACAAGATCGCCGAGGTGCATGCCGCCCAAGGCGCCGAGGCGCGGGACGCCTTCGTCGCAGCCCGGCGCGCCGAATACGAGCAGGATGTCGACCTGCAACGGCTCGCCGCCGACCTGGTCGTCGACGTCGTCATCGAGGCGGATGCGCTCCGCGAGGAGCTGCTCCACCGCCTGCAGTATGCCGCTCGGCGCGACCGGCACTTCAGCGATCGCCGCAGGTCGGTGCCGCCGGTCTAGGCTTCACCTCATGCGCGCGGGCACTCGGGAGACTTCTGCGACCCCCGGGACGACTCGCTGGTCGAGCACCCGCGGCTTCCGCCTCTGGTTTCCGCTGGCCCTGTATGCCGTGACGCGCGCCATCGACGCCGTCTACTTCGCGATCATGCAGACCCACCAGATCGCCATGGGCGGCTCGGTCGAGGTCGCCCGGGTGCTCTACCCGACCCCTGCGGCACCGGGCTACTTCGTCACGATGGCCAACTGGGACGGCCAGTGGTACCACGAGATCGCCGACCTCGGCTATCCGGTGCCGTTGCCCACCGGTCCCGACGGGGCCGTCGTGCAGAACCCGTGGGCCTTCTACCCGGTCTTCCCGCTGTTGACCCGCGCGGTCATGAGGATCACCGGCGCCGACTTCTATGTGGCGGGGTCGATGCTCTCGCTCGTCGTGGGCGCCATCGCGATGGTCTTGCTCTTTCGCTTGGTCGACGATGCGGTGGGTCGGTGGCCCGCAATCGTCGCCACGACCATGGTCACGGGCTATGTCGCAGCCCCGGTGCTGCAGACGACCTACACCGAGTCGTGCGCCCTGCTACTCGTCGTCCTCGTGCTCACCCTGCTCCGTCGCCGACGCTATTGGTGGGCGCTCTTGGCCCTGGTTGCCCTGGCGCTGACCCGCAACATCGTTCTGGCCATGGCACCGGTGCTCATCACCCACGCGGTCGTGCGGTGGCGGGCCCGGCATACCGATCCCTTCCCGGTGCTGGATCGGGTCCTGGTGGCCGGGCTGGGAGCGCTGTCGGTGCTGCTCACCTACCTCTGGCCGACCATCGCGCGCCTGGTCACCGGTGACCCGGAGGCCTACACCAAGACGATGGCGGCCTGGCGGGTCATCGCCTCGGAGATCAAACTCCACACCTGGATCGACTATGTGTATGCGGACTACGGCCCGATCGGGTGGCTGGTCGCGGCGGCTGTGATCGTGGCCTACGCGCGGTTCATGCTCAGCCCCCACGCCTGGCGCTGGGGGCCGGAGCTGTGGGGCTGGGCGGGGTCCTACCCGGCATACCAGGTGCTCGTCACCGGGATCGGACCCTCGCGGGTGCGCTATTTCCTGCTGGCCTTCCCGGTGTGGCTGGTGCTCGCGTGGTTGCTGGACCGGGACCGAGTCCGGCCGTTCCGGGTGCCGCTGCTCATCGCACTCGCCTGCGGCGGGGTGGCCTTGCAGGGCTGGTGGATCTGGAACTACTGGGTCATCACCGATCTCACCGGAGAGTTTCAGTTTCCGTGAGAGCACGGCCCTCGCTGAGGGCCGTGGCGATGTCGGCCATGAGCTCGAGGACCGCACCGGAGCCGTTGGTCGGTCCGCCCGCGAGCATCCCGTCTGCCCCGAAGAGCACCGCTCCGGGCGAGTTGAGCTGGAAGAACTGGACGAAGATCAACTCCGGGTCGACGAAGACTTCGAGGCTCGGATCGAGGCGGGCCTGGGCGGCCTCGTCGTAGCGCTGCAGGAGCACATGGACTGCGAGCTCCGGGTTGTCCGCCTGGAAGGCTGGGAGCGCGTCGATGACCGTCATGCATGCGCCGCACCCGAGGTTGGCGTAGACGACAAAGCGCGCCTGCTGCAGCGATAGGGCGAGCAGGTTGTACCGGTCGCCCTGGGTGTCGGTGAGAAACAGGGTGGGCGTGGGCCGGCGTTCGTAGTCGGCGAGGTCCTCGTCGGCCGGTGGGTCGGCTGCCGGGGAGCCGGAGGCGTAGGTCATCAGCCCGGTGACCAGGACGGTGACCGCCAGAGCGGACAGCCAGCCCCACTCGACGGCATCGGCGCCAAGGAGGCGACGCACGACGCTGCCGTGTCGCCAGGCGTCGAGCAGCGCCACGACAGCCAACCCGAGCAGGAGCACGTTGCGGAGGATGGTCACCGGGCCCACGGTCCCCAGCCCCAGCTTGCCCAGGCAGCCACACTCGACCTTCTCGGGGAACCGGCTGGCCCGCACGATGACCACGAGGTAGCCGGCGAACAGCGCGACAGTCCCGATCGCCACGAGGGTCTGGAGCACTCCCGAGGTCAGCAGGAGCGCCACGGCCAGCGCCAGCTCCACCCAGGGCAGCACCCGCGGTGCGGCCGACCGGGTGAGCCGCAACGGCAGGCGCAAGGAGTAGAAGCTCTCGCGGGTGGACTGCGGGTCACGCGCCTTCGCTGCGCCGCTCACGGCCAGCACGAGGGCGAGCAGGAGTGCCGGCACACTCCAGGTCAAGGGCGACATTCCTGCGAGGATACCGGCGGGGAGCGGCCCGCTCAGCCCACCGCTCAGCCCATAGATCGGGGCAGCAGGTGAGTCCAGGGGACTGCGAGGTCGGTCAGCAGCTCTCGCAGCAGGGGCAGCGACAGGCCGACGACATTGTGATGGTCGCCCTCGATGCCGGTGACGTAGGCGCCGCCCAGGCCGTCGATCGTGAACGCGCCCGCGACCCGCAACGGCTCACCAGTAGCCACATAGGCAGCGATCTCGGCGTCGCTGAGATCGGCGAAGTGCACCGTGGTCGATGCGGTCGCCCCCACGGTGCCGACGCCCCGCAGAGGCTTGCCGGCCTTGGGGGCGCGCACGTCGATGAGCCAGTGCCCCGTGTGCAGCACCCCACTGCACCCGCGCATCCGCCGCCAGCGGGCCGCGGCTTGGTCAGCATCAGCGGGCTTGCCGTGCACCTGGCCGTCGAGCTCCAGCAGGGAGTCGCACCCCAGCACGAGATCGCCGCGACGCCGATCCGGCGCGCCGAAGGCGACATCCTCGGCCTTGGCGCGGGCCAGCAGCAGGGCCACCTGCGCCGGCTCCAACTCACCGAACCGCTCGAGGGCCTCGGCCAGGACGGCATCCTCGTCGACGTCGCTCACGATGACGTCCGGCTCCACCCCGGCGCGCTGCAGCGTCTGACGCCTGGCGGGAGAGGCCGATGCGAGGGTCAGGCGGATCCGCGGACTGCTCACTCGCCCCAATGTATGCCGTCCGCCCACCTCTAGGAGAGTTCGCCCAGCACCGCTGCGCGCAGGGTCTCCAGGTCGACTCCGCCGATGTCCAGAGCTCGCCGGTGGAAGGCCTTGAGGTCGAAGTCGGCACCCTCGCGCCGGCGCATTTCCTCGCGCAGCGACAGCCAGAGCCGCTCGCCGATCTTGTAGCTCGGCGCCTGCCCCGGCCACCCGAGGTAACGGTCCAGTTCGAAACGCAGCGACTTCTCGGTCTGGTTGGCGTGGGTGGTGAGATAGGTCCAGGCCTTGTCGTAGGTCCACTGCCCGCCCCCGACTTCGGCCGGCGCCGGCAGCTGGCAGTGCACCCCGATGTCGATGACGACTCGGGCAGCACGCAGCGACTGCATGTCCAGCCAGCCCAGCCGGTTGCCCGGGTCGTCCATGAAGCCGAGCTCGGTCATCAGCCGCTCGGCATACAGTGCCCATCCCTCCCCGTAGCCGCTGGTCCAGGCCATCAGCCGCCGCCAGCGGTTGAGCGTCTCGCCGCGCAGCACGGTCTGGGCGACCTGGAGGTGATGCCCGGGCACGCCCTCGTGGTAGAC
>Ga0116175_1000582_pt1 | contig 24942 bp, 19 predicted proteins | sample AD_UKC125_MetaG_FD_89802 | JGI IMG/M metagenome (GOLD analysis project Ga0116175, IMG submission 89802) | Active sludge microbial communities of municipal wastewater-treating anaerobic digesters from USA - AD_UKC125_MetaG | ecosystem: Engineered > Bioreactor > Anaerobic > Digestate | place: USA... | reverse complement strand
GTGTTAAGTACGGTGTAGCCCAACGAAGGAGGTGGTTTCGGTGATGACCACATTGTCCCCAAGCCCCTTGACAGCGAGTGACCGTTGCGACCGGTGCGGCGCTCAGGCCTATGTACGCGTATTTCTCACCTCCGGCGGTGAGCTGCTGTTCTGCGGGCACCACGCGCGCAAGCATCTGCCCGCGCTGGAGTCCAAGGCCTCCCACATCCAGGATGAGACACATCAGATGTTGTCCTGACCGAACTGCTTGTGCCAGTGGGCGTTCCCGGGTTCGGGGGCGCCCACTGTCGCGTTCGGGGGTACGGATCACCCGGGCTTGGCCCGGCCCGAATCCGGGCTGAGCATCATCGGCCCCGTGTCAACCGCTTCGAAAGCCGCACTGGGAACGGTCTTCAACTCAGCGATCAGCTGGGCTGGCCACCGTCGGCTCGTCGCACCCTGGAAGTACCACGCTGATCCGTTGTCGGCCAGGACCATCCCGTACTTCTGCAGAGCAGTGAGCACGACCCGGGTGTGGGGTGAGAAGTCATTGACATCGAAATCCGCCCGCAAGCGGAACCGGGCTCCCATCGGCGGCGCCACCGGATCGGAGCCCGCCTCGTGGCGCGCTGGCCACACGAACTGCGGCGCCGTGGTCGGGGCAGTGAACCGGATGGCGTGCCGAACCCCTCCCGCACGTACCTCCGACCAGCGCAGCAGACCAGGCAGGATGGGTAGCCCAGCAGCATCGGCCGAGGTCCACCCGGGAGGGCGCAAGGCATTCGACCGGAGGTCCCAGACCGCCCCGGAACCTGCCCGCCATCCGGAGGGTGTGCGGCGCGTGTTCCAGGTCTCGTACAATCGGCAGGTCCCGCGTCTAACGACCACGGTGTGACGGTCGCTGCTGCGCTCGATGCGGGTACTGCTGGTCAGCGGGTACGGCAGGTGGTCGCTCTCGCTGCGGTAGTCGAAGCGGACTGCGGTCCGTGGCGCTTTCGATGTCACGGTCACGGGGATTCCGTACTGACCACCGAAATCGGGGTGCAGGAGCCCACTGCCGATGCGATCCAGCCACTGCTGCGACTGCGCGTGTACGGCCAGGCGGTCAACGGGGGTGTTCCAGTAGTTGTCTGCCGGAAAGACCGGGCAGCCAGCAAGAAGCAGTGCCGTGATGAGCACGAGTCAGTTGCCCTGGAACTCCGGCGGGCGACGCTCGGAGAACGCTTTGACCCCCTCCGCCAGATCCCTGCTCGTCCAGGCGCGCGCCACGGTCTCGTCGACCCGGTGGGCGATCTCCGGCGGGAGGTGGGCGTCGGACAACTCGGCCAAAGCGGCCTTGGTGGCAGCGATGGTGAGCGGGGCATTGCGGATAATCTTGTCGGCCCAGACCCGGGCCGCCTTCTGCACACCCTCGGCGTCCTCGACGACCTCGGTGATGGCCCCGAGGCTGTGGGCTTCGCGCATCGTGATGGGTTCAGCGGTGAGGAACATACGGGCCACCACCTGCGCCGGCAGGCAGGCCAGGAACCGTGCGACCCCTGACGGCGGGTAGCCCACCCCCAGCCGCGCCGGCGTGATGGCCATCTTCACGTCCGCCTGGGCCACGATCAGGTCACAGCTGAGCACCAGCTCACAAGCCCCGCCCCAGACGTGACCGCCGACCTCGGCGATCGTGGCCAGCGGGAGCCGCCGGAAGTACTCGAGGAAGTTCTCGAGGGGATTGGCCCAGACGTGCTCGCGCGCCTCAAGGGGGATCTCACTGATGTCGTGCCCGCTGGACCAGGTGCCCTTGACCGGCTCAGCACGCAGAATGACCACGCGGGTCCCATCCAAGACAGCTTTCGTGAGGATGGCCCGGCCCTCCTCCAGCATGGGCGTCGTCAGGCGATTACGACTCTGGGGATCACAGAAACTCATCCGCAGAACCGCGCCGTCGGTTTCGGTTGTCCACTCGCTCACGGTGGTGAGTCTAGGTCCGGCCATGATCTCTTTCGCGGGCACTGCTCCAAATGCGTCTTTGCGTCTCAGGCAAGGCGGCCTTTGTGCCGATTCGCTGGTCGTGAGGCTCGGTGGACTGTTTCGGTGCCTGATCATGGCCCTTGCCGTGGTCATGTCCTTCGCCCTGCCCGGCTTCGGGCCTTCTCAAGCCGCCCCGACCGCAACGCCCAGACCCCTCCTGCCGGCCAACGACGCCACCGTGGAACAGCCGGAGTTCCAGTGGACTGCGGTCCCCCAGGCCTCCGGCTACCGTCTCGAACTTGCTCTCGACCACCGATTCGCAAGCGTCTGGCGGACCATCACCTCGTCAGCCAACCGCTACATCCCGACTGAGGCGATGCCCGCGGGGTCATTCTGGTGGCGGGTCCGGGCCTTGTACGCCAACGGCGTCCAAAGTTCCTACAGCACTCCGCGTGCATTCGCCCGTCGGTGGACGGTCGCCGACGGCAACGGGTCCCGCTCCCACGAGATCGCCCGGCCCGACCAGGTCCGCGTGGAGGACTTCGATCCCGCCGTGGCAGGGGTCCAGGCGCCTGTGAACGCCATCAAGATCTGGTGGGAGCCGGTCGCCGACGCCAGCGAATACGAGGTGCAGTTCGACGGTGACACGGTGTGCACGACGACCCATACGGTGCTGACACCGAACGCCGCAGGCAATGAGGCAGATTCTGGATCGGACGGCGGGGCGACCGGAGGCGGCGAGTCCTGCACGCTGGAAACCGCCGAGATGGCGACTCACTGGGTTCGCGTGCGGGCAGTGGACATCACCACAACAGATCAGCCGATCTACAGCCTGTGGTCCGACCAGGCCCGTGCACCCGATGAGGCGCCCCCAGCCCCCACCATGTTCACGCTGACCACCGCATGGGTGGGGTCCGGTGAGATCGCTGCGGCCAAACAGACACATCCCGGTAACGGGGACCTGTCCGTGGACGCGCCGGTTCTGGAGTGGATGCCGGTGGCCAGCGCGCCGGAGTACCGGGTGGTCATCGCACGCGACCGCGACTTCACCAACGTCATTGGGGACTGGCGCACGACGAACACCCGGATGATCCCGACTGGATCGCTCTGGGATCACACAGCGATGCGGTCGTACTACTGGATGGTGCTGCCCTGCTTCGAACTTGAGGGGGCGAGCTGCCTGAACGAGAACCAAGCGGTGAATCGGCCCGGGAAGTTCCGCTCGTTCCGCAAGCAGACCCTCGAAATGACGCCGCGGACGTCGAGCCGCGACGACACTCCGTGGACGACCTTCCGCTGGCACTCCTTTAGCCAGGCCATCGGCGTGAAAAGTTCGGCAACCCGCTCGGTCCCGGGCCTCAAGTGGTACGAGGTCCAGTACCGAGCGCAAGGAACCCGCTCGTGGGCGGGGGCCGTGACCAGCACGACCGACGTGACCTCGTGGATATCTGAGGCCCTGCCCTTCGGTATGCGGCTGCTGTGGCGGGTGCGCGCCGTGGACGGCACCGGGGAGCCGCACGCCTGGAGCGAGGTCTTCACGGCCAACACCCCGATCGCCGTGCCGCTGGCGCCCGCGCGGCTGAGCGCAGCACGCAAGGGTCTGCGCCTCACCCTGAGCTGGACTGCCGCCAACGCCCGCTACTTCCCGGTCACCAGTTACACCGTCTGGTACTCGGCCAACGGCAACCGCTGGCGCAGCCTGGGCACAACCGGGGGGACCTCCATGCGCTTGAAGATCGGTAGCCAGCGGAAGTTCTGGATGCGGGTCAGTGCCCACAACACCGCTGGCGAGGGCCGGCCCAGCGCAGCTGCGAGGATCCGATGACCACGACCACCCCTCGGTACGCGACCGCCCTAACCGCCGTGATGGCGCTGATCGTCGCGCTGCTGACCCTGCAGCCGGGCGTTGCGCGGGCTGTTGATGTCCGCACCCCTGCCAACGCATCGGTCGTGAGCACGGTGCCGGTGCTCGAATGGCCGGCCGTTGCCAACGCCACGGAGTACGAAGTGCAGGTCTCCACGTCCGCGACGTTCGGGACAACGGTCGTGTCCGAGCGGCGCAGCACGCCGGCCTATGTGTTCACCGATGACGTGGCACCCGGCTCGTATCACTGGCGTTACCGGGCCTTCTCCGCTGCCGGCACCGAACTCTCTGTCTCACCGGGCTGGAGTTTCACGCGGGCGGGACAGCCCGGCCCCGCTCTGCGCGCGCCCGCCGACGGATCACACCTCATCTACCCCACCGACTCCCCCACGTTGCGCTGGGATCCGGTCGCCTCCTTCGGGTCCTACATCGTGCAATGGGACGACAACCCTGACTTCCGCTCGCCTACCGAGGACACCACAACGGCGACCGCCTTCACGTTGCCGACGCTGCTACCCCAGGACGACACCAGGACCATCTATTGGCGGGTGCGTGCCGTGGCCAGCAGCCTCGATGCTGTGAAGACCGCGTGGTCGCCACAGCGCTCGTTCGTCGTCGAGTGGGGGGCCGACGGTCCCACGCTTCTCGAGCCCGCCGACGCGGGCTTGATCGATCAGGTCCGCTACGACTGGGCGTCCACTGCTGGCGCCGCATCCTACGAGCTGCAGGTGGGTCTTGACCAACGGTTCACGACGCTGGTCCACCCCGACACCGGTGTCGACTATGCCTCGAACACCAACGAGCCGCCCTTCATCGTCCACGCCACGAGGTATGTCGCGCCCAGCCGCTATCCCGCCAAGTCCCACTGGTGGCGGGTGCGGGCGCTCGATGCCAAGGGCTCGCCGGGGCCCTGGTCGGCGACCAGACAGTTCACCCGGCGTTGGTTGGATCCCGCAGCGCGGCCCGTCATTCAACCGGTCGCTGATTCAGTGCCCATCAACGATTTTGAGGTCAGCTGGGATGCCGTGCCCGACACGACGTACTACGAATTGGAAATCGCACTGGACCCGTACTTCCACGCCGGTCTGAACAAGGCGGTCTGCACCACTGCGCACCCCTACTTCGCCCCCGCCTACGAAGGCTCTTACGTCGATGCCAAACGCGAGACGGACTGTCCGGTCCGGGTCCCCGAGAGTGCCCTGCCGAAACTCCATGATTCGGTCTATGCCGGATCGAACGGCCTCGTGACCATTGCTGGCAGCGGGGCAGGCGTAGACACCATCGTGCTGCTGGACTTCGGTGCGGGCGACGATGACAACGGACGGTACAAGGTCGTCAGCGTCGTGGAGGACGATCCTGAGACGCCCATCGACGAGGGCGCTTTCACCGTTTCGTTGGATCGTGCTGGCACCGGCCCTGTCTCCTGGCGCCTCGCTCCCGGAATCGTGCTGGTCGCCGGCGAGGCCTTCTACGTACGGGTGCGCGCAGTGCACGAGACCCTGTCCGGGGACCTCGTGTACAGCATGTGGTCGGATCAGGCCAATACCCCCGGCGGGACGCCCCCCGGGCCCACGGTCTTCAACATCGCTGCGGACAGGCCTGGTGCCACCTCCGCGACCGAGCCGGCCGATCCGGTGGAACCCACCACCGGCACAACCGCCACGGACTGGCCCCTACTTCGGTGGGATCCTGCCATCGGCGCCGAGGCCTACTTGGTCGCGATCGCCAAGGATCGGGAGTTCACGAATCCGATCGTCGGCGATCTGGGATCGAATTTCCAGTACTACGTGACACGTGGTACCTCCTTCGTCCCCCAGACCACGCTGGCGGAGAACAACGCGGGCGGCTCCTTCTTCTGGTACGTCCTGCCTTGCGAGAGGTATACGTCCGCTGATGACAACGACTGCGCCGCTCCGGACCGCGACGCGATCCTGCAGTCAGGGCGCTGGCGCAGTTTTCACAAACTCGGCGACCACCTCACGGACCTGACGGTGACGCCATCGCCTGATCAGCCGTGGGTTGAGTTGTCCTGGGAGGACACCGCTGCGCTGAGTTCGGGTGGGCTCAAGCACTTCGAGGTGCAGATCACCGAGGGAACGTGGGCACAGGCACAGACGTTGCTCACGGAGACCCCCAAGATCACCACGTCGGACCTCACCTTGGAACCCACGTCGGTCTACCGCTGGCGGGTGCGCGCGATCGACGGCGGCCTCCTGCCGCTGCCCTGGGCGCAGGGCACTGCGTTCACCATGGCTTCCTACCCAGGCCCCTCCGGCCTTTCCGTGCTCGATGACAACACCGTGCAGCCATGCCTGGCATGGGATCCGGCCGCGCATGCCAGCGGCTACACCATGGAGATCTACCGCGGGCAGGACCCGTCCTATCCGGACAGCGCCAGGGTAATTGAGCAGGCAACGAGTTACCCGAGTTTCTGCCCGACAGGGTTGGGTGGCGGCACGTTCAGTTGGCGGGTCCGCTCACAACACTCCTTTGCCGGGAGGTCGGCATGGAGCCCTGTCGACACCGCCACGTTCACCGTGCTGGCGGACCAGCCCGACCTGACACCGACACCTACCACCCTGACCACACGGGAACTTCTGTTCCAATGGGCGCCGGTGCCCTCCGCCGCCTCGTACAGGGTGGAACTCAGTACGGACAACTTCTGGACCATTGCACATACCGGCATGAGCGTCACGCACCGGTGGACGCCCGAGAACCTGCGAGTCGGCACCTACTCGTGGCGGGTCAACGCATTGGACGGGGCAGGCAACATCCTTTCCACCAGTGATCACGCTGATGTGGTAGTGCTGGATCCGGTCACGGTGGCCACCGTCACGCCGGCCTACGGGCCGACCGCCGGCGGGACCAGAGTCACCGTGCAGGGCACCGGATTCCTGCCCGGCGCCACGGTGAGGTTCGGCGGAGTAGCCGGCACAGCACTCACCTACCACAGCGGCACCTCCGTGACAGTGACCACACCTGCCCACGCCGCGGGCGCCGTCGACGTGACGGTCACCAACACCGATACACGCTCCGCCACCATGTCCAACGCCTTCACCTACCTGGTGCCACCGGTTATCACGACCGTCACCCCGGGGAGCGGGCCGGCGGCCGGCGGTACCACGGTGACAATCACCGGCGCGCACTTTGCCCCGACAGCCACCGTGCTGTTCGGCACCGCCAGTGCCAGCGTGACCGGCCGCACAGCCGACACCGGCATCACCATCGTCACCTCTGCGCATCCCGCAGGTCGCGTCGATGTGACCGTGACCAACCCTGACGGGCAGGTTGCCCGTGCCGCGGATGGCTTCACCTTCGTGGCCTCGCCGAGCATTACATCGGTGTCCCCGACCGGTGGGGCGCCTGACGGGGGAACTGTAGTCCGGATCCAGGGCACAGGATTCCAGTCAGGTGCGACGGTGGGCTTCGACGGTGGGGCCGCGGTCGTGACGGACAGGGTGAGCACCACAGGGATCTCCGTCGTTGCCCCAGCACACGGCCCGGGTGCTGTGGATGTGACAGTCACCAACCCCGACGGCCAGTCGGCCACTGCGAGATCTGCCTTCACGTATCGACCCGGCCCGAGGATCACCGCCGTAACCCCGGACTCCGGCCCATCATCAGGGTACACGCGCGTCGTTCTCTCGGGCTCGAACTTCGATCCTCAGGCCGCCGTCGCGTTGGGCGATCAACCGGTAGCGATCGTCGAGCGCTCCACCTCGCTGATCACCATCACCACGCCCGCACACCCTGCCGGAACGGTCGACGTGATCGTGACGAATCCGGATGGGCAGCGCGCGGTCGCCGCCAACGCTTTCACCTACACTGCCGATACCCAAGCCGGAACCGACACCAGCGTCACCCCGTGGTTCGTGGCCAAACCCCGACTCAAGAAACTGGGCAGCAGAATCCGCGTGCGGTGGAGCCGGCCGACCAGTCCAGGCACTCCTGTGGACGCCTACCGGGTTTTGATCAAGACTTCGGCTGCTGGCTCCTTCCAAACCGCGAAGGCCACGAGCCGACGCCGCGTGGATCTGCGCGTCAAGCGCGGAAGCACCTACTGGGTGCGTGTCATGGCGCACTCCGCGGCGGGCTGGGGTGAACCGGGCCCGGTGGCTCGCAGGACGGTTCGTTAGGTGATACCGAACGAATCAGGGCTTTCGCCCACTCGGAGGGCTCCGTCGCAGAAGCGTGCCGATCGCGTCCGGGAGCAACTTCCCCCTTCGGCGATGGAATCGGTGATCACGAAAACTACATATGCAGCCCATTCCTGCGCGGAGGGGAGAGGCTCGACTCTGCTGTGGGGAGTGCGCTGATGGGACTTCGACGCTGTCGACTGGGTCTTCGGACCTGATCAATCCCGGCGGCCCTGCGCCACACGGGAAAGCCACGGTTTGACCTGGAAGCCTCCGTAGAGTGCCGATCCGAACCAGACGGTGAGCGCCAGGAAACCGGCCAGCGTGGCAACTGCTTCGGTTTCGATGAGGACAACGAGCAGTACGGTCAGTCCACCCCAGATCGCTGTACCCACCGCCCACGCCGCCTTGCGGTACATGATGGCCGACACCAGAGGCATCACCCAACCGGCCAACCCGATCGTCATCAGCGGCAGGCCGATCCACAATGCAACGCCGAGTACCACCAGCAGCGGCGATCGTGGTTTGGGCCCGGAATGCCAGTCCCAGGCCAGGCGCGACACGGCGTCCGCGTCGCACGTCACCGCGGGGCCCTGCTCGGACAGTGACAGAGTGTGTTCGAGCAGGCCGTGGCCGCAGAAGGAGCAGCGCGATGCTCGGAAGTCGCCAAGGACTGTGGCGATCCAGCCCGAGCTATCGGGCGGAAAGGCGAGTTCGGTCTCCGCGCCGAAGGCGTATCCCGCGCCGTACACGGCCGCCTGTTCATCGGCGGACATCGTGCCGATCTGGGAGGCGACCTGGCTGACCAGCGCATCTCCGGCGTCGGACGTCATCGCAGCGCAGACGATGCGGGGACCATGGACAAACAGTAACTGCGTACTGCTGGTGGGCGCCGAACCGCAGCGATCGCCCGACGCCGTCGGCCGGGGGATCACGAGTGCGTGCTCAGATGGCCTTCATGTCATCTAGCCGCGAAGCCGGAACCATCCTGCCGGATCTGTCCCGGCTGATCGTCGGGATCAAAAGGGGCCAGTCCTGCCCGCCGATCGAGCGGGTGGACCATGCGGATACAAGAGGTGGTGACGATCATGGCAACACATCCCGGCGTTCTTCCAGAGGTGGCCCCGAGACGGCGTACTGCGGCACGCCGTCTCGGGGCCGCAACGGGTCAGGTCGTGGACCTGCTAAACCACTTCTTTGCCTGTGACCAGGGAGTTTGCACCAGACCTCAGTCCAGGTAGTCGCGCAGTACCTGGCTGCGGGACGGGTGGCGCAATTTGCTCATCGTCTTCGACTCGATCTGGCGGATGCGCTCTCGAGTCACTCCGTAGACCTTGCCGATCTCGTCCAGGGTCTTGGGTTGGCCGTCGGAGAGTCCAAAGCGCATGCGCACAACGCCGGCCTCACGCTCGCTGAGGGTGTCCAGCACCGACTCGAGTTGCTCCTGCAAAAGTGTGAAGGACACAGCGTCCGCGGGCACGATCGCCTCGGAGTCCTCGATGAGGTCACCGAACTCACTGTCGCCGTCCTCGCCGAGGGGGGTCGACAAGGAAATGGGCTCCCGGCCGTACTTCTGCACCTCGATGACCTTGTCGGGAGTCATATCCAACTCAGCGGCGAGTTCCTCAGGGGTGGGCTCGCGGCCCAGATCCTGCAGCATCTGACGCTGTACGCGCGCCAGTTTGTTGATGACCTCGACCATGTGGACCGGGATCCGGATCGTGCGGGCCTGATCGGCCATGGCGCGGGTGATCGCCTGCCGGATCCACCATGTGGCGTAGGTCGAGAACTTGTAGCCCTTGGTGTAGTCGAACTTCTCGACGGCCCTGATCAGACCCAGGTTGCCTTCTTGAATCAGGTCCAGGAACAGCATCCCCCGGCCGGTGTAACGCTTCGCCAGGCTGACGACCAGCCGCAGGTTCGCCTCCAGCAGGTGGTTCTTGGCCCGCCGGCCATCCTCCGAGATCCATTCGAGCTTGATGCGGGTCTCAGTCTCCATGTCCGGGTCCTGAGCCAACTTCTCCTCAGCGAACAGCCCGGCTTCGATGCGCTTGGCCAGTTCCACCTCCTGCTCGGCGTTGAGCAGGGGAACCTTGCCGATCTGCTTGAGGTAGTCCTTGACCGGATCTGCCGTGGCCCCGGCCTGTGTGACCTGGGCTACCGGCTCGTCGGAGTCATCACTGTCGGACAGGGTGAAGGTCGCCGAGCCCTTCTCCTCCTCGACCTCTTTCAGATCCTTCTTGAGATCTGTCTCGAGATCCTGCTCCAGAACGGCGGCTTCAGTCAGTTCTTTGCCGCTCACGTCCTGGGCGGCTTCAGCCTTCTTGGCCGCTGCCCGCTTGGAGGGGGCGCGCTTGGCGGGCGCCTTCTTCGCAGCAGCCCTGGCGGGTGTCTTTGCCGGTGTCTTCTTGGCCGGTGCGGTTGCGTCCTGCACCGGCGATACTGCCTTAGCGGCGGTCCGAGCCGTGGACTTGCGAGCCGTCGTCGTCGCGGCTTCGGCCGTGGCCTTCTTCGCCTTTGCAGTCGGCACGTAACAACCTCTCGTCGAGGATCGGGGTCATTGGGCAGCGCTGCGAGTGCGGCGCGCGCAACCAGTACAACATTGTGTCACGTCTGCCATATTCCCCATGTCGTTGCCCGTCAAACTCGAAACCCGTGTCATGCCGTGCGACGTAGTTGCCCCCTGAGCACATTCATGGGGATGTCCCGGGTGAGAGTCAGCCAGGTGTCCGGTGGCAGACCGTGTTGCAAGGCATCAGCCACGAGGGGGCCGAGGGTGTTGTTGGGGTCAGCCAGCATGGCGCGCTCGGCAGCGATCATGGCTGCCGCACCGTCCCCGCTGGCCCACGACAGCAGGGCCAGCGTCGCCGCCGTCGGCCCCGCGACGTCGTCGGGCAGGTGGGTGATCGCGTACACGAGACGGTCCCGCGCCCGGCACAGCCGGTCATGCCCCTTCGCGTTCTCCTCCAGCAGCACAGTGAGCATCGGGTCGCGGGCGTAGATGTCGCAGCACGCCAGGCCGATGTGCACCACGTCCAGGGGCTGCAGGTCGGTGTCGCTGAGCAGCAGTTCCACGCTGCGTGACTCCAACAACGCCCGCCACTGCTCGTACCCGCTGACATCCGGCTCCTCGCCGTCCAACAGGTCCAGAACCTGCCGGGTGACGTCGTCGTGAAGGGGGTGCAGACGGGCGACGAGTTCTTCCCGGTTGGCGACCTTGGCCATCCCTTCGGTGACCAGTGCCGCAACGATCGGATGGTTCTCGAGGTCCGCGAGGGGCACGCCCAACGCTGCGGACCGCATCTCACCGAAGAGCGAGCGCACGAGGCCGTCGTGCACGATCACCAGATCCAGAATGGCGGTGACCGGACGGATCACCTCCATCACCCAGTCGATGATCTTCTCCGCGTACTGCAGGGGGACCGTATCCGCATAGACGATCAGGATGGCCGAGGCCGGCGCGGGATCCGGCACGCCGCCGACGATGCTACCCAGCCACGACAGACTGGGTTCGTCGGGAAGGTCGACGCGCAGACTGCCACGCATGGTCCCCGGATCACACAGCAGCAGCACGAACGAGTCCGTGGGCGTGAATCCGAAAAGGTAAGGGGTGGCGGCGACTGCGGCTTCTGAGGACGTGATTTTGATCGTCATGGCCTCAGCCTGCCCAAGGGGGGCAGTGCCCGGAGATCACCGCACAGATCTGTGGATAGCCCTGCCAGGCGTCAGGTCACGGCGTGTAGTCGGCGGTCTGAATGGCATCGGCGCACTGCAGGGGCGTGTAGTTCTCCGAGCCCTTGATGACCGGGACAAAACCCACCAGCATCCCATCGGCCAGAACCTGCGCCTCCAGACCCGCGGCCGCGTCGCCGTCCCAGATCGCCTCCCGACCGCCGGGAAGCACCACGCGGATTGCACTGTTCTGCAGCCCGGTCGGGTGGACGTGGGCCATGACGCGCCGGGATCGCAGGATTTCGACGATCTCTTCTGCCTGATCGGGTTGCATCTGTCTCCTGGCTCTCGGCTCCGATTACCGAACAACGTTGTGCAGTTCACTGGTGGCAGCGCAGTTGTTTGGTAACAACAAAGTATGCGTAATGGCGTCGCAGTGCTCATGGTGCTGGGTCTGGTCGTGTCTGCGGCACCGGCATTGGCCCTCGAGTCGCCGAGCCCGAGCAGCAGCCCCAGCGTGTCCACGAGCCCGTCCACCTCCCAAAGTCCGAGCCCAACGACGACCCCCACCGTCAGCCCGACGCCGACGGCAACCCCGACCCCGGGGCCCTACGGGATTCCCATGAAGCAGAAGATTCGCCCCGACTCGTGGTGTCAGCTCCTGATCCCGTCAGGCAAGGGCGATGCCGCTGAGGCGGACTCGATCATGCAGGACAACATCGTTGACCTCGGCCAATACGGCTACTACCGACTGTCGGCCAACCCCAACTGGAAGCCGCAGTCGACTCTGGACTCATCGGGGAACACCCATGTCAACGGTCTCTACTGGGCAGTGCCATTGCTGTACACCGGCGCCAGGCGCGGCGACACCGAGATGGTCCGGCGCTACTTCGACTTGGTCGGAGACTGGCTGAGCAAACACAAGAAGAAGTCCACCCGGACATGGTCGGTCACCCAACCCATCATCGCCGGCGAGCGCCTGTGGACGCTGACCTGCGGGGCCGACATCAGCGGCGGCAAGAAGTTCGTCAAGGCCACTCGCAAGGAGGCCCGCACCCAGATCAGGACCTTCACGATCGGCAGCGGGACGAACAACACCGGCCTGCACAGCCAAGGTTCGGCCCTGGCGGCCTTCTGCTACCTCGGGGACAACGCCGGCAGGGACACAGCGGCAGCGAACCTGAACAGGCTGGCCGACTTCCTCGTCCTGGCGGACGGCAGCGACCGGGAGGGCTCTCCGTGGTACGCGTACTACACGCTACGACTGATGAACAACCTGCGGCCGATCTATGAGCGGTGTGGGCTCCCCTTCGATGGCATCAACAACGCGATTCTGCGTCTGGAGAGCTTCCTGGCCGCGGCGGTCGACCCCAACTTCAACCTGGTCATGACCGGCGACACGATGCGCGCGAAACTCACCCCGAAGTGGTTCGCGCCCGGCTCCGAGACTCGCTGGGCGGCCACGCAGGGCGCCGAAGGTCAGCCGCCGGCGCAGTTGTACCAGACGTTCAGTGGCGGGTACGTTTTCGGCCGCAACAGTTGGACCGACATCGACGGCCACCGCCCGACCTTCTACTCGGTGCGCTCAAAACGTCCTTACGTCACAGCCCATGTGCATAACGATCTGGGGTCCGTGACCTTCAACAGTTACGGCAGCGAGTGGGTGGGTGATCCTGGCCCCTATCGCTACGACAACTCCGCCATCCGGGACTACATGGTCTCCCGCTCGGGTCACAGTGTCATTCGGATCACGGAACTGAAGAGCAAGAAGAAGGCTTCTTCGGCCGTGCGGCTACCGAAGAAGCGTGCGGCCCGGCAGACTCCGTACGACCAGACCTGCCTCACGGACAAGACCTACATCGCTGCGCGGATCAAACGCTGCGTCTACTACGACCCCGGCACAGATGCGCTTGTGGTGGTCGACACCCTCACCGCGCGCAAACGTATCCGTGCCGACCAGCGCTGGCAGGTGCCGCCAGGTGTCACGGTGAACGCAGACGCGGGCGGCGCCACGCTGACAAGTGCGACGGCCAGCGCGCGCATGGCCTTCACCGGCGGTGGGAACGTGCGCACGGTGCGACCGACCGCAAAGCGCCCGGATGGTTGGTTCACCGATGGCTACGGCGTCTTGGTCAAGGGGACGACGTTGCAGCGAGGTGCCAAGATTCCCAAGGGCCAGACCCGTACGTGGGTCAGCGTTCTGGCAGCGGGCGTCGAGGCTCCAGCGGTCAGCCTCGACGGCAACGTCGTGTCCGTCACCCGTGGCAGCGAGGCCACCTTCACCCTGCCGTAGTCAGCTGACGGCGCAGGCTGAGCAATCGGGCAGTTGTTGTCGCGACACGCCGTGGGAATTCGCAGCTTCTGCCCAATCACTACCGGACGTGCCGCGTCGTGACGGCAATCGGACCGTCGACAGCCTCGTTCAGCGGGCATCCTTCGCGGCCATGGTGGCCAAGCCCATGAGAAGTTGGATGGCGACATCCACAGACACCGTGTTGACCTCCCCCGCAGTGGCTGTAGGCGCCTGCGCCACGATCAGATCCTCGAGGTCGCCGTACACCGAGACGCCCTGCCTGCCCACCGCGTCGATCATGGCGCGAGTGCGGGCATTGACTGCATCCAGGGCCCAGTCCGGAGTACGAATGGCATGCTCGTCCGGCCCCGGCTGCCGTCCGTCCACCAGACCCCACAGCGCCCCCCGGCGAATCCACTGGTGGTACTGGGCCGCGGGCATGGGCGCCTTCTGCTCCAGCTCCAGCAGCCACTGACGCACCATGGCGGCTTCCTCGTAGGACAGCGACCGGTTGGTTTTGGTCGTGACTCGCTGCAGGGTGTCCGGCAGCAGCCCTATGGCACTCTCGGCGTCGCGCAGAATCCGCAGCGGGTCGCCAGAGTCGACGACGATGACCGCCACTCGCTCTGGCCCGACGACGGCCGACCACCGCCGGAGCAACTGCCCGTAGTCGAAACGCCCCCAGAACGTGTCGTTCTTCCCATCCAGGGTCTCCCGCAGCCACTGGTCGTAGGGCTTCACGAGCCGCGATTTCACTTTGCGCATCGGTCCTGGTAACGGCTTGGGCGCCCCCGACTTCAATGACTGCTGCCAGGAGCTGGGCAGGATCATGGCCAGCGGACGCAGGGTCAGCAGAATCCGTACGGTGTCCGGACCGCCGAGGTCGTCGACGAAGGCCGCTGCCTGGACAGGCGTGGAGTCGGCGAACTGCTCGCTCGACACAACTGCACGGTCCTTACGCCGCGCGATCCGAGCCACGAAGTCCTGCCAGACCTGCGGCGGGACTGCGGGATCGGCCGGGTGAGCCGTCGTGGCGATACCCAGAGCCGAACACGACGGGGTCCAGTGCGACGGCTTCTTACCCCCCGGGTAGAGCACCCCCTGCGCCTTGAGCTGCGGGCGGGCCTGTGCCAGTGAATGCTGCAAGGCCGTGGTTCCGGTCTTGGGCGGACCGATGTGAAGCAGGACCTCCCCGCTCTGCAAGAAGCTCATGCCGCAACCACCGGGAAGCACACCTGGGTGCGGGGCTCAGCCACTTCCGGGCCGTCCAGATATCGCTCCCACGGGTCGGCCGCGATCCGGTATCCGTGTGCCCCGACCCACTCAATCACTGCGTGGAAGGCGGTGCGCAGGTCGTCGTAGGGTCCGACGTGCACCGTGCTGGCGACCAGGCCTGCAGGCAGGGTGTGAATCTGCGCCGGTGGGGCCGGGATGAAATCGCCCACGAACGGCACGCCCGCGGTGACCTGAAAGCCCTCTTCATCGACCCGGTAGCGGGCGATCGGCGGCCCGGCCGGCGTGAGTCCGGCAGCACTGATCGCGGCATAGAGGACGGGGTACGCCCGGCTGAGGAAGGGACCCACTTGATCCTGAGGCAGCGACTCGGTGAGGCTGACCAGTTGTTGTGCCGGCTGCTCGTCGCACGTGATCTCGTACACGGTGTTCAGTCTCCCATGGCTTGCGTCCAGCATCTGGGGACCCGCCACGGGAGAGGCCGGAGTCACCGCGGCACGTGGATCACCATGGCGCGTTCCTAAGATGGACAGAGTGGCCGTCTCCCCTGCCCAGCCCGTGCGTGAGCATCACCAACAGCGCATGTCCGGTGAAGCCTGGGTGCTGTTTGCGGCGATGTCGCTGATCTGGGGACTGCCGTATCTGTTCATCAAGGTGGCAGTGGCCGAGGTGGACCCAGCAACGCTCGTGTTCGCCCGCACTACCCTGGCCCTGATCATCCTGCTGCCTCTGGCGATGCGGGCCGGCGCTCTACGACAAGCCCTTCGCCATTGGCAACCTGCCGCCATCTTCGCGCTCTTGGAGATGGGCATTCCGTGGCTGTTGCTCTCCGATGCAGAGACCAGGATCTCCAGCGCACTGGCGGGATTGCTGCTCGCCGCGGTGCCCATCATCGGTGCTGTGGTGACCGCCTTCATGGGGGATCGTCACAATCTCGCCCCCAAGCGACTCGCAGGCATGCTGCTCGGCGTGGTCGGGGTGGCCGCCTTGGTCGGCGTGGATGCCAGTGCTGGCCACCTGGACTGGCTCAGCGTGGCCCAACTGCTCACGGTGGCAACCTGCTACGCGGTGGCACCCATCATCATTGACCGGCAGGCGAACCCAGCCCCCGCGATCGGCACCATCACACTCTCGATCCTGCTCGTCAGCGTGGCCTACCTGCCCTTCGGGGTCCCAGGCATGGTGCGGGCCTGGCCTCTGCAACCGGACACGACCGGCTCCTTGCTGGTACTCGGCTGGCTGTGCACCGCGCTGGCCTTCGTGCTGTTCTTCCGCCTCATCGCGGCTGCCGGACCGGTTCGGGCGGTTGTCATCACCTTCATCAACCCCGCCGTGGCCATCGTGCTCGGGGTCGTGGTGTTGTCCGAGAACATCACCGCCGGCATGTTGATCGGCTTCCCGCTGGTGATCCTGGGGTCTTTCCTGGCGACGAGGCCCTCAGCGCGGGTCAGCGCAACGCCTGGATGATGGTGCACCCGCGATACGGCAGACTGCAGTGCCATGTCCGACTTCATGGCCGACTCAGCGGGTTTGCACCACGCGGTTGACCTCCTGGTCGCTGCCAGGGCTTCGGCCGGCTCACCGCATCACGACGGCATATTGGAGCTCGGGGAATGGCCAGCGACGGGAATGGGCGGCCGTGGTGCCCTCGAGGTGCTGGCGGGACCGGCCCTGCACGACGTGACCCGCTTGGAGCACCCTGGGTTCTTCGCGCACATGGATCCACCCACGCCGTGGGTCACGTGGGCGACGTCGATGTGGGCCGCCGCTGGTAATCAGAACCTTTTGCACCCCGACAGCGGCCCGACGGCACGGCAGCTCGAGAGGCAGGTGGTCGACTGGCTGGCCCCGGCCTTCGGGATGGACGGAGGCCACATGGTCCCCGGTTCCACAGTGGCCAACCTCACGGCGTTGTGGGCTGCCCGGGAGGTCGCTGGTGTGCGCCGCGTCATCTGTTCCACCGCCAACCACCTGAGCATCGCGAAGGCGGCGCACTTGCTCGGACTGGAGTTGCTGGAGGTACCGGTCGACGCGGCCCAGCGCCTGCGCCTGGACCTGCTACCCGAGGACCTGTCTGACGCCGCCCTTGTTCTCGTGGCTGGCACCGTTGCCACCGGCGCCGTCGACCCGTTGTCGGGCGTGGATGCGGCGTGGCGACACGTCGACGCGGCCTGGGCGGGACCGCTGCGCCTGTCCTCGCACGCTCACGTGCTCTCCGGTGTCGAGGTGGCAGATTCGGTCTCGTTCTCAGCCCACAAGTGGTTGTTCCAGCCCAAAGAGAGTGCCATGGTGCTGTTCGCCGACACAGAGCGCGCACACGCGGCGCTGGCTTTCGGCGGAAGCTACCTCAGCGCTGCCAATGTCGGCCTGCTCGGGTCGCACGGCAGCGCTCCCGCCCTGAATCTGGCCGCAACGCTGCTGGCGTGGGGGCAAGACGGCGTGCGAGCCCATGTGGACGCCGGGATGTCCAGTGCGCAGGCGCTGGCAGCGGCCATCATCGAGGAGGATCTGACTTTGTGGCGCCCTCCGGTCTCCGGCGTCGTGAATTGGCGGGTGCCGGGCGTCGAGGTGGCCGAGGTGCGCGATCGTATCCACGGGGCGTGGATAAGCCAAGCCGACATCGCCGGAGAGCCCTGGCTGCGTTCGGTCGCGGCGAACCCCTTGGCGGATCCCCAGGTCGTGGTGGACGCCGTCCGAGCTGCCGTCTCTTGGTAAGTAGCCGTCTCGACAACGCCAAGCAGCGCTCATGTCCCACAGCAACTGTCGCAGCGCTACGAAGGGAGGGGTTGAGGTGCAGCGGTATTCCGGGCGGCCAGGCGTCCCGTTGACCCCCGCATTCAGCGACGCCTTCTCAGACCTCTGAACGCACAACAGCTTTGAGAGCCCCCGACCGGAAACGGTCGGGGGCTCTCTAGCTGTCTGGCCCTGCAATTCCTCGTCAGGCATCGACTCCGGAAACGGTGACAATCCGCTGGGAAGCGCTGTTATTCGGCTTTAACTGCAGCCGCTGGTAGACCCGCATCCTTCGCACACGTAGCAGGATCCAGCCGGGCGCATCTTGATCCCACACGTCATGCACAGTGGCGCATCAGCTGTCTTGCCCGTGATCGCCTCCAGCAGTTCTGCCGAGGAGTGCACACTCGCCGGCACGCTGGCGGCGCCCACCTCAGCAGTGCTTGATACACCGAGGTCCTCGTTGAGGTCGACGACTGGGGCCGCTGAGGCATGACTTGCGGACTCGTCCAGTTGCCCTGCCCGCTCCTCCGCGGAGAAGATGCTCAGGCCAGCGCGCTTCTCGTACGGCAGGTAGTCCAGTGCCAGCCGGCGGAAGATGTAGTCCATCATCGACTGGGCCATCCGAACGTCCGGATCGTCAGTCATGCCGGAAGGCTCGAACCGCATGTTGACGAACTTGGAGACGTAGGCCTCCAACGGCACGCCGTACTGCAAGGCGATGGAGATGGCGATCGAGAAGGCGTCCATCACACCGGCCAGGGTGGAACCCTGCTTGCCGAGTTTCAGGAACACCTCACCCAGGCCGTCGTCAGGGTAAGAGCCAGCGGTCATGTAGCCCTCGGCTCCACCCACACTGAACGAGATGGTCTGGCTCGGCCGCTTCTTGGGAAGCCGCTTGCGCACCGGACGGTGATCGATGACGACCTCCGCCGGGGCTTCCTTCTCCTTCGCCTTGCCGTCGGACAGCGGCTGACCGACCTTGCAGTTGTCCCGGTAGATGGCCAGCGCCTTCAAGCCGAGTTTCCAGCCCTGGAAGTAGATCTCCTCGACCTCTTCGACGGTGGCAGTCTCGGGCATGTTGACGGTCTTCGAGATGGCTCCGGACAGGAACGGCTGAACGGCCGCCATCATCCGCACGTGACCCATCGGGCTGATCGACCGCTCCCCCATGGCCGTGTCGAAGATGGCGTAGTGCTCGGGCTTGAGTCCGGGCGCATCCACCACGTGCCCATGGGCTCCGATGTACTCGACGATCGCCTCGATGGTCTCCTCTGCGTAGCCCTGCTTGCGCAGTGCCCGGGGAATGGTCTGATTGACGATCTGCATGGAGCCGCCACCGACCAACTTCTTGAACTTCACCAGCGAGAAGTCCGGCTCGATACCGGTCGTGTCGCAGTCCATCATGAAGCCGATCGTCCCCGTCGGCGCCAGTACGCTGGCCTGCGCATTGCGCCATCCGTTGGTGGCACCGATCCGGTTTCCGTCGTCCCACACCCGCGATGCCAACTGCAGCACATCACGATCCAGCGGCGAGACCGATCGGACGCTGTCCGTGGCCGCTGCGTGCTTGCGCATCACCTTGGCGTGGGCTCCTGCATTGCGCGAGTACCCCTTGTAGGGCCCGACCACGCCGGCGAGTTCGGCCGAGCGCTTGTAGGCCGCGCCGGTCATCAGGCTGGTGATGGAGGCAGCCAGAGCGCGCCCACCATCAGAGTCGTACGGCAATCCACACGCCATCAGCAAGGCGCCGAGATTCGCGTACCCGATACCCAACTGGCGGTAGTCACGGGTGGTCTGCCCGATCGCCTCGGTCGGGAAGTCCGCGAAGCAGATCGAAATGTCCATGGCGGTGATGATCATCTCAACCGCCTTGCTGAACGCCGGCGCATCGAAGGTGCCGTCGGTCTTCAAGAACTTCATCAGGTTCAGCGACGCCAGGTTGCACGACGAGTTGTCCAACGACATGTACTCCGAGCACGGGTTCGAGGCAGTGATCCGCCCGGTCTCGGGGTTCGTGTGCCAGTCATTGATCGTGTCGTCGTATTGGATGCCGGGATCGGCACAGGCCCACGCCGCCTCGGACATGGTGCGGAAGAGTTTCTTGGCATCGATGGTCTCGATCACCTCACCGCTGGTCCGCGCACGCAGGCCGAACTCGTCGGAGGTCTCCACCGCCTGCATGAACTCATCAGAGACGCGGACACTGTTGTTCGCGTTCTGATACTGCACGCTGTTAATGTCGCGGCCACCGAGATCCATGTCGAAGCCGGCGTCGCGCAGGACGCGAATCTTGTCCTCCTCGCGCACCTTGGTCTCGATGAACTCCTCGATGTCGGGGTGGTCCACGTCGAGAACGACCATCTTGGCCGCCCGCCGCGTGGCGCCTCCGGACTTGATCGTCCCCGCTGAGGCGTCCGCGCCCCGCATGAACGACACCGGCCCACTGGCCGTTCCACCTGACGAGCGAAGGAGTTCCTTGCTGGAGCGGATCCGCGAGATGTTCAGTCCCGCACCTGAACCACCCTTGAAGATCAGCCCCTCTTCGCGGTACCAGTTCAGGATGGAGTCCATCGTGTCATCCACGGCGAGGATGAAGCAGGCGCTGACCTGCTGCGGCGCGCTGGTTCCCACGTTGAACCACACAGGCGAGTTGAAGGAGAACACCTGGTGCAAAAGCATCCAGGTCAGCTCGGACCCGAATACCTCAGCATCGTCGGGCGTCGCGAAGTAGCCGTGGGCCTGCCCGGCCTCCACGTACTTGTGCACCACGCGATCGATGAGTTGCTTGAGACTCCACTCACGCTGGTCAGTGCCAAGCGCACCCCGGAAGTATTTCGTGGTCACGATGGTCGAGGCGTTGATCGACCAGAACGAGGGAAACTCCACACCACGCTGTTCGAACACCACCTCGTCGGTCTTCCAGTTCGTCTGTACCACGTCGCGGCGCTCCCATTCGACATCGTCGTAAGGATGCACGCCAGGTGTCGTGTATAGGCGCTGGATGCTCAAGCCGGTGTTATGCACAGTGACTTCGGCCCCTTTCGCACCCGCAGTTCGGGTCCTGGCACTGGACTGCTCGGTCATACGTCCTCCTTCTGGACAACAGTGGTGAGGGGCGATTTCTGCCCTTCAGTGATATCGATGCGCACGTGAGTTCCTGCGCGGCCTGCTTTGAGTAGGTCAATCTCGCGTTCGAAGTCGGCCAGTGAGTCGAAGGACCGGTAGACCGAGGCGAAACGTAGGTAGGCGACCTCATCGAGGTCGCGCAGTGGCGTCAGAATCGTGAGACCGATGTCGTGGGCTGGGACCTCGGCCAGACCCGAGTCGCGCAGCCGGTCCTCCACCTTCTGCGCGAGGACGGCGAGGGCGTCGTCTGTCACCGGTCGGCCCTGACAGGCCTTACGGACCCCTGCCACGATCTTGTCCCGACTGAAAGGCTCTACGACGCCGCAACGCTTGACGACATTGAGAGCTGCGACCTCCAGCGTCGTGAAACGCCGATGACAGGCGACACACTGCCGACGACGACGGACCGCAGCCCCGTCATCGGCCAGCCGGCTGTCGACGACCCGCGAGTCGTCGGCCCGGCAGAACGGACAGTGCATGGTGCTCCCTTGGTACGGACAGGGACTTTTCCCTGCTGACTGTGGACAATCCGGCGCAGATCCTGGGGACAACTTGTGCCGAAGCGACCACAACCTGTGGACGAATCACATCCATGTAACTACTAGATGTGGTGGCTACCGTACGCATGTGACACAAGCCAGCGCAAGCCCTTTAGGCACAGTGTCGCCGAACTCATCCGAACCGCCTACGCAGACGGCAACTGCAGAATGTTCCCCGCCTGCAAGGTGCGGCCGGCACTCAAACCATTCAGTACCCGGATCTGCAGGATCACAGCGCGCGGATCAGCGTTCGGGCGCGTGCGCTGCGCAATGGACCATAGAGTGTCCCCCGATCGCACAGTCCACGCCGGGTACGCCGCCGACTCGACAACAGTCGGCCCGGACACGGAGGTCGCTGGCGGCGAGGTAACGGGTGCGCCGATGGTCATGGACCCCAGAAGGGTGAGGGTGAAAGCCGCGATCAGGGCTACCAGCAGAACTGCCTGCGGGGATCCGGGAACGCGCGGCAGACGCACCGGGATGCGCCGTACGCCACCGAGGACGACTGCGGGGGAAGCGTTGAGGACGGCCATGTCGATCTCCAAACTTGTTCGAACACACGTTCTTAAAGAACGTCTGTACGATGTTTAGCACAGGGGTACGACACGCCGCTAGTCGAACTTATGTTTGATTTTGACGTACCTTCGGAATACGGTGAAGACGGTTGATCGTGGCCCGGGATGGACCCGGCAGTGCAGCGAGGAGGACACATGGCCCGCCCTAAGAAGACCGATGCCGACATCGTGGAGTTGCCGGACACGGAGTGGGGTCCGGACGGGCTCACTGCTCGTCAGCGGCGGATTCTCAATGAGATCAAGCACGCCGTTGAGACGCGAGGGTATCCACCGTCAGTGCGTGAAATCGGTGAGGTCGTCGGTCTGACCAGCCCCTCCAGCGTCAACTACCAGCTCAAGGCGTTGGAACGCAAAGGCTTTCTGCGCCGCGACCCGAATCGCCCCCGCGCGATCGAGGTCCTGATGCCTGACCACGACGTGACGGGCCGCGGCGACGACCGGCCGACCCCGCGGTATGTCCCGGTGGTGGGCCGGATCGCCGCGGGTGGCCCGATCCTCGCCGAGCAGAGCGTGGAGACGGTCTTCCCGCTGCCCACCGAGCTCGTGGGCGACGGCGATCTCTTCCTGCTCAAAGTGGTCGGCGAGTCGATGATCGAGGCCGCCATCTGCGACGGCGACTGGGTGGTGGTGCGACGTCAGCCCGGCGCGGACAACGGCGAGATCGTGGCGGCCATGCTTGAGGACGAGGCGACCGTCAAGACCTTTAAACGACGCGACGGACACGTGTGGCTGATGCCACACAACCCGGCCTTCGAGCCGATTCCCGGTGACGACGCGCAGATTCTCGGCAAGGTGGTGGCGGTCCTGCGCAGGGTGTGAGCCCAGCTAGCTGAACGTGGCGTCGAGGCGCTGCAGGGCTTGGCAGACCTTGGCCGTGTCGGTCATGAAGGCGAAGGGCGGGAGGCTGCGCCGCAGGTAGCCGCCGTAGCGACGATTGGCCAACCGGCTGTCCAGGATCGCCACCACACCGCGGTCGGCGTCAGTTCGAATCAGACGGCCAGCCCCTTGCGCCAGCGTGACGGCCGCCTGCGGCAGTGACACCTGCATCCAGCCAGAGCCCCCATCGGCGTCGATCGCAGCCTGTCGCGCACTCACCACAGGGTCTGTGGGCGGCGGGAAGGGCAACTTGTCGATGATGACCAGCGTGCATGCGTCCCCGGGGACGTCCACCCCCTGCCACAGACCCAAAGTGCCTACCAGGACGCTGCCCGGGTCCTCCGCGAATGCCCGGATCAACCCGGCCGTGCTCTCGCCTTTGCGCTGCACGATCAGGGGTCCCTCGACCAAGCCCGCCAGTGCCTCCGACATGACCTCGACGCCATGCCAGGACGCCATCAACACCAAGGCCCTGCCACCCGCAGCACTGACCAGTTGGCGCGCCGTGTCGAGCGCCGCCGCCGTTGGCCAGCCGGGACCCGGAGCAGCCAGCCGATCAGGGACGAACAGGATGCCCTGGGCCGGGTAGTTGAACGGGCTGCCGACGTCCTCACCGAGCCACTCGCCCTTGCGTAGTCCCAACTGCGCTGCGACGGCGTCGAAACTCCCGCCGAGCCGCAACGTGGCCGACGTGAACACTGCGGCACGGTCACCGATGATGCCGTCGCGCACGATGCCGGCGACGTTGAGCGGCATGACGAAAAGGCGGTCCTTGCGGCGCCACATCACGGTCGACTCGTTGGCGGAGATCAACTCCCCGGCGGCATCGTGAGCCTCTTCGACAGCTGCCATGGCACGCTGCCGGCCGGTGGCGTCCGCGTCCGTGGCCCGGCGCAGAGCCTCTCGGGTGATCCCGCACGCCTCGCGCACCGTGATGAGCGCTTGGGCCACGGCCGGCGGCACCTGAACGACGCGACGGCCGTCCTGGACATCCCACTCGGCCAGAGCCATGTCAAGCGCGTCGGCGGCGTCGAGCAGACGGTCTGATTCCTCGGCCACCCCGACCGTACGCGCCCTGCGCGCTGCCCGGCTGATGCTCTCGACGCCAAGTTCGTGGGTCGCTGCCCGCTGCAGGGCGCCGGGCAAAGAGTGCGCCTCGTCGACGATCACCGCGTCGTGCTCACCCAGAATGCCCTCCTGCACAGCGTTGAGGGCCAGCAGCGAGTGGTTGGTCACGATGATGTCCGACGCACGGGCCCGCGCCAAGGCCTTCTCCGCCCAACAGTCCTCCACGAACGGGCAGCCACTGCCGCGCGAGCACTCCAAGGAATTGACCGAGTAGGCCGACCACACCAACCCGGAGATCCCTTCGAGTTCATCGCGGTCGCCGGTGCTGGTACCGTCGGCCCACTCCCGCACCTGAGCCGCCTGCTGCTCCAGGGCGGTGCGATCCAGGGTCTGCTGGTCGGAATCCTCGGTGCCCTGCAAGCGCGCCAGACACAGGTAGTTGCTGCGGCCTTTGAGGGTGGCGAACGACACCTGACCGGGTAGGTCTGCTGACAGCGCCGAAAGCAGTCGGGGCAGGTCGCGCTCCACCAGTTGGTGCTGCAACGCCAGGGTGGCGGTCGCCACGACCACCCTGCCCTCGTCCTGGACATGCACAGCACTGGGCAGCAGGTAGCCAATGGACTTGCCCGTACCCGTGCCGGCCTGGATCAGGACGGTGCCGTGGTCAGCGAGGGTGTCGGCCACCATCTCGACCATGCGGGCCTGGCCAGGGCGGTCGGTCCCGTTCAGGTCAGCGACGACCGTGGCCAGCAGGTCCTCGAGCGGTGGGGTCATTCATCGATTCTGTCATCGGCGGCGCCGGCGATCGCAGCGGCGAGGTCGGCGGGCACCCTGGCACTGACATGTGTGCCGTTGTCCAGGTGCTCGACGGCGACATGGGTTCCCG
>Ga0116175_1000579_pt1 | contig 24979 bp, 16 predicted proteins | sample AD_UKC125_MetaG_FD_89802 | JGI IMG/M metagenome (GOLD analysis project Ga0116175, IMG submission 89802) | Active sludge microbial communities of municipal wastewater-treating anaerobic digesters from USA - AD_UKC125_MetaG | ecosystem: Engineered > Bioreactor > Anaerobic > Digestate | place: USA... | reverse complement strand
TGTTCAGGTACAAGTCGTGGTGTCATGCTTTACCAGAGTGGTTCCGGTGATGCCAGTGGCTATAACCCTATTATGAAAATCAGTAACTCATATATTACGCTCAAGAGCAGCGAAGCATCTTTTTGTGAGGTTCCTACAGCTGTGGATGCTTTTCTTACTTTGGATAAAGATACAATCATTTGTCCAAGTGGCGTCCTGGCATACGTTCACACGAATTCCAATTGGAGTAATTCCAATGCCAAATATCTGAATCTAAAATTGAAAAACGGTACATATACAGGCGCATTGAATGCCGATGCTACCGGAACAATCTATGTCAATGTGGCAAGTGATGCAGTATGGGAAGGTTCTATAGACAATGCAAGTACAGCCAAAGTCGACACAGTCGTCGTCAATGGTAAATGGGTTATGGATAAGGCTTCGAATGTGGATGTGCTGATTATCAACAGCGGAGCTACAGTTTACACGAATAGTTATACATTGACTAAGACAAAGATGACCAACAATGGTACGTTGGATACGACATCTACAGGTGTAACAGGTATAGATGCCATTATGACTGGGAATACAGTAGACAGTGGAAAGACATATACTATAGATGGTAGACAAGTAAATGGTGACAATTTACCAAGAGGCATTTATATAAGGAATGGGAAGAAGTTTGTGAAGTGACATTCCTATTTTTATATAAGTATTTTGAAATCGTGTATGTAGATTTTCTGCATGCGCGATTTTTGCTCGTTCAAATGTTTTGTTTATCTAAATCCATTAACTATATACATTGCAAGTATTTACAATAATACCATGCTTTTTTCGATGTAAATTAAAAAGAAAACTTTTTAATTTTGAGTCATTTTTTTGCTTATTTCTGTACAACGTATGGAAATAAACATTATCTTTGCAATTGAATACAAAAAACATTATTGGTAACTTTTTATTTAAATTCAGAAGAAAAATTTTCAAAAAAGAAAACTTTTCTTTAAATTTCAGACTAAAAGTTTTCCAAAACAAGAAAGATAAAAAATGAAAAACTTCACGATTACGAAAAGAGACGGGTCTGCAGATCAATTCTCGTTAGACAAAATCATGAATGCCATTATTAAGGCATTCGATTCAGTTAAAGAACCAATAGACTTGGGATGTATCTCAAAGATACTCAGTCATTTAGATATCAAAGAAGGTATCAAGGTGGAAGACATCCAGAATGAGGTGGAAGAGGCTCTGATGCGTGAAGGTTACTACAAGGTGGCAAAGAGTTTTATGCTTTATCGCCAGAGACATACGGAAGACCGTGAAACGATGGAGAAGTTGAACTTTTTGGCAGACTATTGTGAAGCGGCTAATGCAGCAAGTGGTTCGAAGTATGACGCCAATGCAAACGTAGAACATAAAAATATTGCGACTCTTATAGGTGAATTGCCAAAATCGAATTTCATTCGTCTTAACCGTCGTCTATTGACAGACCGTATAAAGAAAATGTATGGTAAGGAACTTTCCGATAAGTATATCGACCTGCTTACCCATCATTTTATATATAAGAATGATGAGACTAGTCTAGCTAATTATTGTGCATCCATTACCATGTATCCTTGGCTTATAGGTGGCACTACGGCTATCGGTGGCAATTCTACGGCTCCGACCAACCTGAAATCTTTCTGTGGAGGATTCGTTAATATGGTATTCATGGTTTCCAGTATGCTGAGCGGTGCTTGTGCTACACCTGAATTTTTGATGTACCTTAATTATTTTATAGGATTGGAATATGGAAAGGAGTATTATAAGGAAGCAGATAAAGTGGTGGACCTTTCTCTAAAACAGCGTACTCTTGATAAGATCATAACTGATTGTTTTGAACAGATTGTATACAGCATCAATCAACCGACAGGTGCCCGTAATTATCAGGCAGTATTCTGGAATATCTCTTATTATGATAAGTTCTATTTCCACAGTCTTTTTGATAATTTCTATTTCCCTGACGGCAGTCAACCTGATTGGGACGGACTTTCATGGTTACAGAAGCGCTTTATGAAGTGGTTTAATAAGGAACGCACAAAAGCCGTATTGACATTCCCTGTTGAGACGATGGCTCTTCTTACAGAAAAAGGAGACACAAAAGACAAGGAATGGGGCGATTTTACAGCAGAAATGTACTCGGAGGGACATTCGTTCTTTACATATATCAGTGATAATGCGGATTCTTTGAGTAGTTGTTGCCGCTTGCGCAATGAGATACAGGACAACGGATTCAGTTATACATTGGGTGCCGGTGGTGTAAGTACTGGTTCTAAGAGTGTACTGACGGTTAACTTGAACCGTTGTATACAATATGCAGTGAATAACAAACTGGATTATAAGGAATACCTGGGTGATGTGATAGATTTGTGTCATAAGGTACAGACTGCCTATAATGAAAACCTGAAAGAACTGCAGGCGCATGGAATGTTACCTCTGTTCGATGCCGGCTATATTAATCTCAGTCGTCAGTATCTTACGATAGGTGTAAACGGACTTGTTGAGGCAGCAGAGTTTATGGGACTTAAGATTAATGACAATCCGGATTATCTGAAGTTTGTACAGACCGTGCTGGGTATCGTAGAAAAATACAACAAACAGTATCGTACCAAAGAACTGATGTTCAACTGCGAGATGATACCTGCCGAAAATGTAGGTGTTAAGCATGCAAAATGGGATAGGGAAGACGGCTACTTCGTGCCACGTGACTGTTATAACAGTTATTTCTATGTAGTGGAAGACGATTCGCTCAATATCATAGACAAGTTCAAGTTGCACGGTGCACCCTATATTCAGCATCTTACAGGAGGTTCTGCACTTCACATGAATTTGGAAGAACATTTGTCCAAGGCACAGTATCGCCAGTTGCTCAAGGTAGCTGCAAAGGAAGGATGCAACTACTTTACATTTAATATACCCAATACAATATGTAATGACTGTGGACATATTGATAAGCGTTATCTGCATGAATGTCCAAAATGTCATAGTAAGAATGTAGACTATATGACACGTATTATCGGATATCTGAAACGTGTGAGCAATTTCTCTGAACCGCGTCAGCAGGAAGCACAAAGACGCTATTACGCAGAAAAAACAAAAATGTAATACTCTATTTCCAAGATGTTGAAATATGTAAATACAGGAATAGTGTTTCAGGAGATTCCTGATGAAGTGACACTATCGATAAACATATCCAATTGTCCGTGCCATTGTCCCGGCTGTCATAGTCAGTATTTGTGGCAAAATATTGGTGAACCGCTTACCCCGATCACCATCGACGGTTTTATCCGTCAGTACGGTAATGATATCACGTGTCTCTGTTTTATGGGAGGGGATGCCGAACCGGCTTATGTTAATACATTAGCTCGGTATATCCATCGAGAACATCCGCAATATAGAGTGGCTTGGTACAGTGGTAGACAACATATACCGCAGATGATAAACAAGACGGATTTTGACTATATCAAAGTCGGTCCATATATAGAACATCTCGGTTGCCTGAAAGACAAAACCACCAATCAAAGACTCTACAAACATGCTGTAGGGGATGATTTCATGGATATTACGCCAACATTCTGGAAAAAATAAATCTGTTTTCGATAAAAAGACTTACCTTTGCAGTCGATATGCAGATGCAACGTCCAAAATTAGCAATTATAGACCCCAACACTCTTGCAGTGTTGGGGTTAAAATCTATATTACAGAGTGTAATGCCAATATTGACGGTAGAGACTTTCAGTTCTCTGGAACAACTGGAAGCGGGAGATGCAGAGAATTTCTTTCATTATTTTGTAGCTACCAATGTCATCTTGGAAAATCGCCAGTTCTTTATAGAAAGGCGTCATAAAACGATTGTATTGACCACTTCCGTAGATCCCAATTCCCAGTTGAGCGATTTTCATTGTATATGTATCAATCAGGGTGAAGAACAATTGGTCAAGTCTCTTCTGTCTTTAGAACAGAGCGCTCATGCGCATGGCCGAAATTTTCCGCCGATTCCCAAAGTACTTGAAACCAAATTATTAAGTGACCGTGAAATAGAGGTCCTTTCGCTTATTGTTGAGGGATATATCAATAAAGAGATAGCCGATAAACTTCACATAGGTTTGTCTACCGTTATCACTCACCGGAAGAACATTATGGATAAACTGGGCATGAAGAGTGTGTCTGCACTTACTATCTATGCAGTTATGCACGGATATGTCGATATCAATAAAATCTGAGATTCCTTTTCTTCGGTCTTTTTGTATGAATGATGGGCATCACCTAACAAAAGGACAAAAAAAATCGAGAAGTTTCCTCCCCGAATCAAGCCTGTTGCAGTAAAAACTGCATACAGGGGCATCTCTTGTTATCCTTTCCCTAATTTTTCAATCTTTTACCTTTAACTTGTTTTCTAATACCTCGTTGTCCTTACAATCTTTTGTTTACCTTAACTAATACCAAACATATACCTAAATAACTATCTACTAAAACCTTATATTTACCTACCTATTGAAATTCATTATTAACCTTTTGACGATGCAAAGGTATAACGAATTTAAGTGTAATGCAACACTTTTACCTATCTTTTTTATAAAACCATTTCAAAAATTGATGTAAATCAATAATTATGTGTGCGAGAACGATATGTTACATAGCTTTTTTCTAAGTGATGACTACTTTCTGAATTTTGTCTACGAATTTAATAAAGGAATAGTTCTAAAGTCTAATTTTAATAAAATATTACAGTTGTAGAGGGGTATACGTTAATTATAACTAAATACATGTAAAAATAAGCACAATATAGCGATTTTTTTAATATATTTGCGAAGTTACAATTACGAAATACGGGAGCTTATGAGATACAGATTATTACATATAATCATTCTTTTTTTCAGCACCATGCAGGTGTCTGCAAAGACTATATGTAATACGGGTGCTTCCAAGGTACACTTGTATGTTTCACTCATGTTTGTAGGTCTTTTCTTGGCCATAGCTATCATGTTATATATTCTGGTTATGTTTTTGCGGCGACAGGTCAAGACATCAGATGATAACAGGGAAGAACTCCTTATCAAGTACAAGACCATTTTTGATAATGCCATGATTGGTATCCGTCTATATGATAATCAAGGCAAACTCCTTGAAGCGAATGAATTATCCTGTAGTATATACGGAGTGACAAAAGAGAAATTGTTTAAGACAAACAATTGTATTTTTGAGAATCCTATCTTTTCTAATATTATAAATAGAGATCACCCGGAACCATATAATGGAATATTGGAAAACAATTATGATGAATTGATAAAAAAAGACTATTTTACAATTGGATTGCCTACGGGTATGCATTATGTTGAAACAAAGATCAATCCGCTATACGACAGTACTGATCATCTGAAATACATTATTGTAACATTCAGGGATGTTACAGATATGGTTAATACTCAGAAACAGCTCAAAATCGAGAAAGAGAAAGCTCAGACATCCGACCGCCTCAAATCTGAGTTCCTGGCAAATATGAGTCATGAAATTCGTACTCCTCTTAATGCAATCGTAGGATTTTCAGATGTTGTAAGTAATATAATTGCCGAGAACGAAGAACTGCGTGAATGTAGTAATCTTATCAATAAAAACAGTGTGACATTACTGGGTCTTATCAATGACATACTGGATTTGTCAAAGATAGAGTCGGGGGATATAGAAATAGTCAACCGTGAATTTAATATCTCCGAAATGTTCGACAAGGTGTACAGTTTACAAGAAAAGGAGAAGAACAATCCTGCTGTTGATTTTATTTGTGAAAAACCATATCAGACATGTCTCATTACATCCGATGAACATTATATATCACACGTATTGGAGATATTGGTATCCAATGCTTTCAAGTATACCAAGAAAGGGTATGTAAAGATGACATACGAATGTGAAGATACGGGTATTACAATAAAAGTGATAGACACGGGTATGGGAATTCCTAAAGATAAACAGGAAATGATATTCGGGCGATTTGAGAAACTGGACACTTTTAATCAAGGCACTGGATTAGGACTTTCTATCTGTAAAGCGATTATAGAAAGATGTGGAGGAAAAATAAGTGTGGAGTCGGAAATCAATGAAGGGTCGACATTTAACGTTTGGTTTCCCTGTCATGCTGAGATAATCAAATAAAAAAGCGACGTTTCAAATATTTCTGAAACATCGCTTTTTTATTCAATATGTTTTCTTTATGATAAGAATCCCAGTAAAGCACCGGCAGCAACAGCAGAACCGATGACACCAGCTACGTTAGGCCCCATGGCGTGCATCAGCAAGAAGTTGTGACGGTCGTATTCCAAACCTAGGTTGTTGGAGATTCGCGCACTCATAGGAACGGCGCTTACACCGGCATTACCGATTAACGGGTTCATCTTCTTAGCCTTCGGCAAGAATAGATTCATAAACTTAACGAAGAGTACTCCACTAGCAGTGGCGATGATAAATGCCATAGCACCCAGGAAGAATATCTTAATCGTATTGGCTGTCAGGAATTCACTGGCTTGCGTAGAGCAACCTACAGTCAGTCCGAGCAACATGACTACGATATCATTCATTGCACTGCCTGCCGTCTTAGCCAGACGTGTAGTCTTACCAGATTCCTTGAGCAGGTTACCGAAGAACAGCATACCCAGCAAAGGAAGACCCGATGGAACGATGAATGTCGTAAGCAACAATCCGATGATAGGGAAGAGAATACGTTCTGTCTGACTCACCTGACGGGCAGGTTTCATGTGCATAACGCGCTCTTTCTTTGTCGTAAGCAGACGCATCAATGGCGGTTGGATAACCGGTACCAGTGCCATGTAAGAATAAGCACATACAGCGATAGCACCCATTAAGTTCGGACTCAGTTTGCTGCTTAGGAAGATGGCGGTAGGACCGTCTGCACCTCCGATAATAGCGATACCGGCAGCCTGGTTAGGTTCAAAACCAAGAGCCAGCGCAATCATATAAGCGCCAAAGATACCAAATTGTGCCGCTGCACCTACAAGTATTAGTTTCGGATTCGATATGAGGGCTGTAAAATCGGTCATAGCACCGATGCCCAAGAAGACGAGTGGGGGATACCACCCTTCTCTTACACCCTGATAGAATATGTTAAGTACTGAATTATCCTCATATAGTCCTATCTCCAATCCTGCATCAGCACGGAAAGGAATATTACCGAGAATAATACCAAAACCGATAGGAACGAGCAACAAGGGCTCGAAATCATGCTTGATGGCAAGCCATATAAACAGCGCGCCAACAACAATCATGAGAATGTTACCATACGTGGCATTAGAAAATCCCGTATAAGTAAGAAACTCATTGAAATTCTGTGTGATAAACTCTGTAAATCCCATGGCTTATCCTATTGTGAGTAATGCGGCACCTTCCATGACCGTATCACCTTTGTTTACTAATACTGATGTTACTGTTCCGTCAAATTCAGCTTCGATGTTGTTCTGCATCTTCATGGCTTCAAGAACGACAACTACATCACCGGCTTTGATAGCATCACCGGCTTTAACCTTTACTTCTGTTATTGTGCCAGGTAATGGCGAGTTGACTGGTTTACCTGCACCAGCCTGAGCTGCAGGTTGCGGAGCGGCTGCCGGTGCAGCTTGTACCGGAGCGGCTGCTTTAGGTGCTTCTACATGTTGTACATGCTGTGGTTTGGGTGTGGCATGTATAGCCTGTTTCAGTTCTACTTCGAATGGAATACCATTCACAGATACTTTAGCAACGTTGCCCTCCACTTCTTCGATGTCAACGTCGTAATCTACTCCTTGTACTTTATATTGATATTTGCTCATAGTATAATGTCTTTATTATTAATTATTCATTGTTTTTACTTAATCCATAAAGTGTATTAGTTCGAGTGCTTCGTCATTCCAGCTAGTATGTTTAGGCTGTATGGTGATGACACCGCTTTCTACATCGTGTACATCATCCTGATACTGTTTGAGAGCCATGGATATGACTGCGATATAAATTTCCTTATCAATACCTTTGGATTTCAGTCCATCCTGTAGGATGACATTTGTCTTGTGACTGGTGTCAACAATGATTTCGCCCGTTTTGACAACAGCTTTGAGAGGTTGTACGCTGGCCACTTTCTTGGCAGCAGCCTGATGTTCCATCACGATGCCGAGTATGCGGAAGAATGCATACATAAGAGCCAGACAGAAAAATACGATACCCATACAGAGAACAGACATTACTATACCATGAGGGTCTTCGCGTTTGGTTTGCGCCACTCTTGATTCCCCGGCACGGTTGGCATTGCTGATACCTGGAGTAACAGTAGCCGAATCTTTTGTCTGCCATTGGGCAGCACCGTCGTGTAGACGGGCGAACGACTGGTTGTTACCAAGAACAGGTATGCTCACGGAGTCGACAACATCTGTTGCATTACCATCGAAAAGCGCGATCCAAGTCGGTTTCGTTGGATCAACTTTTACTGAGAGATGCATAGAACCCTTTGAAGGATTGCTATTGCAAAATAGTAACAAGTGCTGGCGAGCGGTGAGATCGGTACGAGTATCTCCGTTAGGAATCATACTCATCCTCTTAATACGTTCAGGAACACTCATGTTAGGATTGAGAACGGAACGGTCGGTCGTGATATACATACCACGCACATTGTAAGTGGAAAAAGACGTATTAGCCAGTTCCACCCATGCCTCACGTTGTCCGAATTCATCCTGTACACTCGACGTATTCTTTGTAAGGACCTCGTTGATTTTGATGTTTGTCGCTTTCTGACCGAACATCAACGAAGTACCCGACAAGAGCAGTACGCCAAGCAGTAATCCGAATTGTTTTTTCATGTTAGAATGTTTATTATAAGTTTATTTTGAAGTTAAATTCAACCACCGCAACAGAAGAGAATAATCAACTGTGCTGTAAGGATTCTCAAGAACATACTCAGTGGATATACAGTAGAATATCCTACAGCAGGAGCATCTTTAGAACAAGATGCATTGGCATAAGCCAAAGCTGGTGGATCTGTACATGTACCGGCGATGAGTCCCATGATCGTGAAATAATTGAACTTATATTTCAGTCGGGCTATTGTTCCGATTATTAATATAGGTATCACTGTGATGAGAAAACCTGTATATACATATTTAATACCGTCGCCTTGTACTACTGTTTCCCAGAATCCTGCACCGGCCTTGATGCCGACACTTGCAAGGAACAACACCAGTCCTATCTCGCGGAGCATCATATTGGCACTGGTCGTAGTATAAGTGACGAGATGCACTTTATATCCATAACGTCCAATCAGAATGGCTATGATAAGCGGTCCACCGGCGATACCTAATTTAAGAGGTGTAGGTATTCCCGGTAGTGCTATTGGAATACTTCCGAAAAGTATACCTATAATAATACCGATAAAGATAGTCGCAATATTAGGAGTCTCCAGCCTTTTAACAGAGTTACCCATCGCATCAGCTACATGGTTGACAGAATCCTCTGGACCCACAACCATAATACGGTCACCTACCTGCAGTGCCAGACTTCTGCTAGCGAAGAGGTCCATACCCTGACGGGTGATACGTGTGACATTTACGCCGTATACAGAAGAGAAATGCATCTGTCCCAAAGTCTTACCGTTGATAGACGGACGTGTGACGAGGATTCGTTTGCTGACCATCGGTTGGTCTTGCTGTTCCCAGGCCACTTGTATCTGCGGACCGATAAAGGCGATAATAGCTTCGGCATCAGCCTCGGCGCAGGTTACGAATATCTGGTCTCCTACTTCAAATACTGTATCTTTGGTAGGAATGCTGACATGACCGTCGTGGAGTATACGTGAGCAGACAAAGTCGCGGTTGAGGAAGTCACGTACTTGTAATAAGGTACGCCCCGACAGATATGAGTTTGTCACTTGCAGATGCATCAAGTGTGGTTTTGCGTGAGGATTCTCAGCTTCTTCTTCATCCAGTTTAGCTTCCTCTTTTTTCAAACTGATGCGACAGATATACTTGATAGCGATTGTGGCACCGATAATACCGAGCACACCGAGCGGGTAAGCGCATGCGTATCCCGAAGCGATCTGCGGTAAATTCCCATTCGCAAATACAGAATTCAATGCTTCGTTAGCAGCACCGAGTCCAGGCGTATTGGTGATCGCACCGTTAAGGGTGCCGACCATCATCGGGAGGTTATTGTGGTTTGATGTGTCGAAGAATACATAGTAACACCCGAACATGACCGCAATGTTTAATAGGATAAGTGCTGTGGCAAGGATGTTGAGCCTGATACCGCCTTTTCCAAAACTCTCAAAGAAACCGGGACCGACCTGCAGACCGATACAGAATACGAACAGGATAAGTCCGAAGTCCTGTAAGAATCCAAGTATATTGATAGGGGCCGTAAAACCGATGTGACCGGCTACGATTCCGGCAAAAAGAACAAACGTGACACCGAGCGAAATACCGCCTATCTTTATCTTACCAAGGTATACGCCAAGGGCAATGACGACAGAGTAGAGCAATGCGATATGGGCTACAGAATCAGTTGTAGTGAATAGATTAATAAGCCAATTCATAACATATTATAGTTTAACACTGCAAATGTAGCTATTTTATTGCGCATAAAATAATTTTTGTGCAACTATTTTAGATGAGAAAGTCAACTTTTGTAATTTTTCACGATTAATATGCGCGTACATATCTTGTATGTGAGTTTAAAATACTTGAAAATATTTGGGCGTTCAGTATATTTAGAGTATATTTGTGCCCGAAAAATAGAAACAACTTATATAACAACAAAAAAAAACACTATGTCAAACAAGGAAAAACTCTTCAGCGAGTTTAAGTCACCTACCAAGCAGGAATGGCTGGACAAAATCCAGGTGGATCTGAAAGGTGCCGACTTCAACAAAAAACTTGTATGGAGAACAAACGAAGGTTTTAATGTACAGCCTTTCTACCGCAGGGAAGACGTATTGAAATTGAAAACTCCTGATTCATTACCTGACGAATTTCCATTCGTCCGCGGAAACAAAAAAAGTGATAACACATGGTATGTACGCCAGAATATTGACGCATCAGACGCGAACGCAGCTAACGCAAAGGCTCTCGACATTCTTAATAAAGGTGTTGATTCTCTGGAATTCAAGATTCCGGCAGATAACGTCAGTGAGGAATTTATCGCCGCATTACTAAAAGATATCCGTTGTGATATCGTAGAGGTCAACTTCAGCACTTGCAAGTGCCACACGCTTGATCTTGCTCGTATCGTTGCCGCTTATTACGATAAGCAGGGCTATGACAAGGAGAAAATTGTCGGTTCTTTAGACTGGGACCCAATCGAAAAGATTGTAATGAAGGGTAAGGATACCACAAAGATTCTCGCTCAGGCTCCTCAGATTGTCGAAGCACTGAAAGATTATCCTAACTTCCGTGCTGTTTCTGTTAATACAGTAGCTCTCAATAACAGCGGCGCCTATATCGTACAGGAGCTGGGTTATGCCCTGGCTTGGGGTAATGAGTATCTATCCGAACTGGTAGAAGCAGGTGTGGAGCCTACTCTCGCAGCCAAGAAGATAAAATTCAATATGGGTATCTCCGAGAATTATTTCATGGAGATGGCTAAGTTCAGAGCAGTCCGTATGCTTTGGGCTGAAATTGTAAAACAGTATGAGCCGAAATGTGATTGTGCCTGTCAGATGTGCGTCAACGCTGTCACATCTGAATATACGATGACATTGTTCGACAGTTATGTGAATATGCTGCGCAGTCAGACAGAGACGATGAGTGCCGCCCTTGCCGGTGTTCACTCCATCGTGGTTACTCCGTTCGACAAACCGTACGAGCAGCCTGATGATTTCTCAGAGCGTATCGCCCGCAACCAGCAGTTGCTGTTGAAAGAGGAAAGTCATTTTGACAAGGTGGTAGACCCTGCAGCCGGTTCTTATTACATAGAAGAACTGACAGCATCTCTTGCTACCGAAGCATGGAAGATATTCCTGAAGGTTGAAGACGAGGGAGGGTTCCTCGAAGCAGTCAAGAAGGGTACCGTACAGGATGATATCAACGCCACTAGCGAAAAGCGTCATGCCGACGCTGCCAGACGTAAGGAGTTCGTGTTGGGTACCAACCAGTTCCCTAACTTCACGGAATTATCTGACGGTAAGACACCCGCTACCTGTTCATGCGGATGCGGACATCATGACGAGGCTCCTTTCAAGAGCATCAAGAAGTCACGCCTTTCATCAGAATTCGAAGCTTTGCGTATGCAGACAGAGAAGAGCGGCAAGACACCTACGGCGTTTATGCTTACAATAGGTAGTCTGGCATGGCGCCAGGCACGTGCACAGTTTACATCCAACTTCCTCGCTTGTGCAGGATACAAGGTTATCGACAACCTCGGTTTCGACACAGTAGAAGAAGGTGTAGACGCAGCCCTCAAGGCAGGAGCTGAAATCGTTGTTCTCTGCTCAAGCGATGACGAATACGCCACTTATGCAGAACCGGCATTCAAGTATCTGAATGGCAGAGCTATGTTTATCGTAGCCGGCGCACCAGCATGTATGGACGACCTCAAGGCCAAAGGCATAGAGAACTTCGTACACGTTCGTTGCAACGTACTGGAGACACTAAAAGAGTATAACGCTAAATTGGGAATCAAATGAGACGAGATTTTAAAAATATAGATATTAATGCCGGAATCAAAGCCGAAAACGGCACAGACTGGCAGAAGGCAAACGGCATTGCTCCCAATTGGAAAACTCCAGAGCAAATAGACGTAAAACCAGTTTATACAAAAGAAGACCTGGAAGGAATGGAACACCTCGACTATACAGCCGGACTTCCTCCGTTCCTGCGCGGTCCGTATTCAATGATGTATCCTTTCCGTCCGTGGACAATCCGTCAGTATGCCGGATTCTCTACAGCAGAAGAGAGTAACGCATTCTATCGCCGTAACCTGGCCAGTGGTCAGAAAGGTCTTTCGGTAGCGTTCGACCTTCCGACACACCGTGGATACGATCCAGACAATGAGCGTGTCGTAGGTGATGTAGGTAAGGCAGGTGTATCCATCTGTTCCGTAGAGAACATGAAGGTGCTCTTCGACGGTATACCTCTTAATAAGATGTCAGTGTCTATGACCATGAACGGAGCCGTACTTCCTATTATGGCTTTCTATATCGTAGCCGGACTGGAGCAGGGTGCCAAACTCGAAGAGATGGCCGGTACAATCCAGAATGATATTCTGAAAGAGTTTATGGTGCGTAACACCTATATCTATCCACCAGCATTCTCAATGAGAATCATCAGTGATATCTTCGGATACACATCCAAGTATATGCCTAAGTTCAATTCTATCTCTATCTCTGGTTACCACATGCAGGAAGCCGGAGCCACAGCAGACATCGAATTGGCTTATACTATCGCCGACGGACTGGAATATGTCCGTTCAGGTGTCAACGCAGGTATCGACATTGATGCATTCGCACCACGTCTGTCATTCTTCTGGGGTATCTCGATGAACCACTTTATGGAGATTGCCAAGATGCGTGCCGCACGTATGTTGTGGGCCAAGGTTATCAAGGAGTTCAATCCTAAGAATCCTAAGTCGCTCATGCTGCGTACCCACTCACAGACATCAGGATGGTCGCTCACCGAGCAGGATCCATACAACAATGTAGGCCGTACCTGTATCGAGTGTATGGCAGCAGCTCTCGGTCATACCCAGAGTATGCACACCAATGCCCTCGACGAGGCTATCGCATTGCCTACCGACTTCTCTGCACGTATCGCCCGTAACACACAGATTTATGTACAGAACGAGACGCAGATATGCAGAGAGATAGACCCATGGGCAGGCTCATACTATGTAGAGTCGATGACCAACGAACTGGTACACAAGGCATGGGAGCATATCCAGGAGATCGAGAAACTCGGCGGTATGGCTAAGGCTATCGAGACCGGTGTGCCAAAGATGCGTATCGAAGAGGCTGCAGCCCGTACACAGGCCCGTATAGACAGTGGTGTACAGACCATTGTAGGTACTAACAAGTATCGTCTCGACCATGAAGATCCTATTGATATCTTGGAAGTAGACAACTCGGCTGTACGCAAACAGCAGGAAGAGTCGCTCAAAGAACTTCGTGCCAACCGTGACGAGAAGAAGGTGAAGGAGACACTTGCCGCCCTTACAGAATGTGTACGCACAGGCGAGGGCAACCTCTTGGAGAAAGCCGTAGAATGTGCCAAGGTACGTTGTACGCTAGGTGAGATAAGCGATGCCTGCGAAGTAGTAGTAGGCAGATACAAAGCAGTAATCAGAACAATATCAGGAGTGTACAGTTCAGAAAGTAAAAACGATGCCGACTTCGACAAAGCTTGCGAGTTGACAGAAGAGTTTGCCAAGAAAGAAGGTCGCCGTCCACGTGTATTCATCGCCAAGATGGGTCAGGACGGTCACGACCGTGGTGCTAAGGTTGTAGCCACAGGTTATGCCGACTGCGGATTCGATGTCGATATGGGACCATTGTTCCAGACACCGGCCGAAGCAGCCCGCGAAGCTGTGGAGAACGATGTGCATGCAGTAGGTGTATCATCACTTGCCGCAGGTCATAAGACCTTGATACCACAACTTATCGCCGAACTGAAGAAGTTGGGCCGCGAGGACATTATGGTCATCGCCGGTGGTGTCATCCCTGCACAGGATTACGACTTCCTTTACAAGGCTGGCGTTGCAGCTATCTTCGGTCCTGGTACATCTGTAGCCAAGGCTGCTGTAGCCATGATGGAAATCCTTTTGGATAAATAATTTACCTTTATTATAAAAGACGAATCCCCACGAACTGAATCGTGGGGATTTTCTTTTCCGTCCCGAAGAGTTTTTTTAAATAAAAATGTCATTACATCGCTATCGTCCTGTTTATAGGCATTCCGTTTCACAAATAATATCATATCAAGTCACGTAATCGTCACAACAAGACTAGCTGTTTTGACCAATTTTTAGGCCTAAAAATGATTCAAAACTACTGAAAACGAACATCAAATCCACCGTTTTCGAAGAAGATTTAGGCCTAAATTATGATTAATCCCACTGTAGATTTATTTCAAATCCACTGTCTTATCAATAAAAACAAGCTGATTTTTGTTGCTTTTCTGTAGCGTTTTGCAAGGTTCCATGTCGCTAATCAAAAGTATATCATGCTTATTGTCAATCATTTACGTTGCATCGCGATATAGTGACGTTGTTTTTACCTGTTTTTACTGTTTGTAGAACTTTTAGCGCCGAAAAGGAAAAATAACAGCCTGTATATCATTAATATACTGAAAGATAAAGGGTTAAACGAAATTTCAGTTATTAAGGATTGCTTGAAAACTGCTGCAGACGGCAAACGTATGACTCCGTGTGTGATGATGATTTACAACGCGAATACCGATTCTCCTCTCATTATTATGCATCACGATATTGTATATTCATTCACTAAAAAAGAAATTATCATCCTTTTTTAGTCATTTTACTGCCATTTTCGACAGTTTACCGCCTAAGAAAAATTTCCTTCAAAGGAAAAAAATTTCCTTCAAAGGAAAAAAATTTTCCTTGAAGAATAAAAAATTTCCGCAGTGCGCAATTTTTTTCGGACGACGGGGAAATTCGCCTCCATTTATGTATATCTATGCATATTATGATTCCGTATTATTTTTTCATATTTTTATGGCGTAAATCATATTACTATCAGATTTTTCTATATATTTGCAAAAATTCTTATCACGACTATGAAACATTATTCTTTTTTCTGCCTGTTGTTGAGCAGTGTTATGTATTCGACAGGCGCATTTTCGCAAGATTTTAAGTTGCAAACCAACGGCTATTTCCAGAATCAGGGGGTGGACGTGATGGCTTTCGATGATTTCTATCCCGAAGGACATCAAAGTGGTGTCAGTCTCATTATGAACGGTAAACGGCTTGCCACAAATGGTGATATCCGTCTCGAGGCCACTCCTGGACAATGGCAGCCAGTACCTAAACAACTGAAACGGAATGTCGACGTCAATGCTAACCAGATTGTTACCAGTCTGTGCTTTCCCGACTCATCCAGACATCTCGCCGGTTTCAATCCGATGATTTATCCCGATCTGCAACTGTCATATACAGTGGCGGTGAAGGGAACAAAAGAGGGGGTGAAGATTACGGTAAACCTGGATCGTCCTATCCCTGAAAAATATAAAGGTAAGGTGGGATTCAATCTTGAACTCTTCCCCGGCGAGTGTATCGGCGAACCTTGGCTGATGGATGCCAAAAATGGAATATTCCCCAGTCAACCGAACGGTCCTGTACAGTCGGTGCAGAGTAACATGGCTTATGCGCATGATAATAGCCCTCTGCCCGACGGTGATGCCCGCAAAGCTGATATGCAGCGACTTATAGATGATGTCGGTTACAGTCCTATCGTCGCTGACGATATTATCGGGACGCCTTATGCCGAAGGATACTCTTTCACGGCTTTCCCTACAGACACACTGCGCAGATTTACAATATCATCCGCCCAGAAACTGATGCTTTATGATGGCAGAATCAATCATAATAACGGATGGTTTGTGCTTCGGAGTGAAATTCCTACAGGTGTTACCGACCATGCTATAGAATGGACGTTGACCCCCGCGGTGTCGGCTGACTGGATGTACAAACCGGTGATACAGATATCACAGGTAGGATATCATCCTAACCAGTCGAAGACGGCCATTATTGAACTTGACAAAAGGGACGTGAGCAGACCTCGGGCTATCCTTTACCGTATTGATAAAGACGGGAGGAAAGCGGTGTGCGACATGACTGAAAAGGAGTGGGGACCGTTTCTCCGCTACAATTACCTGCAGTGCGATTTTTCTCAAATCAAGGAGGAGGGCTTGTATCAGATAGAATATGGAAGGTCGCAATCTTCCACATTCCGTATTGCCAGTGATGTGTACGACCGTGGCGTATGGCAACCAGTTCTCGAATATTTCCTGCCGGTGCAGATGTGCCATATTCGGGTCAACGAGAAATATCGTGTATGGCATGACTACTGTCATGGTGACGATGCGCTGATGGCGAAACCGGGCGACCATTTCGACGGGTATGCCCAGGACGCCAAGATGATAACCCGGTATCAGTCGGGCACCTATGTGCCGGGCATCAATGTAGGAGGATGGCACGACGCAGGCGATTTTGACCTCAGAGTAGAATCGCAAGCAGGAGAATCATATATATTGGCTTTAACACAGGAGTGTTTTCATCCTACTTATGATGCTACTGCCATCGACCAGCACAAGCATGTCGCCGAGATACATCAGTCTGACGGCAAGCCTGATATTCTGCAACAGATAGAAAACGGTGCATTGAGCGTCGTGGCGGGTTATCGGGCGTTAGGCAGACTCTACCGGGGAATCATCTGTCATCATCTGCGACAGTATGTGCTGCTTGGCGACGCTGCTGCCATGACCGACCATATTACCGGCACGGAGGATGACAGATGGGTGTTCACAGAGGACAATCCGTCGCGCGAATTGACTACGGCAGCAGAACTGTCGGCTGTGTCGCGTGTAATGAAAGGTTTTAACGATACGTTGAGCGTTCAGTGTCTGGACATTGCCCGGACTCTCTTCGAGACGACACGAGATGACAGATTCGCCCATATATCTAAAATACAAGCGGCGACGGAATTGTGGTTAACCACGAAGGATGCTAAATATAAAAAGTATCTGTTGAACGAGACGCCATTCATCACCCAGCGCATAGAACAGACAAGTTGGTTTATCTGCAGGGCTGCGGAAACAATGGGTGATAAGAAATTCTCGGCGGCTATCAGGGCAGCATTGGTCGCGTCCCGCGACAGATTGGAACAAATGGGCGGAGCGACTCCTTATGGTGTGCCTTATCGTCCGAATATCTGGGGAGTCGGATGGGATATCCAGTCGTTCGGATTCATGTATTACTTCCTTGTTAAGTCGTATCCGGATCTGTTTAATGCCAAATATCTGTATAATGCGCTCAATTTCGTCCTCGGTTGTCACCCCGGAAGCAATACGGCTTCTTTTGCTTCGGGCATCGGCGCAGTATCTACCACGACTGCTTACGGACTCAACCGTGCCGACTGGAGTTATATCCCGGGCGGTGTGGTCTCGGGAACGACTCTGATACGTCCTGACTTCCCCGAACTGCTGAAGTTTCCATATCTGTGGCAGCAAACCGAATATGTGCTTGGCGGAGGTTCTTCGCATTATATGTTCTTGGTGCTGGCGGCACGGCAGTTGTTAGGCAGATAGTCCTTAACCCTGATGGTGGAGATTTCCCTTTTCCCTAAGCGAAATAGGGAAATTCCGCCCTCACTTTAGAGTATTTCCTTTCGTAAGCTCTTGCATCTGTTATATCTTTGCATCAGAAAATAAAAACAAAACGTATAACAATTTAAAACTTACGATTATGAAAAAGATATTTTTGACATTAGCTATAATGGTTTCTTCTGCTATAGGAATGAATGCTCAGGGACTGGTATTAAGTGTTGGCGGATACAATGGCGGTGCAACACTTGTAGTAAACAGGGATGGCGTATATCTGAACGGCGGTGTAAGTGCCGGCTATCCTATACGTCGTGGATATCCGGATAGAGTAGTACGTCCGGGATATAGTATAGGTTCAGTGGCTACGGTAGTGGTTACTTCTTGCAGAGGAAGAGTGATAGCCGGCAGAGGATATGACCGATATGCGATGGCAAGAGAAAGATGCATCAACCGCGACAGATATTCGAGATACGACAACGGTTATTCTAGATACAGTGACCGAAACAATGTATACCGATATGATAATGATGACGATCGTTCATACAATGATGATAATGATTATGATGATAACAATTATTCTCGGTATGAAAATCGAAACAATTATGATGACCGTGTGGATTTCGGAAGATAAAGACTGAATGGAGAGGTAACGCTCTCCATACGGTCGGTCCGCCTATATCTTAAAACCGATAAAGAATTTAGCTCTCCACTTGGTGTTCTTGATATTGATGATGTATTTGTTACCGATGTCAGTAGTGTACAATACAGCAGAAAGTCCGGTGAAGAAGTGTCGGAAATGATGGACGACGGCAAACCGTGATACCAGATAAAAATCAGGGAATCGATAAGACATTCTCTGATTTTTTGTATTATTGGAAGCTGTACCGTGCGCATAAACGAGACATTCGGGCAATAGCGATAGATGAAAAAGCCAATTTTTAAAAAGAATGAGATTGTATCCGTATCCGGCACCGATACCTAGATATTGATGCTTGATGGTACCATTGTCGATGTCGGCCTCAATTCCTTTATCTTCTGTGCCGAATCGGCTCCACTGATAGGAGAGTCCGGCTATAATACTGCCGCTGCTCTTCTTCTGTATCCACGATTGTGAAAAGGCGGCAGGGTAGGAAAATCTGCGTGAATTGAATACATAGTAGAAGTTTGCCGAAATCGTCTCATGGAGAAGCATCCCGTCGCTTATTCCGAAAGATTCGTCAAGATCACTGTTGTAAAGGGAACCTGAGTATGTGTTCTGCTTCATATACAGGAAGTCAGCTCCTAATCTGTTGCCGTAAGCGTTGACATTGAATTCGAGGTTCTTCTGACCGCTACCCTTGAAGGGACGGAAGGAGAATGCTACGCCCAGCCCGCGGTATGAGAGGTTCAGACTGATGGACGTACTGCGCCTTGAGGTGAGGTTCACCTCTGAACGAACATTATCTTCCGTTGAAACAATATCAAACTTCTCTCCTGAAAAATTGGTGTTAATTTTGATTCGAAGGCGATTGGGCAGACGCTGTATATAAAAGGTGTCTGTCCTTCTGATACTGTTGCTGTCGCGCAAGTCAAGTACCTTGTCGACTAAGGTCTTAAGTATCTGGATATGCTTTTTCGGATGGCGTGTAGACTCCGGCGTTCCGGATTGTTGAGAAGCAGAACCTGAGGTGTCGGCAGGCGCTTGCGCCCCGACATTCAGCGTGAAGCATATCAGTGATACGACCAGTATGCTCTTCTTCGTAATCCGATACATTAACATATCTCTCATGTATTGACTACAAAATTAGGTATAAAAATGCTTAAATACAAATTAATTAATAACTTTTTTCTCATAAACAATATGGCTTTTTCAAACATATTTTGTATGTTTGCAAAGAGAACTCGTCAGTCGCTTGGTTTTGCTTGCGGATAAAGGTCTGTCGATACAATATGAGATGAATATGAAAAACTAAAATGACACATTTCTGAATATGAGAAAAACACTTGTATTTTTTTTAGCAGTCATCGTATTAACATCCTGTACTGGTAACGGAGGGAGAAACTTCAAAGACGTAAAAGACCTCAATGAAGAAGGAATTGTGGTGGGTACGCTGATTGGGTCGCTCAATGTAGACCGTATAGGCAAGGATATGCCTAAGGCCGAAATGAAAGCGTACGATAACGACGTGGATGCACTGATGGCTTTGACATCAGGCAAAATAGACGCTGTAGCGACGGATGGTTTTTCGTATTCGCAGATGGCTGGCGATTATCCGGAACTTACTGTTTTTGAAGACAAATGGCATGCCGATAAGTTGGGCATGATATTCAATAAGAAAGAAACAGAACTGCGAACTCATTTTAATCAGTTTCTTGCTATTCTCAGAAAAGATGGCTCCTTAAAACGGATTATTGACAGATGGCTTTCTTCTTCAAATACGGTGTCAATGCCAGATTTGAAGGGGATACCCAGAAAAGGAGAACCCATCATTGCCGTAACGACAGGTACTGCGACGGCAACTTCGTTTATGAAGAAAGATGAACTCTGTGGTTACGATATAGAGATTATGCAGAGATTCGCCGCTTACGAAAAGCGCCCGATAGAATTTCTGACGGTCAATTTCGGAGGATTGCTTGCTGCGGTGTCGAGCGGAAAGGCTGATATGGGGGCAAATGCAATCACGATTACCAAAGAACGTGCAAAACAGGTCGATTTCTCAGACCCTTATTTTATCAGTTATTCCATTTTGGTAACCCGTTGTGCGGATGTTGCCGGATACAAGGCTAAAACGAATGGTTCTGAAAAGTCATTCATAGGCGGTATCGTTACGAGTTTCAAGAAAAATCTTATTACGGAAGACAGATGGAAAATACTTATGGATGGTCTGTGGCAGACGCTTCTCATAACCATATTCGCCATTATTATCGGTACTCTGATTGCCGCAGGAGTGAGTTGGATGTCACTTTGTAAAAAGCGATGGATACGCAGCACGGCTCATGCTTACATATCCTTGCTCGAAGGAATCCCGATATTGGTGTTGCTGATGCTTATTTTCTATGTGGTGTTCGCATCGGTCGGCATATCACCGACGATTGTCGCCATCGTGACTTTTTCTATGAATTTCGGTGCTTATATGAGTGAGACGTTTACGAGTACGATACAGGGCATCGACCGTGGACAAAAAGAAGCTGGCGTGGCCATAGGATTTACTGAAAGTCAGACATTCCTTTATATCATTCTACCGCAGATGGTGCAGAGACTGATGCCTACTTACAGGGGACGATGTGTTAGTTTACTGAAAGACACCTCAATCGTGGGATACATAGCCATACTCGATCTGACGAAAGCTTCTGACATTATCCGCAGTCGTACGTTCGAGGCATTCTTTTCGTTGATTATCATTACAATCATATATTTTGTTCTGGCCTGGCTTCTCAGTAAGGTCCTCGGACTTATAAATACTACAAAGAAATGAGCGAGAATATCATAGAGATAAAGAATCTCACTAAATGTTTCGACGGTGGTAATCCGGTACTGGAAGATATTTCTGTCGACATACATAAGGGCGATGTGATCAGTATCATCGGTCCTTCGGGTACAGGAAAAAGTACATTCCTGCGTTGTATCAATATGCTGGAACAACCTACCGACGGGATGATTCTTATTGATGGCGTGAATATCATGGATAAGAGAACACCGATCAACAAAATTAGACAGAAAATGGGTATGGTGTTTCAGAGTTTTAACTTATTTGATCATCTTTCCATATTGGAGAACCTGACAATCGGTCCGGTTAAACTTCTTGGTATGAGCGAAGAAGAGGCCCGCGAAAAGGGAATACAACTGCTCCGTAATGTGGGACTTGCTACAAAGGCTGACAGTATGCCGTCTGAACTTAGCGGTGGACAGAAACAGCGCGTGGCGATAGCCAGATGTCTGAGTATGAGTCCGGAAATTATTTTGTTCGATGAACCTACTTCGGCTCTCGACCCGACGATGGTGAGTGAGGTGCTTGCCGTGATTCGTCAACTGGCGAAGACTGGTATTACGATGCTGATTGTTACCCATGAAATGAATTTCGCCCGTAATGTGAGTAACCGAGTGTTTTTCATGTATGGTGGCAAAATATTAGAAGACGGTTTGCCTGAACAAGTGTTCGGCCATCCGCAGCATAACGAAACGCGGACGTTTATCCAGCGCATCAGAAGTCTGCACTTTGTGTTTAGTTCTGAAGACGACGACTTTTATGCAATGACAGGAGCTATAGATAATTTCTGTGTCAAGTATTCCATCAAGACTAATAGAATAGCGAAGCTGCTACATATTGTAGAAGAAATGCTGTTGATAACAGACCGGACGAGCGGGGTGGTAATCGATATTGAATATTCGGAAACCACTGAGGATGTAACGGTGACTGTCTTGCAGCAGTCGCGCTCTTTATCAATACTCAATGATCCTGAAACTGATGAACTGGCACTCGCTATTCTTCAAGGGTCGTCGCAGACTCTTCAGGAGGAAATCATACCAGAGGGCGTCCGTTTCACTTTTACCGTTTAAGTGTGTCCTAAATTAATTATCATAAAAACATACTGCCTACCTGATATACGGCTGCTGATACTACCCAGGCTAATACGGTGGTGTAGGCAGCCGTAAACAGTGCCCAACGCCAACTGCCCGACTCATTCTTGATGGCGGCTATTGTAGCTATGCAGGGGAAATATAACAGTACGAACAGGAGATAACAGAAGGCTATCAGCGGGGTGATGCCGTCTGCCTGCATCTGTTTGTAAAGATGTGCATATTTGGCTGTGTCATCATTGCCTTCCGCATAACTGCTGTCGTCGGCATAGAGCACGCCCATCGTTGAGGCAACAATCTCTTTGGCACCGACACCGGCTACAAGTCCTACATCCAGTTTCCAGTCGAAACCTTGTGGTCTGAACACGGGCTCTATCACTTTGCCGATACGGCCTATACAACTCTGTTCCTGTTGTTCCTGGGCGGTCAGTTTCTCATTGTGAGGGAAATATCCTAATGCCCATACGATAATACTTGCCACAAGGATGATACCACCCATCTTTTTAAGATATTGCTTGCCTTTCTCCCATGTGTGGCGGCCGATGGCTTTGCCGGTAGGGAAACGGTAGGGGGGAAGTTCCATCACAAACGGTGTGTCTTCGCCTCTTACAATCCAATGACTGAACAGACGACTCATCAATATTGCCATCACAATTCCTATCACATATAGTGATATCATAATCAGACTGCGGTACTTCAGTGCGAAAAACGTGCCTGTTACCATGATGTATATCGGAAGACGGGCCGAACAACTCATCATCGGCAGTATCAGCATGGTGATGATACGACTGCGTTTGCTCTCGATAGTACGGGTTGCCATCACAGCCGGCACATTACAGCCGAATCCCATAATCAGAGGGATGAACGACTTGCCGTGAAGTCCCATCTTGTGCATCAGTTTATCCATGATAAAGGCTGCGCGCGCCATATATCCTGAGTCTTCCATAAAGGAGATGAAGAAATAGAGGATGAGAATCTGGGGCAGGAACACGATAACCGAACCAACACCGCCGATGATGCCGTCGACAAGCATGGCCTTCAACGGTCCTTCCGCCATATTATTACTTATAAAACTGCCCAGCGCTCCCACACCGGCTTCAATCCAGTCCATCGGGTATTGTCCGAGACTGAACGTAACCTGAAACATGATATACAGCAGAAGGAAGAATATCGGAAAACCTACATACTTGTTGGTGATGATACTGTCGAGAAGGTGTGTCATCTGGTAGGTGTCCTGTTCTTTACCTTCCGTGAATCCTGCTTCTTTGAGTGCACCGTGGATAAAACCGTATTTTGCATCCATGATAGCTGTCTCGCTGTCTTCTTTTGTCTCTGTCTTGATTTTTGCGGCTGCGGCATCGCGCACCTTGATGATATTTTCTCCGTTTGGCAGTGTACGCACCAGTCTTTCAGCACTCGAATCCATCTCCAGCAGTTTGATGGCCAGATAACGGGTAGAGTACTTGTGGCGTATCTGTTCGTCATCGTGGAGTTCTTTCTTTACGGTATTGATACCTTCTTCTATGAAACGGCCGTGGTTGAGGTGGATATGTCGGAACACACTCTTGTTGGGACGTGAACCATGGGCGAAATCTTCCAGGTGGTCGCCACCGTGTTTCTTTTCGTAATTTTTGTGCCAATTTTGTATATCGGCGGCTACCTCGGGGTTGATGTTACCTTTCTTGTCAATAAAGTCTACACCCTCGTACATGTTGATAATAGTATGGAAAAGCAGGTCTACACCTCTGCCGGTCTTGAACACGGTAGGGATGAACGGTACACCGAACAGTTGACCGAGTTTGTAGTAATCCAACTTGTCTCCGCGTTGCTCGAATTCATCAAACATATTCATGGCACAGACCATACGGAGGTGCATATCCACCAGTTGGGTGGTGAGATACAGGTTGCGCTCGATGTTACTGGCATCCAGCACGTTGATGATGATATCAGGAGTCTTGTCGATAATCTGCTTACGCACATACATTTCCTCCGGACTGTATGCGGATAATGAATATGTGCCGGGAAGGTCTACCAGATTGAATTCGTAACCTTCGAATTCGGCATGGCCTTCTTTGGCATCTACCGTAACCCCGGAATAGTTGCCTACACGTTC
>Ga0116175_1000577_pt1 | contig 25171 bp, 23 predicted proteins | sample AD_UKC125_MetaG_FD_89802 | JGI IMG/M metagenome (GOLD analysis project Ga0116175, IMG submission 89802) | Active sludge microbial communities of municipal wastewater-treating anaerobic digesters from USA - AD_UKC125_MetaG | ecosystem: Engineered > Bioreactor > Anaerobic > Digestate | place: USA... | reverse complement strand
ATGAGTTCTAATTGTCTAGTACAAGAAGGAACAGTAATTATGGGAGGCACGGTTATAAATACGAATTCAACTATAGGAAAAGGTTGTATTATTAATACGTCAAGTAGTATAGATCATGATTGTGTTTTAGAGGATGGTGTTCATATATCACCAGGTGTACATATAGGAGGAACGGTAAGTGTAGGTAAGTCCACTTGGATTTGTATTGGTTCAAGTGTAGCAAATAATATTGTTATTGGTAGTAACGTAGTTGTTGCAGCAGGTTCAGCTGTTATTAAGAATATACCGGAAAATGTCATGGTAGCAGGAGTACCAGCAAAAATAAAAAAGAGTTTTGGAGTGATAAAAAATGACTAACAAACCAATACCTCTTTCAGTCCCCAACCTTTCATTAGACATCTTAGAAAACGTCAAAGAGACCATAGAAACAGGTTGGGTATCAACTGGAGGAAGATTTATAACTGAATTTGAAGAAAAAGTAGCCAAATATGTAGGTGTGGAAAGAGCAGTAGCTTGTCAATCAGGGACAGCAGGATTACATCTTGCAATGAGGGTACTAGGTATAGAACCTGGTGATGAAGTTATAGTACCTACACTTACATTTATAGCAGCGGTAAACCCTGTTAGATACATGGGTGCAGAGCCCATATTCATGGATTGTGATGAAACTTTAAACATGGATATGGACAAGCTGGAAGAGTTTCTGGAAAATGAGTGCGATTACATAGATGGGAAAGTAATCAATAAAAAAACTAAAAAGCAAATAAAAGCCATAGTAGTAGTCCACGTATTTGGTAATCCAGCAAACATGGAAAAACTAATGGAAATAAAAGAAAAATATAATTTAAAAGTAATAGAGGATTCCACCGAAGCCCTAGGATCCTATTACCTAGAAGGCAAATGCGCAGGAAAACACTGTGGCACAATTGGAGACATAGGAGTATATTCCTTCAATGCCAACAAGATAATAACCACAGGCGGTGGAGGAATGGTAGTATCCAATAGTCAGGAATTATTAGACGAAGTAGCTTTTCTAGGAGTACAAGCTAAAACAGATTCACTATACTTTGTTCATGATGAAATAGGATATAACTATCGTATGACCAACATACAAGCAGCCTTTGGAACAGATCAAATAGATAGACTAGAGGGTTTTATAGAAACAAAGATCAGAAATTATAATCTATACAAAGAAGCTATAGAAAAAATAGAAGGATTAGCACTACTGCCATTTAGGGATGATACAAGAGCAAATCATTGGTTTTATTCTGTAATAGTGAACAAGGAAAAGTATGGTATAGATAGAGATGAATTATTAAGGAAGCTAAATGAGTCAAATATTCAAACTAGGCCATTGTGGAGATTAATCCATAAGCAGAAGCCATATTTGGAAAATCAAGCATATAAGATTGAAAGAGCAGAGCATTATGAGAAAAATGTCTTGAATATACCTTGTAGTAGTAATTTGACTGAAGGTGAGGTTGAGGTAGTGGTGGAGAAGTTAATAGAATATAGGAACAAGGTAGAGTGATGGAATGAAGAGGATACTAATGTTAGCAAATGATGCAGGTGGATTATATAATTTTAGATTTGAACTAATCAATGAGCTAATAAATCAAAATTATCAAGTCTATTTTGCAGTTCCCCAATCTATTGAAAACAATAAAGTAAAGTTGATAATAGAAAGTGGAGCCAGATATATACGAACTAATATAAATAGAAGAGGAACAAATCCTATTGAAGAGTTAAAACTAATAAAAAAATACAAGAAAATTATTACAGAAGTGAATCCAGATATTATTTTAACTTATACAGTTAAACCAAATATCTATGGAAGCTATGTTGCAAACAAATTTAATAAACCAGTAATAATGAATATAACTGGAATTGGCTCATCACTAGCAATTGGGAAACTAAAAAGTTTAGTCAAAAATATGTACAGATATGCTTGTAGAAAAGCAAGAATAGTGTTCTTTCAAAATCAAAGCAATTATATATTTTTTATAGAAAACAATATGATAACTGAAGCAAAGACAAAATTAATCCCTGGTTCTGGTGTAAATATTGAAAAGTTTAAACCTATGGAGAAGACAAAAGAAGATGACATTATAAGATTTCTATTTATAGGAAGGATAATGAAAGAAAAGGGGATAGAAGAGTATTTGCAAGTAGCAGAAAGTTTAATCAAAAAATATTCCAATATAGAATTTCAGATACTAGGTTCCTTTGAAGAAGATAGATATAAGGATATTATCTATGACAATAAAAATGAAAAAATAAAATATCTTGGCAGATCCGATGATGTGAGAAATGAGATCAGAGAAGTAGATTGTATAGTAAATCCCTCATATCATGAAGGCATGTCTAATGTGCTGCTGGAAGGAGCGGCTATGGGGAAACCCCTTATAGCTTCTAACATACCCGGATGCAAAGAAATAATAGAAGAAGGGTATAATGGATATTTATTTGAGGTTAAATCGGTGGAGTCTATGGAGGAAAAGTTAATCCAATTTATAGAACTAGATGAAGAAAGCAAAGAGATTATGGGGAAAAACTCCAGAAGAAAAGTTGAAAAAGAGTTTGATAGAAATATTGTTATAAATGAATATATGAAAGTAATAAAGGATATTTTGAAAGAAGGTCGTCAATATGAATCTATATGAAGCTATTAAAAACAAAGATGAAAAAATATCAGTAATTGGGTTAGGCTATGTAGGACTACCACTAGCCATATCCTTTGCAAAAGTTGCAGATGTGGTAGGTTTTGATATATCAAAAGAAAAGATACAACAGTATTTAAATGGAGTAGATGTAACTAAAGAAGTTGGAAATAAAGCTATAAAAGAGACTAAGGCATTATTTACATGGGAAGAAAAGTATTTAAAGTATTGTAAATTCCATATAATTGCAGTGCCAACTCCAATAAGTTCTGACAAAACTCCAAATCTTAAACCAGTAATGGAAGCAAGTAAAACCGTAGGAAGAAATCTTACCAAAGGTTCAATAGTAGTATATGAATCTACGGTATATCCTGGAGTTACAGAGGATATATGTATTCCTATTTTGGAAAAAGAGTCTGGGCTAAAATGTGGACAAGACTTTAAAGTAGGTTATTCACCAGAAAGGATTAATCCAGGAGATAAAGTATATAGACTAGAAAATATTGTGAAGGTAGTATCAGGCATAGATGAGGAGTCGTTGGAAACCATTGCTAAAGTTTATGGATTAGTAGTAAAAGCAGGTATACATAAGGCAGAAAGTATTAAAGTAGCAGAAGCCGCAAAAGTAATAGAAAACTCTCAAAGGGATATTAATATTGCTTTTATGAATGAACTTTCTATTATATTTAATAAATTAGGAATAGATACAAAGGCAGTATTAGAAACAGCAGGTACAAAGTGGAATTTTTTAAACTTTAGCCCAGGTCTAGTAGGAGGACATTGTATAGGAGTAGATCCATATTATCTTACATATAAGGCAGAAGAAATGGGGTACCATTCTCAAATAATCCTTGCAGGAAGAAAAATAAATGATGATATGGGCAAATACGTAGCTGAAAATGTAGTCAAAAATATGATAAAAGCTGATAAGCCAATTAAGGGTTCTACAGTAGTAGTATTTGGAATTACATTTAAAGAAAACTGTCCAGACGTTAGAAATACAAAGGTAGTAGATGTTATAAAGGAATTGGAAGAGTATGGAATAAATGTAAAAGTAGTAGACCCAGTAGCAGATGAGGAAGATTTATGGGAAACTTATGGAATAAAACTGCATAATATTGAGGATATAAAGGACATGGATGCAATAATATTTGCAGTTCCCCATGAAGAGTTTAAAACTATAAAGTTAGAGGACATTAAGAAATTATATAACCAAAGATGGAATGGCTATTCAAATGTAATGGATGAAGTTGCAGCAACATCAGAATTGGAAGATGGAAGTCCAAAATATGTACTTATAGATATAAAAGGGATGTTTGATAGAAAAGAAGCAGAAGATATGAATTATTTATACTGGAGGCTATGATATGGGAAAGGACTATAAACAATTAGACAAAAACAAAATTTATTTTATAACAGGAGCAGCAGGATTTATTGGATTTCATTTATCGAGAAGATTGCTTAAAGAAGGTTGTACAGTAATAGGATTAGATAATTTAAATGATTATTACGATGTAAATTTAAAAAAAGCAAGATTACATATATTAGAAAAAGAAGATAAGTTTACATTTGTATACGTAGATTTACAAGATAAACAAGCTATGGATAAAATATTTGAAGAAAACAAAATAGATATAGTAGTAAATTTAGCAGCCCAAGCAGGGGTAAGATACAGCCTTAAAAATCCTTATGCATATATTGAATCAAATATAATGGGATTTATGAATATATTAGAAGCTTGTAGACATAATGGAGTAGAACATCTGGTATATGCATCATCCAGCTCTGTTTATGGTTCTAATGAAAAGATGCCTTTTTCAACAAGTGATAGTGTAGATCATCCTGTTAGTTTATATGCGGCAACAAAGAAGTCTAATGAGTTAATGGCTCATACCTATAGCCATTTATATGGAATACCTACAACTGGATTGAGATTTTTTACAGTATATGGTCCTTGGGGTAGACCAGATATGGCATTATTCTTATTTACTAAAGCTATACTTAATGATGAACCTATTAAAGTATTCAACTATGGGAAAATGGAAAGGGATTTTACCTATATAGACGATATCATAGAAGGAGTAATAAGAGTTATAGCTAATCCACCTAAACCAAATGAAAACTATGATAACATCAACCAGGATCCAAGTACAAGCCATGCACCATATAAAATATATAATATAGGTAATAACAAACCAGTACAGCTAATGGAATATATAGAAACATTAGAAAGACATTTAGATAAAGAAGCGAAAAAAGAATATTTACCGCTACAAGCAGGAGACGTCCCTAAAACCTATGCAGATGTAGATGATTTGATAAGAGATGTAGGATTTAAACCTAATACAAGTATAGATGAAGGGATAGGAAAGTTTGTTGAGTGGTATAAGGAATATTATGGGGTGTAGATTATGAAATATCAAAATATATATGATAAATCACCAATCTTCTTTCAAAACTTTATGGCTACAGTATATGGATATAAAGCTAAAAGAAATCGTTATGGAAAAGCTTATTACGAACATCTAGAATATCTAGATAAAATACATAAGTATTCAAGAGAAGAATTAGAAAATTTACAGTTTGAAGAATTGATGAAGCTTTTGAATAATACTATAGGAAAAAGTAAGTTTTATAGAGAACTATATAGGGGAATAGATATTAATTCATTTAAATCTATTGATGATTTAAAGAAATTACCCATAGTAACAAAAGAAATGATAAGGCAGAATATTAATGATATAATAACCATACCCAAAAAAGGCGCATCAGTATGGAATACTGGAGGTACAACTGGTAAATCTCTTACTGTATATAATAGACCTGAAGACAGTCAAAAAAGGATGGCTACATTAGATTATTTTAAAATGAAACATGGATTTAGGAATATGGAAATGAAAAAGGCAACATTTATGGGAAAACATATTGTACCTCCAACACAAAAAAAGAAAGTTTTTTGGAGGTATAATGCAGCAATTAAACAGATGGTATATTCATCATTTCATATTACTGAAGATAATATACCTTATTATATAGAAAGTTTAAATAAAATCAAACCAAAAGCAATTGATGGTTTTCCATCGTCTATGTATGATATAGCACTATATATGTTGAGAAATAATATAAGATTTAATTTCAAGCCATTAGCAATTTTTCCTACAGCAGAAACCGTTACATCAGAGCATCGAGAAGTGATTGAAAAAGCTTTTGGAGCAAAAGTTAGAGATCAATATGCTTCATCAGAGGGTGCTCCATTTGTATGGGAATGTGAATGTGGAAACTATCACTATGACATTACTACAGGCGTAATAGAAAATATGGAGGATTCAAATGAAATTTTAGTAACAAGTTTTACAACATATGGTACACCACTTATTAGGTATAGGATTGGAGATAGTATGGTATTTGAAGATCCTAGTAAAGTCTGTGATTGTGGATTTAATACACCTTTAGTTAAGTCTATAAATGGAAGAACTATTGATTTTTTATATTCTACAAAAGGTGGGAAAATTAACTTAGGAAATGTATCAAATATATTTAAAAACATGCCTAATGCAATTATAAAGGCACAATTAGTACAAGATTCATTAACTCATATGGTAATGAAAGTTGTAGTTGATGGTGATTTTACTGATGAGTATAAAAAGATGTTGACAGATGAAATAAAGCATAAATTTGGTAGTGATATGAAAGTTGATTTTGAAGTTGTAGATGATATACCAAGAGAAAAAAGTGGGAAGTATAAGTTGATTGTGAATAAGGTTGATTTGAGGTGAAACGATGGAGAATAAACCTATTAGAGTTCTTCGAATTGTAAGTATTATGAATCGTGGTGGAATTGAAACTCAAATAATGAATATTTATCGTGAAATTGATAGGAGTAAATTTCAGTTTGATTTTCTCGTAACAAGAGAAGAAGAAGGTATTTTTGATAAAGAAATAAAACAACTTGGAGGTAAAATTTATAACATACCGAGCGTGCGAAAAGTAGGATTATTTAAATTTATTAAAAGTGTTAATTCTTTTTTTAAAGAACATAATGAATATAAAATAGTGCATTGTCATATGAACACGTGGTCAGGACTATTTCTTAATATTGCGAACAAGTATAATGTTCCAGTAAGAATTGCACAAAGCCACTCAGCTCCACAAAGTAGTAAAGATTTAAATATTAAAGATTTTATAGAAAATAAATTCAAAAGTATTATGAAAATTTTTATTAAACATGGAGCTACTCATTTTTGGGCTTGTGGTAAAGAGGCTGGGGAATGGTTATACGGGAAAAAAATAGCTGAAACTAAAATGACTATAGTTCCTAATGCTAAGGATATAAGGAAATTCCAATACAATGAAAGAAGAAGAGAAGAAATGCGAAAACAATTAAATATTTCATCTGAAACTCTAGTATTAGGTCACGTGGGTAGTTTCACTGAAGTTAAAAATCAAAAGTTTGTTGTGGATGTTTTTTATGAGCTCGTTAAAAAAGATATTGATTGTAAGTTATGTTTTGTAGGAGATGGTCCATTGAAAGAGACAATTGAACGAAAAGTGTATAAACTTAAATTAACAAATAAGGTAATATTTTTAGGGTTGCGTAATGATGTCAACAAATTAATGAGCATGTTTGATATAATTTTATTACCATCTTTTTTTGAGGGTATGCCAAATGTAATTATTGAGGCACAGGCTGCTGCTTTGCCCTGTATTATCTCTGATAATATAACTAGTGAAGTAGATATGGATATGGGGCTTGTTGAGTTTGTTTCTCTTAATCAATCACCTAAGTATTGGGCGCAAAATGTAATGAAAAAAAGATATTTAGATAGACATATATCTACTGATAACTTAATTAAGCGAGGGTATGATATGCAAACTTTTATTAAATGGCTTGAAGATTTTTATTCAAATATTATATTTAAAAATGAAATTTAGTTAAGGTTGTAATAATTTAGTAAGTAATTATAATTAGGGTATATTGGAGGGCTTTTTATATGATTTATGAGCTGAAAAATAAAATAAGAAATCTTTCTCATAAAAATACTTTAGTTAAAAAGCTATATTTACTGGCAAATAGAATTAAAGTATCATTGCTTCGTGGGTTAAGTGATGAGAAGTTTGCAAAAATGAAATATAAAGCAAATACAGGAAAATCGTTAAATTTAGAAAATCCTATTACATTTAATGAAAAACTATGGTGGTTAAAATTAAATAATAGGGATCCATTATTAACTATTTGTTCAGATAAATTTAAGGTTAGAGAATATGTTAAGAAATGTGGATTAGGACATATACTAACAAAATTATATGGTGTGTATGATAATGCAGATGACATTATTTTTGACGAATTACCAGATCGGGTTTTTATAAAAACAAATCATGGCTCTGGCACAAACATTATTTGGGATAGAAACAACCCATTTGATAAAGAGAAGTTTAGAAAAAGGTTTAATAAAGCTTTGAAACAAAACTATTATTGGCAATCTAGAGAGTGGAATTATAAAAATATAGAGCCTAAAATAATAGTTGAAGAATTTTTAGAAGATACGAATAATAATTCATTAATAGACTATAGGTTTTTTTGTTTTGGCGGCAAGGTAAAGATATTATCTGTAGATTTAGGAATATGTGCTCCTGATGGCTCTCACAGTGCTTTCCCTGTTAGAAATATATATGATACAAATTTTAATTATCTAGATGTTAAAATAGAGAGAAAAAATTTTGACAAATCTTTAGTAAAAAAGCCAAAAAATTTTGAAAAGATGATTGAATATGCAGAGATATTATCTAAACCGTTTCCTCATTGTAGAGTAGATTTATACAATATTGATGGAAAGATTTATTTTGGGGAATTAACTTTTTATCATGGTGGATGTTGTCAAAAGATTACTCCAGCTAAATGGGATAAACAGATGGGTGATTGGATTGACTTGAATAGTGATAAGATAGTTTTGGAATAATTTTATATTAGAAAAGGTGTGTTTAATTGGAAACTACTTATAATATAAGTGCAAAAGAACAAAATATAAGCAATATGCTTAAAGTCTTGTTTTTTATAGTAATTATAAGTTTTATTATTCGTGATGGTCTTGGTATAAATATACCAACTTCATTATTTTTATTTTTGTATCTTTTTGGATTTATGCTTTTAAAAGGGAATGAAATGTTATTATATTTTATTTTTTTAGTGCCTTTAAGTACAGGGCCATTACTGTATTATCTTCATGTAGTATTTGGATTGATGTTTTTAATTAAAAACATTAATGTTATTAAAATTAACAGAACTATAATTATTAGTTTTATACTAGTATTATGGGAAACATTACATTTATTACCTAATGCTATATTAGGATACAGTGAAAGTATTATAAAGCTATTAGGATTTTCTTTATGCTTGTTTGTTACAGTAATTTGTATAAGCAGTAGAAATTTAAAAATAAATTATGTAACTTTAATGTTTTCATGGTGTTTAGGACTTGCTTCTTTTTGTGGAATCCTTTTGTTAAAATATATCTATAAATTTGGTATTGGCAACTTATCATTGGCTGTAAGAAGATTTGGATGGGTACCCAATACATTAGATGTAGTGAGCACAAGTTTGTTAATAAATCCTAATGCACTTGGTAAGTTGGTTGTTTTAACAGTATTTTGTTTATTAACAGTTGTTAGATTTGAAAAAAAATATATAAAATTAATAACTTTTTCAATAATATATTTCATTCTTTTTGGAATTATGACAGTATCTAGAGGTTTTTTATTAAACTTCTTAGTTCTATCAATAGTTTTCATATTAGAAATGTTATGTAATATTAGTCAAAATAAAAAGTTATTATTTATAACGATTATTGTTATTATCTTGATATTTACAATTGTTATTAAATTTATGGAATCCACATTAAATATGTTTTCAGAAAGATTACAAAGCGAAGATATTTCTGGCTCAAGATTTAAAATATTCAGTATGTATTTAAACTATTTAAAATGTTCACCATATTTAATATTGGGAAGTGGTATGCAAGATTACACAGATAAATTTAATATGGAAGCTTCTTCTCATAATATAATTATTGAAGTGATTAGTATATGGGGAATAGTTGGATTGGCAATAGTTGTTTTATGGTTTATAAGTTTATATAAATCTTTAAATGTTAATAAAAAAGTATTTAATAAGTCTAGAACGGTGTTGCCATATTTGCCATTAGTTGGATTGATGTTATCTGCACAGGCTGGACAATTTTTCATATCTTATTATGATACTTTTCCAACTTTAATATTAGCTTTTTTATGTATTAAATATGGTGAAAGAAAAATCATAGAAAATAACACGATTTAGAATCAAGCTCAAAGAAGGGAAAGATATCTTTTAATAATATTAGATCTTGGATTCGCTTAAATTTTGTAGTTTGATGTGAGGTATTTTGAAAGCGGTCAATAATAGATGCATTGTAAGCGTACGATAATCTCATGGATTTAAAAGTATTATGCAACATGAGATAATATCCCTACAAAGTACTTTTAATATTGCCAAAGCTGTTTTGTCAACACTACAAGTTAGGGCAACTACGGGTATTGGTTGCTCTTTCTTATTTAAAGATTATTTAGCAAAATGAGAGGGGCTATTAAATAGTTTATATGCAATTGGATTAGGACTTGAAGATATATATGTTCAAAATTTGATCCTTCCATTATAATAATTCATATACCTACCTAATACCTACATATCATTTCTTCCTTAACTATTTTTCTTTCATCTAAATCAATAAGCATTACAAACAAATTTCCTCGAAGTGACTTAGGGGGATTTTGAATTATATTTTCATATTCTTTTGGACTATTAACTACAATACTAAGCTTATCCGTTTCCTCCAGTTCTATCATAGCAATTTTACCGTATAGACTAATAAGATTCATTTGCAAAAATGCCCTATCCTCATCGAGACTAGGTCTAAATTCCAAAAACCATCTGGTATATTGTTGGTGATCTAAACAAATTACCATATCAGGATAAAAACGTTCATTTCTAATATTGTGTATACTCCATTGAAAAGATTCTTTATATAAAGCTGTTGAAATTATTTGAAAAAAATTTTCTTCTATTTGTTTCATAGCTACTTGTCTATCTTGTGGGGAATATTCTACTTCTACGGTTTCCCCAGTTATATATCCTGCTGCAATCATGAGATCTTTATAGGTAACTCCATTATCAGCTTTTGAGGCTAGTTTCGATATAGTTTCAGGAGTAGGTGGGGAATCCAACAATTTTCTTAACAATCTAGAAATATGAGATACACTTACATTAGTTTCATCAGCATATTTATTAATAGACCTATTTCCTTTTGCTTTATTTAAAAGATATGCAAATGCAGGTTTATTAAATGTGTTTTCGCTGTTCATTATTATTTACTCCTTTTAATATATTTCATACTATATGTATAGTATAACAATATTGTTGACTATAGTCAACAAATAGACAAAAAATCAAATAATATTGTAATTTTACAATAAATATGGTATATTAATAATAAATAACTTCGCAGGAGATAATTTATAAGCTGCACTAATTCCAATATTAACATAGCCTTAACTATATTATTTTCCCAGCATAATTATTAACTTAAAACAATACTAATCTACATTATATTCAACACGATAATATTTATTATTAATAATAGATTTATAAATTAAAATATCGTTATGGAGGTGTAGGAAAAAGCTTAAAAAACTTAAGGAAAATTATGTATAGGGGGGAGATTCCATGGAATTAGAAGATATAATTTTGGGCGGACTTGAGGCTATTATTCCAGACTATGATGACAGAGGAAACTATACTAAATTGTATACTATAGACGGTAAGATTCACAAATTATATAAAAGTTTTTGGACTGTTCGAAACCAAATATGTAAACATTATTTGATGGATTTTAAGGCGGCAAGAAAATATTTTGGAGAAATAACATTTATGAAAAATTTATCACCAATTTCCTTCGATGGGAAAGATGTATTTGTCTATATTAAGGTGAGAAATCCTGTCAGTGATAATGATGGTGCCCATGGCCTTATAAATACAACCTATGTTGAAAAAGTAACGGAAGAAGATGATGAGGTCATAATAAAGCTTCAAAACAATGGAAAAATTAAAAGTCTATGGACCTTTAAGAATACTATGAAACACATTAATATAGGAAACAAATTAAGAAAGCAATACAGTGGGAATTTGCCTTTAATGGGAGAAAATCTCGACTTTAATAAAAAATATAACAAACCTATTACCTTGGGAGATATAGTATTTTTGATGGAAAAGACATTGGAATCATTAGATGGATCTATTAAGGATAAATTTTTTCCAGAACATTAGACTCATCAACTTTGGAGCAAAAAGGATTAAAAGCAAGTAATATTAGAAAAACCGGAAAAACTTCAAAGTATTTAGAGGAGTTTAGATATATTTGTAGAATAGGTATAATATAAGAAAACATATAGGAAAAAAAGAAATATCGACATTTAAGATTGGGCAGCTGTGGTTACAGTTGCTCTAATTTTTTAGTTTTGGTACTGTGATTTTATGGGGGAGGAAGAGAGAATGAAATTAAATGAATTGTCAATTAAGAATTTCAGGGGGTATGATGACGCTATTATAGACTTTGATGATGAAATAAATGTTGTAATAGGTAGGAATGATGTTGGAAAGTCTACAATATTAGATGCTTTAGAAATTTTTTCAACGGAGAAAATAGGGATACACAGGTAAAGGTAGATATAGATGATTTTAACGTAAATTGCAAGGATGGAAATAAAGAAATAATTATTTCTTTATTTTGGATGTAGAAGATAAAGATGTAATTATAGATTCTACAAACAAAACTAATTTAAAAGATGAGTTTTTGTTAAATAAAGATGGGAAACTTGAAATAATAAAAGTTTGGAATTGCAATAAAGAAAAAATAGATGCCTCGGACTTAAAAATATATTTAAAAGCATATTATCTCAAAATAAATGAGCCTTTAATAAACCTTTTTGAACGTAGGATAGCATAGGTACCTTGGTTGTTAGATCTAAGTTGAAAATAACTTGGTTTTTACTTCTACAAATCGTGTTTGTCCTGTAACAGTTAATGTTCAGGCTTTAATTAAGGCTTCTTCTCTAATGACCCTTTACCAATGGTAGAATTTACCATGTGAAATATTATTCTCTCTACACCATTCTCTAATTGATAGGCCACTTCCAATTTGATCCTTGATCATTTTCTGCTACTGAGCTTTAAGCGTTTCATATTTTGATGCTTTCATAGTAGTCAAATTATCATTTTCCTACTGTTTTAATGTTGACGGAGCTGCTTTGTTAATATTAAAAGTACTTTGTAGGGATCTTATCTCATGTTGCATGATACTTATAAATCCATGAGATTATTGTATGCTTACGAGGAGCAGAACTGAAAGATGTAATTATTGATAGTATTGGAGCCATTGTTGAGATCGGGAGTTGAGGAATTTATAGAAAAATGTCTTAATTTGTATGAAAATAATTAGAGGAAATAGTATGATTTTGCAGAATAAGTGTAGTATGGAGGAAAATGTGTAGGAAAATAGAATAGATTATTGACATTAAAGATAAGGGCAGCTATGGATGTATGGCTGCTCTTGACTTTTGTTTGACAAACTCTATATTTCGCAAGGAATTAACTTATACAGGTATTAATTTTTTATATTATAATTGGAGCACAATTTGATTTAAAGTTTAAACATTACCTGGATTGAATAATATAAGATAAGTCATAGGAGGGGTTATTTGGAAAATAATTATGCTGAAGATTTTTATGAGATTATTGAGGCATTAAGGTTGAATGAAAGTATATTACGAGATGTAAGAGAATTAATTGTGGATAAGGAAATAGTCGCAAAAGCATTAGAAGGTGGCAATAGAAAACAAAAATTTAAGGAAATTTTATTAGAATTAGTTAATGACGAAATTAGTCTGGAGGAAAGTTATGTGCTAGTTGAGAAAGAATTAGGTGAAGAAACTTCTATCCACCAAGGAAATAAAAGAGTATTTTCAGATGGATGGGGTGAAAGATTAATTAGAACCAATCTAAGTAAGTTTTATAATCAGGCAGTTTTGCTTGAAATAATTGAATCTGGAGGAAGAGTATGTTTCATACCTTATTCTAAATATGAGGATCCGGAATCTCCCTGCACAGCCATTGCGGGAAAAGAAAATGATGCAAATATTTTATTACAGAGGTTAGTAGAGAATTATGAAGAGGGTAATTTTACTAGGGAAATAAAAATACCTAATCATCCTCATTGTACGCACGTTGTAATTCCTGTATCTGAAATTAAGTAATCTAGGTTCTATATTGGCTCCAATTATAATATTTTAAGGGATGTATTTGGAATGGTTTGGTTTTTAATTTGCTATATTGTGGAGGTATAGCTAATGATACAAAAAATTATAATTAAAGAAACCTTAGGTTGTTTTGATAATATTGGTATAGAAATTGATGTTTTAAAAAAGTTATTAATTTTGTGGACCAAATGGAAGTGGTAAAACAACTATTTCTAGAGTGATTGGTAATTGTGAGGAATATCCGACATGTAGATTATTATGGGAAAATAATAGAGAGTTTGAAACCATGGTTTATAATAGAGATTTTGTTGATGAAAATTTTCACTAGAGCGAGAAAATAAAAAGAATTTTCACACTAAGGAAAGATTCCCGTGAAATTCAAGAATCAATTTAAAAAAAGTGTGAGGAGATAAATAAATTGAAGAAAAATTAGATGGACTTAAAAAGAATCACAGACAAAAAACGAAAAGGAGGAATATGAAAACATATATGAGGAAAAATGTTGAGGGACGGTTCTCGCCGTTTTACTTGATGCACCAGGGACAGATTTTTTTGCACAGATGTTAAAGATGTTAAATTATATGTTTCTGTACTCAAATATATATTTATATTTGATACTAAGTTAAATTATTGGGGGAAATTAGGAATGATGAATAACGATATTGATGGATACAATTTAAATAAGCATGATTATGCTGTTGGGACTTCCTTTCCAAGGATAGATAAAAAAGTAGTGAGATTAAAAAGGATATTTAAAAGATATGTATTTGAGGATTTAGTGAAATCAGTTTTCTGTATATGTTCATGGATTGATAATAGATCATCGCTTGAATCTTGTTTAGCTTTAAATAAAGCTTTAGTAGATACTGATAATTTTGGAAACAAACCAATACAAAATTATCAAGATTTTTCTGAGTTCTTTTCTTTACTGAAAGAACAATTACCTGTTGATGTTATGGATGATTTTATTACTGATGATTTTATTACTGATGATTTTGGCGAGGTAAAGATTAGATATAAGAATAAGGCATACCCTGTAATACTTGGAACTGGGTATGAAATGACATTTTGTGCATTACAGTTCATATCAGAACTAGGTAAAATTTTAGATATGGAAGATTTGATAGTAGGCACTTTGGAATATCTACTAACGATTATTAATTACTTGCAAAAATACAATATTTCAAACTATGAAGAACCTGGAATATATTTTGAAAGACCTTCTGAAGATTTTTATAATGCTGTACAAAATTATTTTTACGAAATCGATTTTCTAACTATAACAGATACTATAGTATCAATTTTCTCAGATGATACTCTACCAATAGATAGAAGACATTTTATTATCAGAGACGACAAATCATACCCGTTATTTAACACATCACTATTAGTAGATTTATATCATTATATGTTGACACAAGCTACCTACGATGAAATAAAAAAACATGTAGATAATACAATAATAAATACTGTTTTTTCCATATATGGTTTAGAACAATCTTTGAAACCAAAAGTATTATGGCCTGTATCAATAATTAAGGATAATAAACCTGTTTCTAAGTTCTACTATTCTTTTGCAGCACTAGCTAAAGATTCTATTATTATAGCAATAAACAAGGAACATTTTACAAATAGTGATATAGAAGAAGAAATTGCAAAACTTCAAGAAGCTCATAAAACTGGTGAACTTATAATTGGAGAAATGAGAACAAGGGGCTCACCTGGAGAGCATATAGGCGTTAACGTGGAAAGAAATAAAAAAATTAATATTATTCTTTATGATTGTTTTACAGATATTACTCAAGAAAACTTAATATTAGATACTACGGAGAAAAATTATTTTACTTGCTCTGCATTAGATTTAATTTTTTTATTAAATTATATGGATGATTTTGAGGAATTAGATAAATTTTTAAAGTATTATTATGAAGATAATTCAAGAATTATTGCTTTTGGTGGAAAATCTAGCATTTTTACTGCATGGAAAAGTCAAGGTCATATGATTTCAAAAGGGGCTATAGATTTTAATTTGTTAAGTATTGCATCTGGAACTGTGGATGGAACAATTGTAGAATTATATAAAGATAAGTTATCTGAATATCCGTTTAATATTAATTGTTCTATGTTTAATAATCCATTTTACTGGAATATAGGGAAACATGATTATGGATTTTATAGGTATGAAAGTAAAGTTAAAGATGGTTTTTTTGGGTATGGGAAGTTATTAGCCAATGATGGATATGTTTTTCTTGGTCATAACCTAAGATTCTATAATCATATTGATATAAAAAATGCTGATCTAGTGAAACTGCAAACAATAGATGAGCTTAATTTAAGATTGTTGAAAAGATATAAAAAAGAGTTAAGTAAAATTAAATCTTTAAATTCTACATTACTTCAAATTATGTATATGCCATGGGAATATGCAAAATTGGTGGATAATACTGGATTTTTAAAAAAGGAAGATTGTAAATATGTATATAGTGATATACATATAGATTCAAATCACATGATAATAAGATATGCTGTAGATATGGAGTTGTTATTTGAAGATATTCAGAATTCGGATAATAAAAGTGTGGAGTCACAATATCTTATTGAACTTTTAAAACCATTAGAGGAATACTTGGAAGATGAGTATAGATCATTAAAAAATCAAATAGAGAAAGATTCGCTATTGCCTAAAGATGTTGATGTTGCGACAATTAAAATTGATTATTATTATAGCGATAAAAGCAAACATTTCTATATTAAAGATAAAAAGTTCTACGAAGTGAGAAAAAGAATCGCTCAAATATGTTATGAACATAATATAATGCCCGGTATATTTCAAGGAAAAGAAGCAACTAGTGTTGTCAGAGATATGCAAAAATATATAATTAGCGATTTTGAATATGAAGTGACAAAGTATAACAAACTCGACTTGCATAATAGGATTTTAAGTCTATATGCTTCTTGTTTACATGATATTAATATAAACCGTGAAAGATATAATAGTTTTTCAGATATCAATCCAGATGTTTTAAAAGAAATAAAAGAAGAGACTGTAAGGGTTAGAGAAAAATATAAGAGAAATTTAAGAACGGCATCTTACTTGTTAGAGACTAATTTGTTTTTAGATAGAAGAGATGGATTGCCAATGTGTGACAATGATATTTTTGAATTTCTTCTTGCATATGCAGATTGGTTAGTGGTTTTGCAAGATAATGCTGATTCTTGTTTTTATGATGAGAAGTTAGGTGATAAAAATATAAAAATTGAGATTACAAATGAATATTTGGTAAATATATTAGTAGACGATGATGTAATTGAAAAAATGGGAAAACGAGTTAAAAGAAGTTACGATTATGAGGATTACATAAAAAGGGATGTCGATGAAGATAAGAAGTTTTTGGGTAAAGTAATACAACAATTTCAGCTAGATATAGGAATAAGCTTACCAAATATGCTAGCTTTTCTACAATATTTGCAATTAGAATTTATGGCTGAAATTGAATATAAAGAAGTAGCACCTAATGTTTTTTCTGTTAATAAAAATTTAATAATCCAAGATTTCTACGATTGTTTAATAGATAAAATAGAAATAGCAGAAATTAAAAAAATAATTGATTTTTTAACCATTGATTATAAAAAGCTCAAATTATGGAAAGGAAATATACAAGAATTTTTACCAATAAATGAAAGAGAGAAAAGGGATAATAGGTTTGAGGTAAAGCCCTTAGTAATTATTGATGATAATATAATTTTTTCACCTATTGTGGCAAAAGAACTATATAATAGATGGACAAATGGATTGTTGGATTTTTATCCTCCATATGAGATTGGGTTGAATGGATTGCTGGGTATTTTAGATGATTGGAAAAAAGTATATGAAGATAAAATGGTATATGATATAGCTAATATATTTAAAGAGAAAGGATTTAATAAAGTCTGGTGTAATGCAGAATTATATTCATTAGATAAAGATGGAAATCATCCAATAGAACTAGGTGATTATGATGTGATTGCTGTAGATGATAATAATTATATTATTTGGATTATTGAGAGTAAGGTACTTAGAAAAGTTGGAAGTATTTTTGAAGATAGAATGCAGCAACATAGTTTCTTTTATGGTGATAAAGAAGATGAGAAGTTCCAAAAGAGAATTGATTATTTTAAAAAGAATTATAAAAGATTTTTAAAATCTCAGGATATAACTACGATTAAAAATCATGAAATAAGACCATATATGGTAACAAATAAATTGTTTGATTCTAGATTTAAAGAGTTAGATTTTCCTATAGTTATGTTTTATGAATTTGAAAGCATTATTGATACAGTATATGGATATATTTGATAGGATGATAAACACCTTATATTTCATGATGCATGGTATCGTTTTGAGTATGAAAAACATGTACTTGGAGAAATTGCAATAGTTTATTTATAGTAGTCAAAAACCATAAAAAGAGAACAAAAATAAAATACATACATAAATGCTTTCAAATTTTATCCGAAGGCAAAAAACTCAAAGTAAGCTATGATACACTACACAAATTCTCATATGCATCTGGGGTCATATAATTAATTGATGAATGAATCCTTTTTCTATTATAAAATTTTTCTATATATTGAAATAATACTATACTAGCACGTCTATAATCTATAATGGAAAGGTTAAAACCAACATTAGAAAGGATTACAAAAATTTTTATTATAGCTTCAACAATAATGGGAATAATATTGTTATTATTTTTTTTAAAAATATATTTACACTATTACCCGATGATAATAAAAATTCATTTAGATGAAGAATTATTATTAATATCTATGATAATATTATTTCTGATGACAAAAAGATTTAAAATGAAGTACCTAAAATGGATAACAATAGTAGGTATAATACTAGCTTGTATTAATCTATTTGGATTTGATATATTATTAAATTTAACATATAAGCCATACCATTTCATGTTAATATAGAGAAAGTATATAAAGAAGATTGTATAAAAATCGTATAAAAAATATTTCAAAATATAAAAGCAGAAAATATAGAAAATATTGATATAGCATTTCTTTCAATAATATGGATAAAGAGTATAGAAATTATAGATAATGATGGTAAAGACTTTTTTACATCAGATATGAGTGCTATTTTCATGTTTACTCTTGTTAAGCAGGGTTAAATTTTTACATAAAATAAAAGAAAATCCTAGCGGTATTTAAATACTGCTAGGATTTTCTTTTTTACTTACTTTTCAATAAAATGTTTAGACTTATCTATCTATTGATTTCAGGATTATCCGTTCTTCCCACTAAATAATCAATAGATACTTCAAAGTAGTCAGCTATGGCAACTAGCTTTTCTATAGTTGTAGTTCTTCTTCCACGTTCAATATCACTTATGGCAGTATAAGTAAGACCAACCATTTCTCCTAATTCAGATTGTTTGATATTTTTTTGTTTACGCAACATTTTTATGCGTTCAGCAAAAATTTTTTTAGAAAACATGCAAAAACCCCTTGACCTTTCGCCTATCGCGAAGTATAATGTTAGACAAGTACTTTCGCTAAAGGCGAAATTATTTTGTAAAAAAGGTGGTGATAAGATAAAAAAACTATATTAAATTAATCACCAAAATAGCTGTTTTTATACATTTAAACAGCTACAAAAATTATAAGCACTAATTGCTTAGCACGTTATCATAAAGTTTGCCCCACAAACTTTATGATAACATTTTACCAAAATTTTTACATTATTACAACCATATTAGTTAGACGGTATTTGAGTAGTGAAATTTCGAATGGTAAACAAAAAAAGGAGGTATTTTCATGGCAAAAAGGATTAAAGGAAGTACGCCAAAACAAGATGGCTTTAGAATGCCAGGTGAATTTGAAGAGCATGAGCAATGTTGGATGATTTGGCCTGAAAGACCAGATAATTGGAGACTTGGTGCCAAACCAGCTCAATTGGCCTTTGTTGAAGTAGCAAAAGCTATATCAAAATTTGAACCAGTAACAGTAGTAGCTTCAAAAGCTCAATTTGATAATGCAAGATATATGTTGCCAAGTTATGTAAGAGTAGTTGAAATGTCAAACGATGATGCGTGGATGCGAGATGTGGGTCCAACTTTTCTTGTAAATGATGAAGGAGATGTAAGAGCAGTAGACTGGGCATTTAATGCATGGGGTGGTCTATATGATGGACTATATTTTCCATGGGATCAAGATGATAAGATAGCACAAAAGGTTTGTGAAATTGAGAGAATAGATTCTTATAGGACGCCAAATTTTGTAATGGAAGGTGGGGCAATCCATGTAGATGGAGAAGGGACTCTAGTTGTGGTAGAAGAATGCCTATTAAGTAAAGGAAGAAATCCTCATATGACAAAGGAAGAAATAGAGGAATTTTTAAAAGAGTACTTAAATGTGGAAAAAGTTCTTTGGATACCTAGAGGTATTTATAATGATGAAACCAATGGGCACGTAGATAATATTTTCTGTTTTGTAAAACCTGGTGAAGTGATGTTAGCTTGGTCAGATAACGAAGATGATCCACAATATGAAATTTCTAAAGAAGCTTATGAATACTTAAGTAACGAAACTGATGCTAAAGGTAGGAAGCTTAAAATACACAAATTATTAGTTCCAAATCCTCCTGTTACTATTACAGCTGAAGAAAGCGGTGGAATAGATGTAATTGAAGGGACTTTACCAAGGGAAGAAGGAGATCGTCAAGCTGCTTCTTATGCAAACTTCTATATTGCTAATGGAGGAGTAGTATTCCCATTATTTGGTAACGAAAAATACGATAAATTGGCAGAAGAAACAATTAAAAAAGCATTTCCAGATAGAGAAGTAGTTGGCGTATATTCAAGGGAAATTATTTTAGGTGGAGGAAATATCCATTGTATAACACAACAACAGCCCCTAGGAAAAAAGAAATAGAAATCAAATAAGCTCAACAAATAAATAGACCACATAGAACTTCCTTAATAATTGCATTCTATATTCAAAATCAAAGGAAGTTCTATGATGGTTATTATTTAAAAACTCTATATATGTATAGATTGGAGGAAATAAAATGGTGGAAAATAATACAAAAGTTAGTTTAAGTGAAATGGTTCTTTTTACTGTATGCGGTATATTAGTTATCGATACTTTTGTAGCACCTGCTATTATAGGTGTGTCTTCGATAACTATTTGGTTATTAACAGCTATATTGTTTTTTATACCTTATGGATTAATTAATGCTGAATTAGGTGCAGCTTATCCAGAAGATGGTGGTATTTTTAATTGGGTTAACCGTGCCTATGGGAGTTTCAGTGCAACATTAGTTGGTTGGTTCTATTGGGTTAATGTAGCAATATGGATGCCAGCAGTATATGTGGCTTTTGCGTATTGGTTTTCTTATGCTTATCTACCAGGTATGCCAAATTGGGCTATGGCACTAATAGCAGTAGTACTTAGCTGGATAACTGTTTTTATTAACATAAGAGGGATAGACGTAAGTGTTAAATTTACAAATCTAGGTGCAATTTTGAAGGTAGGAATACTTTTAGCATTTGGTATATTTGGTGCTATATATGGGGTTAAATTTGGTTTTAAAAATGATTTCAGCTTAGAAGCTTTTAAACCAACCTTAGATAATACACTCTTATATTCTACTGCGATTGTTTATAATTTCATGGGATTTGAACTTATTAGTGCAGTTGGAAGTAAGATAGATGAACCAGAAAAGAATATTCCCAAAATGACTATACTTGCTGGGATATTAATTGCTGCAATGTATATAGTAGGCACATTTGGTGTTTTAGCTGCTTTACCAGCAAACGAGATAGATACAGTAGATGGTTTTCTATACGCATTGGAAGAATTAACTACTATATTTGGCAGTGCAGGACCTTTTGTATTTAAAGTAGTAGTAGGATGTGCTTTGTATACACTATTAACAAACATGATATCTTGGACTATTGGAGGAACAGAAGTATTGGCAGCAGCAGATTTAGATACAAAGTCTGGTTTATTAGGACATAAACATCCTAAATATGGAACTGCTGATTATTCATATTACATTTATGGGTTAATATCAAGCTTTCTTGTTATAGTTAACTTTTCTCTTAGTGAAGATGCAAATGCTATATTTTGGACTATACTTGCATTTAGTTTTGTAATATTTTTATTACCATATCTATGGTTATTTCCATCTGCCGTTAAATTAAGAAAGATAGATAAAGAAACTAAAAGACCATATAAAGTACCTGGTGGTGAATTAGGATTGAAAATAGCTGCAACAATAGGGGAGATATTTATAATTGCTGCCATAGGATTCCTCTTTTTACCAGATGATAGCTATAATCTTGCAATATATTATACAACCTTGATTGTTGGTACTATCATTACAGTTTTGATTGGAATACGTCTATATAACAGAGGTAAAAAACAAAAAGTTCAAAATTAACAATTAAGAAGTAGTGGAGGGGAATGTATATGGACAGAAAAAGAATTGTAATTGCACTAGGTGGAAATGCACTTCAATCAGATACAAAAGAATTTTCAGCTTATAAACAGCTTGAAACATGTAAAAAGAGTGTCAAATCAATAGTTGATTTAATAGAAGATGGGCATGAAATAACAATTGTTCATGGTAATGGACCACAAGTAGGAGAGATCATTTCCGTATATGAACAAGCCCCAAATGTTTCACCAATGCCACTGCCTGAATGTGGAGCAATGAGTCAGGGATACATTGGTTATCATCTACAACAGACAATTAAGGGAGAAATAAATAAAAGGGACTTAGACAAAGATGTTGTTTCTTTAATTACGCAAGCTGTAGTAAAGGCTAATGATTCTGCATTTGATAACCCTACAAAACCTATAGGAGCATTTTTCAATGAAGATGATGCAAAAAAACTTAGTAAAATCAAGGGATACACTATGAAAGAGGATGCTGGTAGAGGTTGGAGAAGAGTTGTCGCATCTCCTCAAATAGTAGATATAGTTGAATCAAATGCTATTAAGTGTTTAGTGGAAGCTGGATATATAGTAATTGCTGCAGGTGGAGGCGGAGTGCCTGTTATAGATAAAGGAAATGGAGTATTTGAGGGCGTACCTGCTGTTATTGATAAAGATTTTGCTGCAGAGAAAATTGGAGAAATAGTCGATGCTGATGTGCTTATAATACTTACTGCTGTAGAAAAAGTATATATAAACTTTAATAAACCAGAACAAAAAGGCTTAAGTGAGTTAACAGTAGATGAAGCTAAAAAATATATGAAAGAAGGACATTTTGCTACCGGGTCCATGTTACCTAAAATACAAGCAGCAATAAAATTTGTTGAAAGCAAACCGGAAAGAATGGCTATCATTACTTCTTTAGAAAATGCAAAAGAAAGTTTAAATGGAAGCACAGGTACATTGATTAAAAAGTAAAAAGTAAATTTCAATTTAAAAATAAAATCTTTTATTAGATATAAAACTATTGATACTGAATTTGAATTTTTAAGATAAACAAATTAAAAAATTCTAAAATATATTAGAAAACATATAGGAGGTATTGAAAATGAAACTACCATCATCAAGTGCAACTAATTTAAATAAAAAAAATTTAAAACATATGATTACACTAAATGATTTTACAAAAAAAGAAATTGATGACATGCTAGAATTAATGAGTTTATTGAAAGATGCAAGAAAGGATAATGCAATTCCACAATTATTTAAAAATAAAACAGTAGCAATGATTTTTGAGGCAGGTTCAACACGTACAAGAGTATCTTTTGAAAAAGCTGCAACATTATTAGGAGGGCATGCTATATTTTTATCGCGAAGAGATATTCATTTAGGAGAAAAAGAATCAATTGAAGATACTGCACGTGTATTGTCGAGAATGTGCGATATTATAGTTGCTCGAACTAATAGTGGAGAAACAACTAAGGCATTAGCTAAAGTATCAACAGTACCAGTAATAAATGGACTTGATTGCGTATATCACCCTACTCAAATGTTGGCAGACCTTTTTACAATCAAAGAACATATGCAGGGAAAAGATCCATCTGATATAACACTAGCGTTTATGGGCGATGCAACAGATGTATGCCGTTCATTGTTATTGACATGTACAAAATATGGAATTAATTTTAAGCAAATTGGTCCTAAAAAATATCATATGGAAGAAAAATGGCTAAAGCTTGCTGATAAAAACTGTGTAGAATCTGGAGCTACCTATGAAATTACAGAAGATATTTCAAAAGTTTCAGAATGCAATATAATTTATGGAGATAGTTTTTATTGGACTACTCGATTGGATGAAAAAGAAGAGAGATTAGCTGTGTTTATGCCAGATTATGTAATTACAAAAGAATTGTTAGATAGTGCAGCACCAGATGCTATACTTATGCATTGTTTACCAGCCAATGATAAGGAAGAAATTACACGTGAAGCACTAGAGGGAGAACGCAGTGTAGTATTTGATCAAGCAGAAAATAGGTTAACTGCACAGATGGCAATACTAGTTTATTTTACCCATAAATATGATATAAGGCCTGTTCAAGAAACATTAAATTATCATAAATATAAAATTTATTCTTTATTAAAGAGGATTTAATTTTTTAATGATGAAAACAGGTAGCCTATTTGATTTTCTATTTAGTATCATCTATGGATACCTTATATAAATAATTATATAAATTTGTCGTCGATTCTAAGTAGCGCTAAAACCTTGGGGATTGACGACAAATTGTTTTTTCAAAAGCAATAGCATAAAACCAATATGTGAGGAATTATTTTAAGCTCTATTCATTAACTTTATATCCAATCTTAAGGAAGGGAATGTGTTTTAATAATGGTATAAGTATTAAATGTAGACAAATCAATGGATTTGAAGTTTTATCATAGAAACATATTAAGAATTAATAGAAATATGATAAAATAATTAATTATGTATTATTATATACAGAAAGCTATGATATAATATATTTTAATATGATATAAGCAAGTAAAGTAATAATCATATAAGATTATATTTTGATATAAATATATACACAAAATAATTTTCAGAGTATTTTGGGCTTTGTAAACTAAATATGAAAAAATATCACAATGTTTTATAGAATTGCTCCAAATTGCTTTAAATTTCGCCTTGACAATTATAAAAGTCCGCCTTGAGATTGTCAAGGGTAAAATGAACGT